>MDSV01208142.1_pt1 | contig 11701 bp, 10 predicted proteins | sample 810851 | NCBI WGS metagenome assembly MDSV01 (sample SAMN05326640, study PRJNA326480) | marine metagenome | isolation source: seawater | place: Atlantic Ocean: North East | collected 2012 | reverse complement strand
CAAGAAGTAGTTGGTGATTTTCCAGGAATGACTTTTGCTCCAAGATTTTCTCCAGATGGAAAAAAAATAATTATGAGTTTTGCCAAAGATGGTAATTCAGACATATACACAATGGACCTTGAAAGTAGAATAGTTGAGAGGATAACAAATCATCCTTCAATTGATACGTCTCCATCTTACTCTCCAGACGGAAAATTTATAACATTTAATTCAGACAGAAGTGGCTACCAACAGATTTATATTATGAATCGCAATGGTTCAAATGTAAAAAGAATTTCTTTTGGAAAAGGATTATATGGAACGCCTGTATGGTCTCCTAGAGGAGATTTAATAGCATTTACAAAACTACATAAAGGAAAGTTTTACATTGGAGTTATGAGGACAAATGGGAAAGGCGAAAGACTATTAACAGAAAATTATTATCAAGAAGCACCATCATGGTCCCCAAATGGCAGAGTTTTAATTTTTTATAGAGAAACGAAAACGGACACTCAAGGAAAGGGGTTTTCTGCTAAGCTTTGGTCCATAGACTTAACGGGTTATAACGAAAGAGAAGTAGAAACTGAAACTGACGCTTCAGACCCATCTTGGTCGTCATTATTAAGCAATTAAATGGATATATAACAATAATTTAACTTAAAGGTTGATTTTTAGGCTTGAAAGATCTATTGAGTTGTGAAAAAGTTATTAAATAATATTTAAGGAGCAGGGATGAATTTAAGCAAAATTTATAAAAATAGTTTTTTAGTTATATTTTTAAGTTTGTTATTGTCTGCCTGTGCTACTCAAAAAGCAGCAAAAATAGACTCACAAATACAAGGTGATGTTTATACAGGAACAGATACAGTTGAATATTTAGCTGACGGTGTACCTGACAGAGTTTTCTTTGCAACCAACGAGTCAGTTTTAACAACTGCTTCTAGGGAGACTTTAAGAAAGCAGGCTGCCTGGTTAAGAAAAAATTCTGAGATAACAGTAGTATTAGAAGGACATGCCGATGAAAGAGGTACAAGAGAATACAATTTAGCTTTGGGCGAAAGAAGAGCTAATGCCGCTAAAGATTATCTAATGACTTATGGAATATCTTCAAGCAGAATTTCTGTAATTAGTTACGGCAAAGAAAGACCAGTTGATTCAGGATCTAATCCACTAGCTTGGTCAAAAAATAGAAGATCAGTTACTGTAAAAGCTAACTAATTAATACTAAAATTTAAGACCCTGATACTTTAATAAAGTTCAGGGTCTTTTTTTTGCCATTATTATAATTACAAATAATTTTATGTTTCGTTTTAGAAATAATTTTTTAAGTTTTATAACTCTATTTTGTTTTGGATTAATTAATCACACTGTGGCAGATAGTCATAATTTAAAAGAAATACTCGAAATAATTCAAAAAGATCTAAAAACATTAGAACGCGCTGTTTATTCTGAAACATTCTCAAATTCTGATCAATCACTTTCTGAAGAAACATCATTTGACCAAAACTCTGAGGATATACTTACTAGACATTTATTAAAATTATCAGAAATAGAAAAACAATTTCAAGATCTCACAAATAGATTTGAAGAAATCAATTTTAAACTTGATAAACTTTCAAGCAGACTTTCAAAAGTGCAGGGAGATAATCAATTAAGATTCCAACAAATGGAAAAAACAATATCAAATTCGATAGGCACAGAAGCAGGCAAGATTACATCTTTAAATACAAATAACGACGATGAAAAAATATTGCCTGGTTCAAGCCAGCCCCAAGATCTTGGATCTATTTCTTACAAAGATATGGGTTCAGAAAATGAAATACAGCAAACTCAATCTATTGATACAACTTCAACAATAGTTACAGAAAAATTTGAAGCAGAAGAAAAAATTTTACCAGATGAAACTCCAGAAAAACAATACGAATTTGCAACTAGTTTTTTAAAAGTAGGAGATTATGATACTGCAGAAAGAGCATTCAGAGAATTTGTTAATACTAATTCAGATCATAAATTAGCAGGCAATGCACAATATTGGTACGCTGAAACATTTAGGATTAGGCAACTTTATACAGATGCTGCTTCAGCATATTTAGAAGGATATCAAAAATATCCGAAAAGTGAGAAAGCTCCTATAAATTTACTTAAACTTGGAGTATCATTAGTGCAAATAGGAGAAAAAGATCAAGGTTGCTTAATGATAACTGGTGTTCAAACACAATATCCAGAGGCAACCCAATCTGTTCTTCAAAAAGCAAAGTATGAAGAAAAAAAGTTTGAGTGTAAGAAAGAAAATTCATAAAAAATTAGTTAGTTTTTTAAAAGATCAAAGAATAAATAGAACATACAATTTATTTATAAGAAATTTAAAAACTACAAATAAAAACCCTCCGTTTGCTGTTGCAGTTTCAGGAGGGCCAGATAGCTTGGCACTTACATTTCTTTTTATGTGTTTCAGCATAAAAAATGATACTAAAATTTTTTTTTATCATGTTGATCATAGGCTTAGGCAAAATTCTCAATTAGAAGGAAAAATATTGTATAAAAATTTATTAAAATATGGAATTAAAACTAAAATTTTAGTCTGGAAAGGAAAAAAACCAAAATCAAATATTCAATCGTTAGCTAGAAATGAAAGATATGCACTTATTTTAAAACAATCAAAGAAAGACAAAGTTAATTCAATTTTTACAGCACACCACGAAGATGATTTTTTTGAGAATTTTTTTATTAGACTTTTAAGAGGATCAGGATTGGAGGGATTTGTATCATTTAATTCAATTGAAAATAAATCAAATAAAATGATTAACATTGTTAGGCCATTAATAAATATAAGTAAATTTGATCTAAATTATATTTCAAAAAAAGTTTTCGATTTTGTGATTACCGATCCATCGAATAAAAACACAAATTTTAAAAGAATCAGGATGAGAAATTTAATAAATAATTTAAAAAATGAAGGATTTAATTTAAATAAACTAAAATTGTCATTAAATAATTTAACAAAATCTAATGAGGCAATAAACTATTTTGTTGACTTAAATATTATTAAAAACTCAAAGTTTACCAAAAAAAAATCTATTTGTATTTTAAACAAGGATTTCTTTTTAAATCCTGAAGAAATTATATTCAGATCTTTTTCAAAAATTCTTCAAAAAGTTGGAAATAAATATTATCGTCCTAGAGGTAAAAGTATTTCTAAAGTTATAGAGTTAATTCACCAAAAAAAGTTTAAAAAAATGACATTATCAAGCTGCATTATAGAAAAAATTAACAATTCGGTGGTTATTTACAATGAATTTAAGAAAATTAGCTAAATTAATACAAAATGCCACTTGTTTAATCTATAATAATTCTTACTTTACATAAATATGAATTTTAGAAATTTAATAATGTGGGCAATTATAGTCATACTAACAGTAGGACTATATAATATGTTCAAGAACCCACAGGGATCAGTTTCTCAAAAAAATAATATAATTTTTTCTGAGTTTTTATCTGAAGTAGACAATGGAAGAGTTGTCCAGGTAGAAATTCAAGGCAATAACATTAGAGGTGTAATGTCAAATGGAAAACAATTTACGACTTACTCACCAAATGATCCAAATTTAATTGAAAAATTATCAGAAAAAGGAGTCAGCATTTCTGCTGCGCCTATAGATGAAAAAATGCCTTCATTGCTCGGAGTGCTTTTATCTTGGTTCCCTATGCTTTTACTAATTGCAGTTTGGGTATTTTTTATGCGTCAAATGCAAGGAGGCAAAGGTGGAGCAATGGGCTTTGGAAGATCAAAAGCTAAAATGATGAATGAGTTAAAGGGAAAAGTAACATTTAATGATGTTGCTGGAATCGAAGAAGCGAAAGAAGAGGTTGAAGAAGTAGTAGAATTTTTACGCGACCCTAAAAAATTTAGTAGATTAGGTGGAAAAATTCCAAGAGGATGTTTGTTAGTAGGTCCTCCTGGTACAGGAAAAACTCTTTTAGCTAGAGCAATAGCAGGAGAAGCTGGAGTGCCTTTTTTTACAATATCAGGATCAGATTTCGTTGAAATGTTTGTTGGAGTAGGAGCTTCAAGAGTTAGAGATATGTTTGAGCAAGGCAAAAAGCATTCTCCTTGTATAATATTCATTGATGAAATAGATGCAGTCGGAAGAAGTAGAGGTGCTGGTTTAGGAGGTGGGAACGACGAGAGAGAGCAAACGTTAAATCAATTATTAGTCGAGATGGATGGTTTCGACACCAACGAAGGAGTAATTATAATTGCAGCAACCAACAGACCAGATGTACTGGACCCTGCTTTGCTAAGACCCGGAAGATTTGATAGGCAAGTAGTTGTTTCTTTGCCAGATATAATTGGTAGAGAAAAAATACTTAAAGTGCATGCAAAAAAAATATCAATGGCTCCAGACGTTAATCTTAGAACGGTTGCAAGAGGAACACCAGGATTTTCAGGAGCCGACCTTGCTAATTTAGTTAATGAATCAGCATTGTTAGCCGCGAGAAAAAATAAAAGAATTGTAACGACAGATGAATTTGAAGCAGCTAAAGATAAAGTAATGATGGGTGCTGAAAGAAGATCAATGGTTATGACGGAAGAAGAGAAAAGATTAACCGCATATCACGAAGCAGGACACGCAATAGTAACAATTAATGAAAAAGCTGCTTACCCAATTCATAAGGCAACAATAATTCCAAGAGGAAGAGCTTTAGGTATGGTCATGCAATTACCAGAAAAAGACGAAGTATCACAAACAAGAGAGCAACTACATGCCCAAATGGCAATAGCTATGGGAGGTAGGGTTGCAGAAGAGTTAATATTTGGAGACGATAAAGTAACAACAGGAGCTGCAAGCGATATTGAACAAGCAACAAAAAGAGCAAGAGCAATGGTAATGAGAGCTGGACTGAGTAAAGAATTAGGGCCAGTAGCATATGGTGAGAATGAAGAAGAAGTATTTCTAGGTCGTTCTGTTGCTAGACAACAAAATATGTCTGAAGAAACAGCTAAAAAAGTAGACGCTGAAATAAGAAAATTTGTTGATAAAGGTTATGATAGAGCTAAAAAAGTTTTGTCTGAAAAAATTGAAGATCTTCATAAATTGGCTAAAGCATTACTGACATACGAAACACTCACAGGTACAGAAATAGAAGATTTAGTAAATAAAAATATATATCCAGCCAATAAAGAAGATTTAAAAGTTGAGGAAGAAGATCAAGGTTCGGCTCTTGGTTCAATAGGATTAAAACCAAAAATAGTTCATTAAATTATAATGGAAAAATATTACACAAGAGCGTGTAATTTCTATTATGGTTTATCATCTAAAATTAAAGTAAAAAAAAAAGAATCACTTCCTTTAAATGGTTATGATTTAATATCTTTTGACTCTATAGAATTAATCACAAGAAAATCAAAAAAAAAGATACATATTAATAAAATTAATTCCTTACCTAAAAAGATAAAATCAAAAATTAAATTTGATTTAAAAAAAATTATAAGAAAAAAAAAAATTAATAATTTAAACTTTTCAGTACTACCTAATATAATGGGAGTTTTAAATATTACTCCTGATAGTTTTTCAGATGGAGGAAAATATTTTAAAAAAAATCTAGGTTTCGAACATTTTAAAGAATTAATTAAATCAGGATCTGATATCGTTGACGTAGGTGGAGAATCAACAAAACCGGGATCAAAAGATATAAAGTATTTTTATGAATGGAAAAGAATTAAACCAACATTAAAAAAGATTAAAAACTTAAAATGTTTTGTCTCTTTAGATACTAGAAAAAGTAAGATAATGGAAAATGGAATAAAATATAAAGTTAATTTAATTAATGATGTATCGGGCCTGTCTTACGATAAAAATACTATTAAAGTTTTAAAAAAATACAAAATTCCTTTTGTATTGCATCATATGCAGGGAACACCCCAAATTATGCAAAAAAATCCAAAATATAAAAATGTGTTACTTGATATTTATGATTATTTTGAAAAAAAAATTATCGAGATTAGAAAAAACGGAATATTACATGATAATATTATTTTAGATCCAGGTATTGGTTTCGGTAAAAACTTGAAACATAATATTACTTTAATAAGCAATATTTCTCTTTTCCACTCCCTAGGTTTTCCTATACTATTAGGAATTTCAAGAAAGAGATTTATAAAAGAATTATCAGGTGTTAATGACAGCAAAGAAAGATTAGGTGGAACGATATCTTCAAGCTTATATGCAATGACGCAAGGAGTTCAAATTATAAGAGTGCATAATGTTAATGAAGTAAACCAGAGTATAAAAGTTTTTAAATCTTTAATATTTCAATAATGTCTAAAAAATATTTTGGTACAGACGGCATAAGAGGGAAAGTAAACCAAGGAAACATCAATGGTGAAATGTTTTTTAAATTTGGTTTAGCAGCAGGAACATACTTTAAAAATTTAAAAAAAAATAAACAAATAGCAATTATTGCAAAAGATACAAGATTATCGGGATATACGTTGGAACCTGCATTAGTATCTGGATTAACCTCAGCAGGAATGCATGTTTATACCCTTGGACCTTTGCCTACAAATGGACTTGCAATGCTTACAAAGAAAATGAAAGCTAATATGGGAATTATGATTACAGCATCCCACAATCCATATTATGACAATGGTTTAAAATTATTTGGCCCTGACGGATTAAAGCTTTCAGATAAAATTGAAAAAAAAATAGAAAAACTAATTGACTCTAGGATAATTAAAAATTTATCAAAACCTGAAATTCTAGGAAGAGTTAAAAGATTAGAAGATGGAAATGAAAGGTATATTAGAATTCTCAAAAACAATTTTCCTAAAAGATTTAGTTTAAAAGGTATGAAAATTGCAATTGATTGTGCAAATGGCGCTGGATACAAATCTGGACCAAGACTGTTAAAATCTTTAGGAGCTAAAGTCTATGAAATAGGCACTTCTCCTAACGGTTTAAATATAAATTTAAAGTGTGGCTCAACCTTTCCAGAAAAAATTAAATTATTATGCAAAAAAAATAATGTAGATTTGGGTATCTCTTTAGACGGCGATGCGGATAGAATTATTTTGTGTGATGAAAATGGAAAAATCGTTGATGGTGATCAAATAATTGCAATGTTAGCAACTAGATGGAAGAAAAAAAAAATTCTTAGGGGTGGTGTAATTGGAACACTAATGTCAAATTATGGATTACAAAAATATTTTGCAAATTTAAAAATTAAATTTATTAGATCAGATGTTGGTGATAGATATGTAAAAGAAAAAATGCAAAAATATAAATTTAATCTAGGAGGTGAACAATCCGGACATATAATACTGGGAAAATTTGCAACTACAGGAGACGGTCTTCTGGTTGCTTTAGAAGTTTTATTCTCTATGCGAAAAGGAAAAAAAGCTAGTCAATTATTTAATAATTTTAAATCAACTCCTCAAATTTTGGAAAATGTCATAGTTAAAAATAAATCAATTATAAATAGTATTAAGTGCAAAATAGCTATAAATAAAGCAAACAAACTGATTAAAAATCAAGGAAGAATGTTAGTGAGAAAATCTGGAACAGAACCAAAAATAAGAATAATGGGAGAATCTTACAACAAGCAATTACTTTTGAAGTGTATAAAAATTGTAAAAAAATCTATAAAATAAATTGAAACCTAAATCAAAAATACTGATTATTGCTGGCTCAGACTCTTCAGGAGGCGCGGGCATACAAGCTGATATTAAAACTGTAACAACTTTAGGCTCATATGCAATGACTGCAATAACTGCAATTACATCACAAAATACTAAAGGTGTATTTTCAATAGCATCAATTAACCCAGAAGAAATATCGAAACAAATTGAATATACCTCAGGAGATATAAAACCTGATGCAATAAAAATTGGTATGCTTCATTCAAAATCAGTGATAAAAAATGTTTTAAAATCTCTAAAAAAAATTAATTCAAATAAAATTATTTTAGATCCTGTTATGGTTGCTAAAGGAGGGACAAGATTAATTGATCAACAATCAATTAAATTTATTAAATCTAAATTAATTAACAAAGTCACTATGATAACCCCCAATATTCCTGAGGCAGAAATTTTAACTCAAAAAAAAATAAAGAATAAAGAAGATATGATTAATGCGGGAAAGATTTTAATAAAAATAGGAGCAAAAAATGTTTTAATAAAGGGAGGTCATTTAAAATCTGGAATAATGTATGATATTTTTTTAAATAAGAAAGAAATATCAATTTTTACTAATAAAAAAATACCGACTAAACACACCCATGGCACTGGCTGCACTCTATCAAGTGCTATTGCTACTTATTATGCGTGTGGAAAAACTTTAAAGAAATCTTGTGAGATGGCAATTAAGTATGTTAATCAAGCTATACTTACTGGGCCAAAATATGGTAAGGGAAAAGGACCAATAAATCATTTAAACACAATTAAAATAAAAAAAAAATTTAGATGAAAAATGTAGTTGTAGTTGGATCACAATGGGGAGACGAAGGAAAAGGTAAAATTGTTGATTGGTTATCAAGTGAAGCTGACGTTGTTGTAAGATTTCAGGGTGGCCACAACGCAGGTCATACCCTAGTAATTGAAGGTCAAACTTATAAATTGAGGTTGCTTCCCTCTGGCATAGTAAGAAAAAACAAAATATCAATAATTGGTAATGGCGTTGTAGTCGATCCATGGGCTTTTCTTGATGAAATCAACGAAGTTAAATCTAAAGGAATAATTATTTCTGAAAAAAATTTAATTCTATCTGACTCTGCAAATTTAATTTTGCCTTATCACATAGAAATGGATGAAATCAAGGAAGATTATGCAGGAGGCACAAAAATTGGGACTACTAGAAGAGGAATAGGTCCGGCATACGAAGACAAAGTAGGCAGAAGATCAATAAGAGTAATGGATTTAGCTTCAGAGTCGAGCTTAGATCGTAGACTAGATGCGGCTTTAATACACCACAATTTAATTAGAAAGGGTTTAGGAAAAAAAATTATTAATAAAGAAGAAATAAAAAAAAAATTATTAAAAATTGCACCTGAAATTTTAAAATATTCACAACCTGTATGGAAAATAATCAACGAATTAAAAGTTAATGGAAAAAAAATATTATTTGAAGGAGCTCAAGGAATACTACTTGATGTTGATCATGGAACATACCCTTTTGTAACATCTTCAAATACAGTTGCATCATCTGCTGCGACTGGATCTGGTTGTGGTCCAAATTCGATAAATTATGTTCTAGGAATAACAAAAGCTTATACTACAAGGGTTGGAGAAGGGCCTTTTCCTACAGAATTAAAAAATAAAATTGGAGAACACATTGGATCAAAAGGAAAAGAATTTGGAACGGTAACAAGTCGCAAAAGAAGATGCGGATGGTTTGATGGAGTTTTAGTAAGGCAAACAATAAAAATTTCTGGAATAAACGGAATTGCTCTTACAAAATTAGATGTTTTAGATGAAATTGATGAAATTAAAATGTGTATAGCGTATGAGCTTAATGGAAAAAAAATAGATTATCTACCAGCTTCTGTTGATGACCAGTTAAAAGTGAAACCAGTATATAAATCTTTTCAAGGATGGAGTTCACCAACAAATGGCATAAAAAATTTTGATGAACTACCCAATAATGCCAAAATTTATATTAAAGAGTTGGAAAAATTTATAGAAACTAAAATTTCTTCCATCTCAACAAGTCCTGAAAGAAATGATACAATATTAATTGAAGATCCGTTTAATGTTTAATTTGCTGGAAGTAGATTTTTAGACTTAGCTGAATTTAACATATGTTTTTGTAATTTTTCAAAAGCCTTGTTTTCAATTTGTCTAATTCTTTCTCTGCTAATTTTGAATTTTTTACTCAAATCATCCAATGTTTTGGGTTCATCTGAAAGTCTTCTTGAGTATAAAATTTCTTTCTCTCTTTCATTTAGTATTCTAATTGAATCCTGAAGTAAATCTTTTCTATTTTCCATTTCTTCTTGTTGAGCAAATTTTAATTCTTGGTCCATACCTTTATCTACAACCCAATCTTGCCATTCATCCCCATCTTCACCTATTGGGGCATTTAAAGATTGTTCTTTACCTGACAATCTTCTATTCATAGATACCACTTCATCTTCGCTAACATCTAGTCTATTTGCTATATCTTTTACCTGCTCATCTTTTAAATCGCCTTCTGTTCTAGGCGCTATTTGGTTTTTGATTTTTTTTAAATTAAAGAATAGTTTTTTTTGAGCTGTTGTAGTTCCTATTTTAACCAAGCTCCAAGATCTTAAAATATATTCTTGTATTGAAGCTTTTATCCACCACATAGCATATGTAGCCAATCTAAAACCTTTTTCAGGTTCAAATTTTTTTACAGCTTGCATTAAACCAACATTACCTTCCGAAATCATTTCATTTAGAGGCAAACCATAACCTTTGTATCCCATTGCAATTTTTGCAACTAATCTCAGATGACTTGTAACAAGCTTTTCCGCTGATTTAATATTTCCAGTAGATTTCCAGTTTTTTGCAAGCATATATTCTTCTTCTGCATCTAGCATAGGAAATTTTTTAATTTGTGCTAGGTAACCAGACAAACCTCCTTCATTCGAAGGGACGGGCAAGTTATATGTTGTAGTTTTCATAGAGAATATTTATTTAATAAAGATTTCAAATTTTACAATCTTTTTATTTGTAAGTATTTCTTAGCTTTTTTAGAATTTTGCTAAGGTCTTTTGGTAAATTTGAAGAAAATTCTAATCTTTTACTAGTTCTTGGATGGTTAAATCCGATGATTTTTGCGTGTAGGAATTGCCTTTCCAAGCTTGTTATAGATTTTTCCAAATCTTTATCGATTTTATTAATTTTTTTAAATCTTTTTTTATATTTTTTATCTCCTAAAATATTATTACCTTTATACTTCATATGAGCTCTTATTTGGTGAGTTCTTCCTGTTTCAAGCTTGCACTCTATAAAACTAAATGTTGGGACTCTATCATTTTCAAAAATTTCTATAGTTTTGTAATTTGTAATAGCTTTTTTTCCTTTTGAAAAACTTACTTCCATTAATTGTCTATTTTTTGAACTTCTTGTAATTAATGTTTCAATTTTTCCATTTTGTGGCCTTAACTTGCCCCAAATCAATGCTTGATATACTCTTTTAATTGAATGATCGCTAAATTGATTTGAAAGATTTTCGTGTGCATTATTATTCTTTGCTATAACAACCAAGCCAGAAGTGTCTTTATCAATTCTATGAACAATACCAGGTCTAACCTCGTCCCCTATATTTGATAAGTTGTATTTATCATAATTAACTAAAGCATTGACCAAAGTTTTTTCATAATTTCCTGCACCAGGATGCATAGATATACCTGCAGGCTTGTCTATAATCATTAAATCTTTATCCTCAAATATTATATTTAACTTATAGTTATACGGTTTCAGATTTAATTTATCTGGCTTAGGTATTTCCAATATTATATTATCACCATCATAAATTTTTTTTGATGGATCTACTATAATTGTGTTATTTAATTTTAGTTTTTTTTTGATTATAAGATTTTTTATTCTTGTCCTGCTTAACGTTTTTTCAGAATTTGCAATAAAAGAATCAATTCGTTGACCATTTTCGATTTTTCTAACAATTAAATTAATGATATTTTTCATATTTTATAATATTAATACTATATGCGCTCGTAGCTCAACTGGATAGAGCGCCAGATT
>MDSV01075996.1_pt1 | contig 11701 bp, 19 predicted proteins | sample 810851 | NCBI WGS metagenome assembly MDSV01 (sample SAMN05326640, study PRJNA326480) | marine metagenome | isolation source: seawater | place: Atlantic Ocean: North East | collected 2012 | reverse complement strand
CTGAAGAGTCTTTTCAACTATGATTACCTGTTCTGCTATTATTCTTTCTTCGTTTATAATTCTTCTTAATTGACGTGATGTTAAAGATGCCATCTTTGAATGCTCCAGTTTCATATATAACATACATAATTATATAATAATGGACCAATTAAACACTAATAATGAAAATGTAAAGTTTTCACCTGGACAGCTTATAAAGATTACAATTAAAGGACTTCAGTGTTCAGATGATGGATTTTTTATGGGAGGAATCTCAAAAGAAAAAGACGCACTACTTATATTCGAAGAGATTAATCTTTTTACATACCCATCAGCAAACGATTTTTTTGGAAACACAACAGTTGTAAGTGATGGAGATGAAGGGATTATAGTTAGGCACGTAGGAAGACCCCACAGAATTACTAGGGATCCAAAGTGGTTTCAATATGAAGTATATGAAATACTAATAAATGGAAATATTAGACAAATATTTGCACAAAATATTAAAAACTATTAATCAAGACCGGCAAGCTTTCTTAGCCTAGATTCTGTAATAAATGATTTTCCTAAAGTTTTAACCGCTTCCATTCCGGCATCAGTTGCTGTTGAAGCAATTGCATCAGACCCTACAGATGCGTCAGTAGCATCCATAATCTGACTAAGATATCTCAGTGCAGAAGGAAGATCACCCATAATCTCTTCTGCTTTTCCGATTGGGTCTCCCATGCCGCCAATCCCACCCATGCTAGGTTTTCCACCGCCCATTCCGGGAATTGACATAATGCTAGTTGGACCGGGAATTGGTAACCCTAGTGGGTTTGTAATTTTATCAATCATGCTTCGCTCCTCTTCTTTGGGCTTAGCTGGTTGAAACTTTTTGTACATCTCTACTATTTTTGCAAGCTGTTCTGATCCGGCTATTAGAAATTTTTCAATAGGCATGGTTGTTATTGCTGCAGATATCGGAGTTGAAACAACAACGTCTGGGAATGCAGACACAAGAGAGACAGCAAATTTCTTAATAGATTCTGCAGTATCGTAAACCTGCTCTTTTATATTATCTTTATCTTCTTGTGTGCCTGACTGTATTGCTGAGGATACGGCATCAATTTCAGAAGGTTGTCTGTCTCCTACTTGAATTAGTGTTTCTAGGCCAAATGGTGCTACAGCATCACCTAGTTGCTTTAGATTAAGTGCAACTCTACCGCCGTCGAGTGTTACTGCTTTTATTAATGCTGCAGCATCACCAATCCCTGCCTGACCTAGAAGAGTTGTTGCCCAGTTCTCTGCAGCATCGAAAACGCCTTCGTTTACACTATTTTCTGATATTGCTTCTCTTATAAGCTGTCTAAGCTTTCTCTCTGTTATCTTCATGAAATGCCTCCTGATAACAATAACTATTGTGCTAAAGCTTCTTTAACCAGCACTCAGAAACAGAAGACTCAATATCTCCATCAAACAGTATATCATATACAGTTTCAGGCTTCTCTCTGTTTATAAAATCTTTTGGATAGCCGCTATATTTTCTTAATATAAGTGCAGGAGGTGAACCATCAATGTGGTTTCCGTCTATTGAGCTTACAAGTACAACAATATCGCCTACACTAAACATAACAATATTGTGTTGATTTATTAGTTGTTAAGTAGTCTAAGGTGCTGTCTTTCTTCTCTAAGATCAGCCTTTGTAAGATTGTAAACAGTTCCTTCGTGAAGAACCTTAAAGTGATCTCCATCGTACCCTAAAAGCTCACCGCCATCAAACATACCGCCTTCAAATATTCCTCCAAAGACTTGACCAATTCCCTTAACAACACTTTTACCTATTTGATAGGCTTGACCAATTCCAGTATGCCTCTTAAGACTGCTAGCGACCTTTGAAAGAGTGCTCTCCGGCGGCTTGGAATAGTGTTTCTTGAATGCAATAAGGACGTCCGGGTGTGATCCAGCAATTTCATCTTCAAGATGTGACTGAAGATTTTCTCCAAATTTTTCTTCAAACTCTGCAGCAAGAAGTTCAATTGGTGTAGCATTATCACCCTTTACCGGGAAGTTGTTTAGTCTGCCGTGCTTATCACTTAGATCAGCATATTTTTTAACAACATTTGCAATACCGTCTTCATCAGTGAATCCTACACCGATGATATTAAAGTCATCTTCAAGAGAGCCTGCATCCTTTTTAAGCTGTGTTGCCAATCCAGTAAGTACTTCAGCTGTCTCTGCATGTGCACCCTTCTCTGCACCTAGCTCTGCTGAGTGCTTCTTAGCAGCATCTGAATCTCTCCAGGTGTCGTATCCGCCCATGTGAAGAGATCCTGTCCCCATCTTATTTAACTCTTGGACTCCTGCTTCTGCAACAGCTCTCATATCTTCAGCTTCGGGATAGTCTTTTCCATATTTATCAGCAGCAACAAGCATAGCAGCAAGAAGAAATCTATCTTCCTGACCACCTGTTGTATTCTGATAGAATGCATGTGATAGCATATCAAGCTCTTTTCCGGAAGGATCGGCAGCAATTGCATCTTCAACCGCAGAGATTGCAAACATTGGACTTCCCTTTCTAGCAGGAAGCTTTGTAGTTGGATCAACAGCACCGCTAGGTATTGATCGTGCTACTCTTTTTGCTGTTGTAATATGTTTCGGAGTGGGCCCTGCTGGCGCTGCAGCTGCCTGTGTTCTGCCAGTTGCATCATCAAACATTTTATTATCTACTACGTCTGATCCGAATTTTGCCTTAGCTGCTTGACCTGTTTGAGGTCCAAAGTTGCCATCAACGGTAACGCCGAGTGCAGTTTGCAATTCTTCAACAGCAGGTCCTTTAGATCCCACCTTAAGAGGAAATGTTCCTTTTGGGTATGTTGCCTTTGCTGCACTTGCTGCAGCCTGCTCAACAAGCCTTACAATTTGGCTTCTTACTACTTTTCTTAGTCTTGGTTTGGAAATATAGGCCATTTAATGGACCCTCCTGCAAAAAAATTTATATCACAGGATTAAATATTAGAGAAACTATCTTTTTTATCTAAGTTGGCCAAAATAATTGTATCCCAACGATTACAAATGATAGAAAGACACACAGCATTGTTTTAACTGTAAGCATTGACTCTCCCATTATAGACCATGTTAAAATTGGAAATACAAGGTATGAAACACCAAATCCAATAAACCTAACGCTCCAAAGTGTCTCTTCAAGCCCTTCATATAGAAATCTAGACGCATAATAAGCAAGAAGCGTAGTCGGTATTGCAAGGCACAGAGATATAATAATTGATTTATCTCTAAGCTCTGGTTTGACAAATTGAAGATTTGTAGATACCCAAACACATATGTGCATGGCTACAAATAGAATTGTACCGTATAATACACTTTTTGCATCCATAGTCTATTATACGGTACAATTTTAAATTTTATTAAGACTTAGGGTTCACTCTTTCAGATTGAGGTACCACAGCAGCAACTACATTTCCGTAATCCTCTCTTCCGTCGTCATTTAACCAGTCTATTAGATCTCCATCATCCAGCTCGTCTTCTTCCATAAGAACAGCAAGGAACTCTGCATAGATGTTTCTAAGCTCATTTTTATTACTTGAGATGGGTTTAAATATCTGATCAACAGCATCATTGTCGGTACCCCAAGAAAAGGGATTAAGAACGCTAGAGTCAAGAGCATCAAATAGCTTCTTTGCACGAGGTGTAACAAGTTTTCCTACTTGTTTTTGGATATCTTTTACTGCTGATGGGTCAATCACGCCCCCTGCACCCTGGACGTCAACCTTTTTTGGACCAATGGCTTTCTCTGCAGCAGCACCTCCAAGTGCAGTAACTGCACCGGATCCAGCTAGCTTTGCTGCTGTGGCTCCTGCAGTGCCACCCCCAAGCCATCCTGCAAGTGCTGTTCCAGCCTTCCCAAGAAACGGCATAATGGCTGCAGCAAATTCAAGCTGAAGTGTAGGTATAAGCTCTGGTGCCTCTGTTACAATAAATTGAATATCTTTGGGCTGAAGGCTTTGTCTATATTTATTTCCTAGATAGGTATGAGACTCTGCAAGCGCAGGTTCTGTATCTTGAGATATAAACGGATTAAGCTTTGTGACATCGACATCACTGCCTATGTCTGGAGTTTGTACAGGTACGTTCTGTGGCTTCTGTCCTGTATGTCCTTTCATAATTGCTAAGACTTTACCTACATCGCCCTCATCAAACCCTCTTATAACATCTGCAGCTGTTTTAAATGCATCATCATGACCAATAACCTTCTCTGCTTGAGATTCAAGCTCTTCATCATCAGATTCGTCAGCAGCTGTCTCTGTTTTCTTAAAAAGATCTGGGATTGCTGCAAGTATGTCTGCAAGTGCTTTTCTACCTTCAGATGTTGTTAAAAAGTATGTTATTGCTGCACCGCCAGCAGCTTTGACCCAATCAAAGGCTCCTTCAACTATAAATGATGTCTCTTTGATTAGTCCGTTATATTCTTCTTCGTAAATTTTTTGAAGCTCTGATCTTTTTAGATTTCTAGCCATTGCATCTCCATTAATATCACTAACTTAATTAAATATCTCTTCTATTGTATTTTTATACAGCACGTGCATTAATCATTTAGAGAATATAAAAAAGCCTTCACGTGATGTGAAGGCTTTATAAAGACTCGTAATTTAAAAAGCTACATCAACCCTGCTGATTGAAGAGCATTAATCATCTCTGGCGTAAGCTTTGTTTTATCAACATTTGCTACAGACTGAGGAGAGAAACCTGCATTAAATAGAGCAAATAGCTGATCTGTTGAAAGTGCATCATCCGGATGAGCACCCGAGCTGTGAGTCATTCTTCCGCTTACAGCAGGAGAGTCGCTTCCCCTTCTAGGGTTATCCTGATACGGAACAAGCATTCCGCCCTCTTCAACTCTCTCAATCTCTTCGTTTATAAGCCTTCTAAGTGTATTTTTTGTAAGCCTTACTTTTTTCATTTTAAAATCTCCATACCGGGTTGCAATATTAAATATTAAGTCTATGCTGAATATAAAAAAATTTTATTAAAATCTAACTACAACCACCCATTTTCCTCTAATGTGATTCCACTTCCACATTAGGTGAGGCCTCTTATGCATTGCAACCCAGTGGCCTCTGTAAAAGTAGACTACATGTCCATGCTTAACTCTTGGAGGTGGCTTTGGCCTAGCAACATTATAATGATGGTGTCTATGAGTAACATGAACGTGGTGTCTCTTTGGCTTGTGATGTCTATGGGGAACAGCTTTTTTAGCATCAGCAACGTTAAGATTTGTAGCTAATAGAAGTGTTGTTAGAATCGATATCATGATTTTTCCTTGTGTCTGTTATGTATTATAAGCTTGAAGGGCAGCTTTCATTCGGTTTTTTAATAAAAAAAATGGCCGGTTAATTAAAACCGACCATTAAAATGTCATCTAAGTCATTGTGTTCTAGACATTTGGTCCAGAAGATGGGTCATAGTCAAGAGTCTCATTAAGGAAACTTTGAAGTGCTCGTGCTTCCTTTACTGTCATGATAAGGCTGCTTCCACCGGAGCTATACTTGCCATCAGAAAGTGGTGCTGTTGAAATTGTTACGATGTTGCTTCCTGCCTTCTTTGCAGTAGTGTTGCGATCAATCTGGAATGCGAATCGCTTTGTCGACTTGGTCTTGCTAAAATACATGCTAATTATTCTCCTGTTTAAATTGAGCATTTGTGCTGGCTTTTTTACCAGACATTACATTATAGCATATTAGAAACAGGTTTACAAGAAAATATAAATTAAATTGCGTATTTTACTGCAAGACCTTCACTTATAAGCAGCTCAGCAAGATCTTGACCATCTATGCTTACAGATGACAACCATCTTCCATATTTTCCTTTTTTGCTAGTAATAATCACGACAGCTCTATCTAGGCATAGTTCTCTAACTCTATCTCTTGCAATTATTGCTCTTGCTTTTTCATCCGGGTCTTTTGTCCTAATTTCAGGAGTGTTGACGCCAAGAAGTCTAAGCTTAATCTTTTTTGCGCACATTTTAAATCCAAGGTCTACATCTGCTGTCAAAGTATCTCCATCATACACGCTTGTAATGACAGCGCTGTATTCATACATTTAAGATACCTTTGTTTTAAATACTATGTCCGCAAGCTCTCGACCGCCCTCAATGTCTGTTGGAAAATGAACGCCTCTATCTATTCTTGACTGAGATACTCTGTTTGCAAGATTATAGAAAAACCCTGCCAGCTCTGGGTGCTTATTAGCAAGATTGTGTGCAATATAGTATGCTTGTGCTGTGTGACCTGATGGGTATGATGGTGTCTGTGCTGATTCTAAGAAATCATTGTCAAAATCTACACCGAGAATCTCTGCAGTTATGTTTGGTCTAGGCCTGTTGAAGTGCTGCTTATGTGTAAGAATAATTGGAGTGATCTCTTTTTTTACAGATTTAATAAAGTCTTTTTGACCATTAATACCATTCATTTTTAAAATTCCGTTGAACAGCTTTACCATCCCTTTATCGAGAATATCTTGAAACGGTTCAGGATTGTATCTATCCCCATATTGTGCTGATACAGATAGGAGATCTTCAAATGAGTTCTCTATGCTTGGGGGCGGTTTAATTAGTATTCCTGAGGATGTGCCTGTATTGCTTTCACCAGTTTCAAACATTGAATGGTCTAATGCGTCTTCAAGGTTATCTCCTCCTGCCCACGATCCTTCTCTTGCTTCGATCTCGCTAGGGTGCCAAGCATCTTCTACAGTCGGAGGCCCAACATCGAAATCTTTTCCAGCGTAATAGCCGATACCATAAGCCTCTTCTGGGCTCATATAGTCTAAATCTTCAGGAGCAAAGTGAATATCAAGTGACTCCCACAGGTCTTTGCATGCCCAATATCTTGCTGTTAGCTTATCTTTTGCCGTTTTGCAATTGTGCCTTGCTCTAAAAGATTTTCTTCGCTTCTTGTTCTTGTGCTGGGTATAGTCTTGGTATCCTCTTGCGCCATAGTGAATAATTCTTTCTTTCCCTTTTTTGCATGCCTTTACTGTCTTCTTTTTCTTTGAGCCCTTCGCTGCACGCTGAGGCTTGTTGCACTTCATCTTCTTTTTATCGTATTCATCAAGGCTAAGCTTTTTAGCAATGCTCTTGCCTGATTCTTTTGGGTCAAATGCTCCACCGGGTGTTCCAACTGTTTTCTTTAAACCCTGTACAACTATGTGTTCATCTGTATTAAGCCCTAGTTTTTTGGCCCCTTTGCCCATGCTTATCCACCAGTCGGGAATAGAAGACTTGTTTTCAATAACCCATCGATATGTAGCTTCATATTTGAACTTATCCATCTTCATCATTTCTTGCTTTATAGTATCATCTGAGACATCTTCTATTTTATCTTTTTTCTCTATGTCTCTTGCATTAGATAATGCTCTTGCAAGCTTAGGCATGCCTGTGCTGCCGGCCATATCAGCCAATACTTTTAGTTGACGGGGAATAGGAAGATTAACCTCACTTAGAGTCTCATTGATAATCTGCATTAGTTGTCTGCGTGTGATTTTCATAAGTAGACTCCTATAATGCATCCAATCAAAGCTCCCTTTATAAATGCAATCCATGTAATTTGGTATGCTGAAAGACCTGTAGCAAATGCAAAATCATTCATCTTATCTTTATGCCATCTAATCAATTTTTTCATTATATTCTCCACACCATAAAGGGCTTCCGGGTCTAATTGATTCAGAAAGAATGCTGTCGTACTCTTGTTTAATAATCCTTCTAAGGTTTGTCACGGAGATTACAGATCTATCTAGCGATTCATTTTTCTTCTTCTTTCTATGCTTTTGTATTTGCTTCCACTGAGCAGCATCAACTTTTCTAGCTTTTCCACCACTTAATACTGAATTGACTCTTCCCATCGCCCAAGCTTCCGGACTTTGCCCTGGGCGTGATCCTGACGTGCCATATGCACCAAGACCTTTTCTATAGATTGCTTTAAGCGCTCCTAAGGGTGCATTTTTTTCTTTAGCCTTTTTCTTCAGAGACTTTTCATGCGCAGCTGATATCTCTGACAAAATATTTCTGATCATTTCTCTCAAGCCAGGCTCTGTAATTCTAATGGATTCTTTCTTCGTGTCTTTTCTTGGCTTACTTTTGTAGCCTTTCTTTTCACGTTCTTTCTTTTCCATGTTCCTTCTCCTGCGGTAGGCTTTATCTTCGAGTTTTTTAGCCTGTTTTGCTTTACCGTCTTTACGAAGCTCCTTAGCGCGATCGAGGTCCTTTTTTGTCTGATCGAGCTTCTTGTCTCGATCAGACCCCTCCGGTGCGTCATAGTCTGGATCGTGACCCTCTCTTGTTTTCTTTCTTGCTCGCAATCCTTGAAAATCGTCTGAAGTAATTTGATCGTAAGGCTCAGCAACTCTAGCAATCTTTTGCTGCTTGCCAGAGAGCTTTTTCTTTTTACTCTCGTTGATCGATTCTCTGATAATCTGTCTAAGCTGACTGCGAGTGATTTTCATTGTTTTAAAATCCCATTGGGTCCACTAGCTTCTCAATAGCATTGAGATTGTCCAGGACTTCTGAAGTTTCGTTTCTTCCGAGGCGTGCCTTGGCTTTCTGTACAAGAACAAGGATCTGGTCATTGATGTCTTCGTCGCTACCTGTGCTGCCGGGTGGCTCAGGAGTGCTTGGAGCTGGCGGTGTGGTCATTTCATCCCGGTATAGCCTTCGACCTCCTGTAGAGTCAGGTGTTCCTGAAGCTGGCATAGCTTCATTAAATAAGCTAAGCTCCTCATTGATTATTTTTAATAGTTGTCTTTTTGTGATTTTCATTTTTTATAGTCCTAGAATTGCTGCCTTAAGTTCACCGGCATTGTTTAAGTGTTTATATTTTTCCCATATGTCGTCTTGCTCACCGCTTGATAATGTCGGGAATAGTTCTTGAACATCAGCGATTGTAAGATTCCCTTCACCATAACCAGGCCGACGGCCAGGTATAGAAGATCCAGGTTGCTGCCATGCCCAAGGTTTTGAGCGTGTTGCTTCTTTTATCACTACGCTAAGCTCTTCCTTGATAATCTGTTTAAGTTGTGATTTTTTGATTTTCATTTTTTTAACTCATTTAAACCGTTTGTGCGGTTCGAAAAATTTTAGCCTTGCGGTTCGAAAAATTTTAGCCCTTCTTTCCCGACGGTGGGATGCACCCTTCAGGAAGATGAGACTCAAGCTCTTGCTTATATATAGATATATCGGGTTGCTCCCAAGTTCTGTACGGACACCACTTTTCATAGTCATTTCTATCCTGGAGAAAAAGTTCCAAAGCTCTTTGGTGCTTATCCATCTCGTCCAGATCGTCGACTGGCGACGCCGAGACGAGAGTGGTAGCTAGTAGGTATGGCATGAATACGAGAATAATGAAGGGAACAATCAAGTCTCTCTTCCACTCGCTCATATCACTACCCCAGAGCCTTGACGCTTGCGCTCCAGAGCAAATTGTTTAACTGGATGATTAGAATACCAAGCGCAAATGCAGAGAGTCTCCAGAGCTGTCCAGGACCCACAGAATCATTCACGTGCCTAAGCTTCCCTGGCGATCAACGCCACCCGCGACAACAGTGCCGGTAGGTGTGTGGACAACTTGATGTCGACGTCTTCCGTACATTGAATCAGCTGTATCTGTTGCGTCACTGCGCTCAAACTGGCCATCAAGCTCATCACGTCTTGCCTTGTGCGCAAGAACCTCGGATGCGGGTGCAACACCAGCACGGCCATCAAAAACTTCTCTTGCTACGTTGCCAAAAAGCATGTAGTCGTTACCTTCCGGCCTAATGGTGGTCATCTTGTTCGTCTCAGGGTCAAACTTAAACCTTGTCTCATGAGAACCCGGCATAGCAACAAGACTGTAAAAACCCGTATACCCGGAGGGATCTGAGGAATACTGATCACGGAGTGCCTGAAGATTTGAGTACTTGTCAGGGCCAAGCTTATCAAGGAGGCCTATATCCCTATTAGACTTTAGGGCCTGGAGTTCTTTCCACATCTCTTCGGGATCAGTTGACTTTGTAAGGTCTACTTTCTCAGAGAGTAGCCGAGTGTACTCCTCGTTGATTATGCGCCTAATTTTCTTATAACTTATCTTCATGTTTCAACCTTTCCCTGTTTACGGGCTACATTCCCTTCCTACCGCTTGCGTATCCGTCTTCGTATGCTTCAAGATCCCATTCTTGATCGTACCCGGCTGCTCTAAGCTCATCTGGTGTCTTCTTTGGGTTATTTGATCTTGCGTCGCTGAACCCGAGATTTCCAGAATTCTCAAATGGTTTATTGAATGCGGGATGGTCTTTCTTGTATCCCGGAGGATTTTGACCAGCTCTCAATCTTTCAATAATCCCTTCAATGTCTTTGAGTGTCCTTTCAAAAGAACTGGGTCCACCTATACCAAGGCTCTTATTCATCTGTGCTGTATTAGCAATTTTTTCGATCTGCTTAAAGCCTTCAACCGGTGTAAGCTCGCCTGTGCTAGCAGGCTCTTTTCTTCGCGATCCTGTTTTAATCCAGTCTTGACCTTCTCTGCCTTGATAATATTTGCCAGTTGACGGTCGACCAGGGTCCCATCTTGGACGACCTGTGTCACCACCCTCGCTAAGCTCTTCTTTAACTCTTCCGAGCTCTTCACTTATTATTCTCTTTAGTGTCTTTTTAGATACTTTCACTTTAATACACCCTTAGTATAGTAAATTACATCTATAACTATCTAAAAGGATCTGAAAATAAAGCGAATTTTATATACTATTAGTATCCAGGATAATCATACATCGCTTGCGTAGCCTCTGCTACGTCACGTTTCCAGTGTGGGCTTGACTCAATCTGTCTAACGACTTCTGCTTGCATTGCCAGTTCTTCTGGTGAGTCTTCTACGAGACCCTGGCTTATTCCTGAATTGTCCATAAGGTGCCATGCTATGTCTGAAACATTTGGAACTGAAGTGTAACGAACCGAAACTGAGCGATCTCCACTGCCGTCATTCACTAGAAAGTACCAGTCTGTCTGATCATATTGGTTTTCATATGTGTCATACTCAATCTCAATTGTCAAGCCAGGCGACTGAGCCTGTTCTGATAGCAAGCGATCTAATTCTTCCTTGACTAGACCCCTAAGATGTCGACTTGTAAGTTTCATTTAACCCATAAGGTGGTGGAATCTTTTCGCAGCCTTTTCGATGTTGCCATCCCTCATATATTTTTTAAATAACGTATCGCCTGGAGCTTTAAGTGTCGCTTTGCTTAGCCCCCACGAACTGTACTTGACGGCGTTGTCCGTATACCACTCGAGTACATCTTTGATGTCATCTGCAATATCTTCATTAAGGACACGACGATTGCTTTCATTAATTTGTCTCATCTCTTGGATGATTATTCTTCTAAGCTGGTTTCTTGTAAGTTTCATTTATTTTGTTCCTCTGAAATTTAAAATTTTAATTGCCAAACGCATCCATGAGTATATCATATGATATGTATATCCCATTTCCTTCACCAAGAGTACCATTAACTGCTTCGGCCATTCGACGAATGGCGCTGTTTACAGCGCTAGCTGAGGAGCGAGCTGGATGTCTACCCGGTGCTGTGGCCACGTCGTCTGTTGATATTCTTTGTGCTGACAAGGCAGCCTTTAGATCGTTAACAGCTGCTATCATTTTGGCTTGATCAGCAGCGAAACGTTCATCGCCCGATTGGGAATATACTTTATTTT
>MDSV01103701.1_pt1 | contig 11702 bp, 10 predicted proteins | sample 810851 | NCBI WGS metagenome assembly MDSV01 (sample SAMN05326640, study PRJNA326480) | marine metagenome | isolation source: seawater | place: Atlantic Ocean: North East | collected 2012 | reverse complement strand
TAACGAAAAAATTATAAATAAAATTGGTGATACAATAAAAAATAATTTAGCTAATAAAATAATATTTTCAAAAAATTTTAATTTTACTATTAATGATAATGGTTTTTTATACAAAGATGGATATGGATCTTTACAACTTCCCGTGCCAAATTTACTTGGTATACATCAAATTTCTAATACGGCATCTGCGGTTGCGGCTGTTAGAAACCTTAAAAAATATAAAATTAAGGACGAACATATTATTGAAGGTATTAAATCTATAAAAAATATGAGAGGTAGGTTGCAATTAATAGACACTGGACCTTTAAAAAAAATTGCTCCATCAAACATTATTCTTTGTGATGTTGCTCATAACCCAAACGCAGCTTATGAAGTTAACAATTATTTAAATACTTTAGACAAAAATAGAAAAATTTATATGATTTGCGGAATGATGAAAAATAAAATTCATGATGAATTTATTTCTAAATTCAAGAAAATTAATGAAATTTTGGCTATTGATATTCCTAATAATAAAAACTGTATAAAAAAAGAAATATTACAAAAAATTATAGAAAAAGTTGGAATAAAAAGTAGTACAAGCAATTCGATAGAAGATGCAGTAAAATATATAGCTAATAAAGATAAAAACTCAATAATTTTTATTGTTGGATCTATATTTTTAATTGGGGAAGTATTAAATCTGAATTAAATATTTTCTTTTATCCAAGAAATAATATTTGATTTAGTTGTGGCGCCAACTTTAGTTGCTTTTAACTCACCAGATACAAAAAGCAAAATTGTGGGAATTCCTTTCACCCCATACTTAGTAGGCTGATTTGGATTCTCATCAATGTTATGTTTTGCAATAACTACTTGATCTTTCATTTCTTCGGAAATTTCTTCTAAAATCGGAGAAACTTGACGGCACGGAGCGCACCATTCTGCCCAGAAATCGCAAATTAAAATTTTATTTTTTTTAATCTCAGCATCGAAAGTTTCGTCTGTAATTTGAATTGTAGCCATAAAATATAAATAAGGTTTTTTTAGTTAAAGTCAACTGGCCTTTTGATACATCTTTTCCATATCTTCTATATAAGAATTGATTTTATTTAACATATCTAATTTTTCTTTATCGTCTTTAAATTTATTTCTTAAAGTATCAATTTCTGAGTAAACCCTAGGAATAGTATTCCATGGCTCTTTATTTGTACTCAAAACTCTTGCAGCAATTTCTTTATGCATAGAATCGTATTCTTCCTTGGGTAATGATTCTGGGCTTTCTTCATAAAGAATTTTTTTACCAAAATACCTTAATCTTTCATCTTTAAATTTTTGTAGAACTAAAAATTTTTCTTTCCACTCAGCTTTATGAAAAGCTGGCATAACTGCATTATCTTCCCTGCTTGTAAATTTTTTATAAATAGATTCCTCTGCATAAACTTCTGCTTGAGAATCAAAATCTTGTTTTTCTCTCACTACATCATCTAAAAATGCACTTACTTTTTTAGCAAATTCATTATTCCCTTTAATTAATTTAGCCCTTTCTTTCAGTTTTGCTTGGCCTATCTGTTTGTAGCTATCAAAATTCATAGCATAACTAGAATTCATTATTATAGGATGTTTTTTATGTTTTATAGTTCTTATAAACTTTGTTTTTTTAAATTCTTTTTTTAGTTCATTTATTGAAAGATTAAAATAATGTTTTGGATCTAATTTTAAATCAAAGCACATTGGATAGCTCCATTGTGGGTGTTCACAAACAAAAGTTAAAACAAATGGAATTGATTTTCCATAATAAAAAAAATCAGTACAAAAAGTTAACTCATCTTTAATAATTTGTAACGTTCTATCTTTATTCGTAGTCATTAAGCTGGCCTTCCAAACATTTGGGGCGTTTTTTTTCAAAATTTTAGCAATTTCAATGGTCGCTAAAACATCTGATATAGCAGAATGGGCATCATCATGCTTAATCCCATTCATAGGTGCTAGTTTATCTAATTTAAAAACTGGATTATTTTTATCACTAATTGGAGTTTTAATGCAGCCTGGGTAATAAAGATGGGATGATCTCGCGACAGGGAACAAATCACCCTCTTCATTACCATTTGTAACTGTTAAGTAAGGGTAATCAAGGTTTTTAAATAATGTCCGCCTCAAAAATTCTCTATCGAATAAAACATTATTCCATCCAATAAAAATAGAATTTTTCCATTTATTAAACTTTTCCATCATTTGTCTTATCATTTGATAATGTGACAAATTTGTTTCTTTTAATATTTTTGGAGGAGTTTTATTTACTAATAAAGCCATTGCCTCAGGAATAATTCCAGGGCTTAATTTACATCTTCCTTCATATCGGTCTAATTCTTGAAAATCGTCATTTACTAAAACTGCCGCGACCTGAATAATCTGGCCATAGGAAACATTTGATGAGCACGTTTCTAGATCATAAAAAACTAAATTTGCCATTGGGAAGTTCTACTTATTCATTATCTTGATTTTGTTATCGTCTTCTTTAATTGCTTTTTCAATTTGCTCGGGGTCTTTGATGTTTTCTAAAGTTCTCATAATAGACCTGGCATCACGCCCAAAATCATCAGTGACCTTCATGGTTTCTTCTAATTTTTTTCTTAATATTAGTATTCCATCAAAATGCGTAGTAAATCGTTTTGTAATATTTTTTAAATCATCATGGATTTGGGTGGCATGCTTTGCCACTTTGAGCGTATGAAAACCCATATGAAAAGCTTGTAAAATCGCACATAAAGTGTTTGGTCCGGCAACAGTCACTTTATGCTCTGTTCTCAATTCTTCCATTAACAATTTCTTATTTTTTGGATCTCTATAACTTGAAAGCTCAGCATATAAACCCTCTGTGGGCGCGTAGATAATAGCAAAATCTGTAGTTTTTGGTGGCATGATATATTTTTCAGCTACTTTTTTTGCTTTAGCTCTAAATGCTGAAGCCAAATCATTTCTGGCTCGTGCTAATTCATTTTTATCTTTTGCTTGGTAAGCTTCATCAATAGCTTTATATTTTTCAATAGGCCAGTGGCTATCAATAGGACACAGAACGTCTTCTAATTTAACCGCAAATTCAACCACATCCCTAGTTTCGTCCGGCTTCATCTTGACGTTTGCAATATACTGAGCGCTTGGCAATAAATCTTTTAACAAAGCAGCTAAAGAAAATTCTGCAAGACCACCGTAATTTTTTACTCCCGCTAAAATGCGACTAAAATTATCTTGGCTTTTATTGATTGCTTCTACTTGCTGATTAAAAGCGCCTACTTTCTCATCTACTTTAGTAAGTGCTAGTGTCATATCTCGAGTTACATCTTTTGATAAAGAATTAAATGAGGTAGACATCGTATTTATAGAATGAGTTAATGATTCTTTTAAAATCCCTAATTCTTCGTTATTCTTATTTTCGTTATTACTTTTTTTTTGACTAATCAAAAGATAAATAACAACACCTAAAAGAAGTAGAACTATATATAAAACTGATTCTTGCATATTTATTTACGATAAACCTCTTATAATAAAATTTCTAGTATAAAATTAAGATTGCAATTGATTTTTTTTCTGCCTTTCACGATCAATATGTGCTGTCATTGAATCAACAAGATAATCCGAGTAAGTAAAAATTTCTTTTGTTTCAAAAGATTTGGTTTCATGTTTTTCTGGATTAGTTTTATTTTCAACAATAATTTTTCCTTTTTTTGTATCTGAATCTTCTAGGTAAATTAATATCAACCAATCTTCATCAGGACTATCATCGTATCTTATGAAACATTCATTAGTTTCATATCTTCTATCAATAACTCTTAGAATACTTTTATGCTTTGGTATATATCTTTTATTTAACTGAAAAACTAAGGAATTTGCAGAGCGATAAAATGACTCTAAAGCCTGCTCTATAGTTAACCGATAGGCTTCATACTCTCTTTCTTTCTGAAGGATTTCTTCTTTAGTGTCGCTATCTAAAAGTTCAACTCCTAGCGATTCTACTCTTTCTCTAATCTTTTGCTCTCTAATTAATCTATACTTTTCTTTAATTTTTTCTAAGCGCTCTTCAACAGAACGATAATCTTCGCGTTGTTCTTGTAGGGCAATTTTTTCTAGACTTTTAATTTCCTGAAGTTCTCTTTTTCTGAAAGAGTCTATCTTTTTTTCTAACCTAATTTTTTCTAAAAAACGAAGTCTTTTTTCTGCTTGTTCCTGCCTCAATATGGCTTGTTCTTTTCTAATAAATTTCTTTAGATCTTGCGAACGTTCTTTAGCTAATTTTATTTCATCTTTAAGTTCTTTTTGCTTAATTTCTAATCTTAAACGCTCCTCCTCTTTAATTTGCTTTTCTTTTTCTTTTTTTTCAAAGGCAATTTTTGCTAATTGTTTAATTTTCTTGTTTTGAAAATAATTATCATATGCTTTAAAAACTGGTGTTAAAATATAATTCAAAAAATTTTGAAAACTAGCTTTTGTTACATCACCAGCTTTTTTCTTAATTTTATAAATATTTTTTTTCTTTATCTTTAATTTAGGTATTTTAATTTTTTTTAATTTAAATTTTTTAAATTTAATTGAACGAATTCTATCAAGTGGCTTTTTGTTTTTTATAAATACTCTTTTTTTTAATTTAAATTTTCTTTTCTTTTTTTTGGTTATCCTATTTTTTTTTTTCTTTAGAATTCTATTTTTTTTAATTATTTTTTTATTTCTTTTTGCTATCTTTTTTTTGCGTTTTTTATTTTTTTTCTTCATGAAAATTAATTCTATTTATATATAACAAATATTAGTTATATATATAGTCTCTACGGTTACTTGGTAGTGATGTATAATTTTTTACAATCTGTAGTTGGTAAACCAAAAGGTCTCTATAATGAAAAGCTGAAGAGCAACTAGCAAGATAAAATTCCCACATTTTACAAAAATGTTCCGAATACATATTTTTCGCTTTCTCTCTATTACTTAAAAATCTATCCAACCATGCTTTTAAGGTTTTGTCATAGTGATGAATTAAACTTTCCATGTCTGATAATACTAAATCTGTTTTTTCTATAGCATCTATAAGATCACTACCACTCGGTACAAGCCCGCCTGGAAATACAAAAGATTGAATAAATGGAGCTGGCGGTCCTTTAGGTAAAGTAGATCCTATGGTATGTATTAAACTTATACCATCGTCGGTCATTAAATCATTTATTTTTTTAAAAAAGGTTTTATAAAATTTTCTTCCAACATGCTCTAGCATTCCTACAGAAACAATTCTATGAAATTTTCCTTTCAAGTGCCTATAATCTAAAAGCTCAAAGTGACATTGATTATCTAGTTTTAATTCTTTCGCTTTTTTTAGACAATACTCATATTGATTTTTACTTAATGTAACTCCCGTGACTTCACATTCTGATTGTTTTGCAATTTCAAAACACATTGACCCCCAGCCACAACCAATATCTAAAACCTTTTGACCCTTACGTAAATCTAATTTTTTAATTATATGATTTATTTTATTTTGCTGTGCTTCTTCAAGAGTTTCATTTGGAGATTTCCAGTAAGCACAAGAATATTGACGATGTTTTTTATCTAAAAATAAATCATACAGATCTTCGCCAATATCATAATGATGTTCAACATTTTTTTTTGATTTTAGTGGTAAGTTATAATTAGTAAAAAATCTCCATAAGTGTAAAAATTTTTTTATAATATATCCTGATGTATTAACTTCTCCTCTTCCTATATTCTCAAAAGTTAAATTTAAAAAATCTAATAAAGAACCATTTTCAATTTTTATCTCTCCATTCATATAAGCTACAGGAAAAGAAAGTTCTGGATTAATTAATAACTTCCAGTTTAATTTTTTATTTAAAATTTTTAATGTTAATGGTTTATTTAGATTTGGGTTACCACAAATAAATTTTTGCCCCTCTGTATCTATAAGTACTATTCCACCCTTTTTATAGATTTTTGAAAATAGTTTAGCTACTAACATAATTTATGCTGCCATATTTTTGTCTGGGTAAAAATCTAATGATTTTAATTCAGACATCATTTGTTTTTCTTGAGTCGCCGTTAGTAAACTTAACGGGGGTAAGATAAATTTATATTTTTTGTCTTCTGTTGACATAAAACTATGAAGACCTGAAATTAAATTATTTTTGTCAAAGACTGAACGTATCGCGCATAACCGCTCATTATATGTCTGTGTTTTTTTATTATAAAAATCATCATATACTTTTCTTGCTAGAGGAGCTGTCACATTACAAATTGCGCTAATTATGCCAGAACAACCTAATTCTAACCCTTTAAGTAATTTTGTTTCAGAACCAGGAAAAATTAAAAAATTTGGAATTTTTAGTACTTCATATAAATTATATGAACTATCTTTTACCCCAACTATCTGTTTTGGAAAATCTTTAACTAATTTTTCTACAATTTTATAACTAAACTTATATCCACTAAGTTTTTCAAAATTATATAAAACTATTTCACTTTCAGGAACTTTTTGAATTAAATTTGAAAAAAAAGCATAAGCAGCTTCGTCTCCATATTTATAATAAGCAGGAGGCATTATAAGAAATCTATTTATTCCATTTTTTAGACTAAATTTCATCAACTCGACAGTTTCGTTAAGAGAATTATCAGAAGTCCCAATCAAAAAATTATCTTTAAATTTATTATCGCTAATTTTCTCAATTAATTTTTCTTTTTCATGTTTAGAAATAAGTTGTCCCGCTCCTGTACTTCCAAAAATAGCAACGCCATGACATCCATTTTTTATAAGTTTTTCAGCATGCAAAATAGTGGAGTCGACATCTAATGTCAGGTCCTTAAAAAAACAAGATATACCAGCTGCATATATTCCACGTTTGACTGCCATAATTTAACCTCTTAACTTAATTATTTATTATAAATTATATAAAATTGAAAAAATGAATCAAACAGCTTTAGTTATAATAAAATCTATGGGAATTGGAGATTTGGTAATTTTAATTGCCAATATCCATGCAATAAGTAGGTCTATTAATGCTCCTGTGGTTGTGTTGGCTCAAAAAAGTACAAAAGCAAACGAAATATTAAAATATGACCCGCATGTAGAAGAAGTAATTGAATTAGATAAAAAAGGTTTTTTCAATATCATTAGCGTAATCAAGCCAAAAAAATTTAGTCAATCCTACATTTACAGCGATAGTATAAGACTATATTTAATTGCGAAACTTTCTGGCATTAAAGAAATATTTCATTATAAGTTCTTTTCCAAAAAAGGAAAAAATTTTTTTAAAACAGCTAATGAATTTACAAAAAAAAAATTAAATACTACGATTGACCCACAACCTAAAATTTATTGTAACGACAATGATGTTTCTGTAACAAAACAAAAATTTAATATTTCTAATAAAACAAAAAATATTGTTTGTGGTATATCAGCTTCTGGACCCACAAAAAGATGGGATGTTAAGAACTATATTAAACTTTTTCAAAATATTGATAAAAAATTACCTTGTAAATTTTTTCTTGCAGGAGGTCCTGATGACAAATATTTGATAAATGAAATAATTAACTCATCTATTGGAAAGAGCTGCTTATCATTTTCTGACTTATCAATTAGTGAAACAATTTCAATAATAAAGTCATGTGATTTTTGTATTTCAAATGATACTGGTTTTGCACATATCTCTGCTGCACTAAATTTAAAATCTTTAGTTTTGTTTATGGACTCACCTCCTTTAGCTTATGGGGTATATAGTAAAAATATTTCTATTGTTGTTCCAGAAGGTCAAACTGTGGAAACGTGTGGACATAACACTCAAGGTAAAGATAAAATTTCTTTTGATAAAGTTTTAAAAAAAACATTAGATTTAATTAAGTAAAATCTGTTTTAATTATTATATTTTTTGCTTCGGTTAAAATTTGACTAATTTTAGTGCTATTAATATCTTTATTTAAATCAGGGTGTAATTTTAACATTAGTTTTTTATAATTTGATTCAATTTTTTCTTTCGGGTCGCCTCTCTTACAATTTAAAATATCGTAAGCTTCGTTTATACTAATATCACTATAACGTGGATTAAAATGTGCGCCTGATTCATGTGAAAACCTTCCTTGCTGCCTTAACCTATTGAGTAAACGAAACATCATGAGCGCTTTAAATAATGAAAAACCAGATTTTAATTTAATTAAAGGTAGAAGCATTAGAATTATTGGAGCCGCAAGTAGAATACGACCAGCTATAACAAGCACTATGCCAAGGAGAACTGAAAAAACTACAACTATTAATCTAATATTTTTTGAAACTTTCTGCGTATTAGCTTTTGCTAATTGAGATAAAGCAAGCACTAAAATAATAAAAATAATTATACCCAAAAAAACTAAATTCATATATTACTTCTTTTCCAAATGAATATACCAAAACTAAAAAAAGAAAAAACAGTCAAAAATTATCATGGTTATGAAATAATTGATAACTACGCGTATGTTGACCAGCCTGATAATATTCTTGAAGTTTTACAAAATCCAGAGAAACTTTTGCCTGAAGTAAGAGAATATTTGGAAGAAAATAATAAACTTACTGAAGAATATTTTAAAGATACCAAAGATCTTCAAAAAAAATTGTTTTCTGAAATTAAATCAAAAATTAAATTAGCTGATGAAAGTTTAAAGTTTAAAGATGATAGATACTTTTATTGGACAAAAACAGTTAAAGATGGAAATTATGTTAAATATTTAAGACAAAAAATTGATTCTAATGATATTGAAAATTATTTTGATGGAGATAAAGAGAAAAAGCTAAGTGGTTCAAAATATTTTGGTTTGGGTACTATCTCTGTATCTCATAATGACAAACTTATGGCATACTCTGTCGATTTAAAAGGCTCAGAATATTATGATATTTTTTTAAGAGATTTAAAAACAAATAAAACGATTGAAGAAAAGATTGAAAATACATCGGGTAGCATTACTTGGAGTTTAGATTCAAAAAGTTTTTTTTACACACCGTTAGACAAGTACCATAGATCAAAAAAAATTTATAAACATATTTTGGGTAGTTCACCTAAATCTGATGAGCTAATATTTGAAGAAAAAGATGATTCATACTCTGTAAGTATATCATTGACCGCAGATGAAAAATTTTTTGTAATTACTACTTCAGATTCTAATACGGTTGAAGAATACTTTTTTTTATCAAAAGAAGAAAAAATTAAGCCTCAAATATTTTTAGAGCGGGAAAAAGGAATAAAATATTCAATTGATAGCTGGAAAAATCATTGGTATGTGCACACAAATAAGGGAGCGCTGGATTATCAAATGTTACGTTGTGATCATAAAAATATCAAAAAGTTAGAAATATTTATCCCACCAAAGGAAGAAACTATTATTGGAGGTTTTGATTTTCTAGATGATTATATATTAAGAGCAGAAAAATCTGACGCTATTCCTAAATTATTTATTAGAAATATTCATACAAATGAAGAGGAGGAGTTAATTATTTCTAAAGAAGCTGTTGGGTCGCCTGGTATCTCATTGATGCAAAAAAATACTAATACAACAAAAGTTAGGATCTCTTGGGATAGCCTTGCGACACCAGGAAAAATTTATGAGTATGATATAAAAACTAAGGAAAAAAAATTGGTAAAAGAAATTGAGGTTCCTTCAGGCCATAATCCAGATGATTATTTAGTTGAGAGAATAAAAGCCCCAGGGCACGATGGTAGAAAAATCCCTATAACTTTAATAAGACGAAAAGACACTAAACTAGATGGTAAGTCAAAATTACTCCTTTATGCTTATGGGTGTTATAAACATAGCGTACCTGTTTCGTTTAGTCCTTCAAAATTTTGTTTAGTTGACAGAGGTATTATATTTGGAATAGCGCATGTAAGAGGAGGTGGAGAGTTAGGAGAAAAATGGTATTTAGAAGGAAAATTGTTAAATAAAAAGAATACTTTCAAAGACTATATTTCTTGCGCAAAATATCTTATTGAAAAAAATTATACATATAAAGGTGGTCTAGCTTTTTATGGAGGGAGCGCGGGTGGAACAACTGGATCAGCGGTTATTAATATGAATCCTGAACTATTTTTTGCAGCTTTACTTTTGGTACCCTATGTGGACTGTTTGACAACTGCATTGAATGACAAACTACCTTTGACTCCTGGAGAGTATGAAGTTTTTGGAAACCCCAAAAAATATAAGGAGTATTTTGAATATATTAGTTCTTATTCACCTTATAATAATTTACGTAAAACAAACTATCCTCCAATGTTAGTAACATCATCTATTTTTGATAATCGTGTTTTATACTCTGAGCCAACTAAATATGTTGCTAAACTAAGAGATTTAAAAACTGATGACAATATCCAGTTATTAAAATGCAAGTTAGAAGCTGCTGGTCATGGTGGTTCTTCTGGTCGGGATAATGCTATTGCTGAGTTGGCCGAAGAATATTGCTTTATATTAAAAAATGCAAAAATTAATAGTTAATCTTCACTAAAATTAAAAACATCCCTTGCTTGTGAAACCAACTACCATGTTATTTCTGTTTATTTCAAATTTTCTTTCACAAGTTATGTTATATTTTTTTTTAGTATAAATTAAAAACTTTGATCCATTATCATCGTAAATGGTGCTATTCGGTTCACCCATGGATATTTTTAATTCTGTTTCTGGTTGTTGAAGAAATTTGCTTAATTTTTCATTTTCTTTTTTTACTGCTTTTTGTGATTTATTTTCAATAGTTTGGCAGCCACTTATAAAAAAAAATAAAAAGAATATGCAAAAAACTTTCATGGTTACAACTTAACATAGAATATCACAAATTTTATTAACATATATAAACTCATAAGTTGTATTTACAGTTATTTTATTCATACTAATTAAGAGTTATTGTTGTGACTTCTACCAAAACCTTTATTACAATCCTTATATTAACTTAAGGAGGAAATATGCTTGATAAATATTTTAATTATAGAAAGCATAAAACGGATTTTAAAACAGAAGTCATTGCAGGAATTTCTACGTTCCTAACAATGGGATACATATTGTTCTTAAATCCTGTAATTCTTGCAGACGGTGGCTTTGACTTTGGTGGTGTATTTACCGCTACAGCTTTAGCTGCTGCGCTAGCATGTTTTATAGCTGCGTTTTATGCAAAAACATGGCCAGTTGGCCTCGCCCCTGGAATGGGGATTAATGCCTTTGTAGCTTATGGAGTTTGCTTGGGAATGGAATACACTCCCGCGGAAGCTCTTGGAGCTGTGCTTGTTGCAGGTGTAGTGTTCTTAATAATTTCACTTACCCCAATAAGAGCTTGGCTAATTAACTCAATTCCAAAAAGTTTAAAATTAGGAATTGGCGCTGGTATAGGTTTGTTCTTAGCAATTATTGGTTTTCAATTGATGGGACTTACTTCCGACAACCCTGTTGTATTAGTTCAACTTGGAGATCTATCTAACCCATTACTTCTCTTAGGTGCTGCGGCATTTATATCAATGATAGTTATGGAAAAATTTAACATTAAAGGAAATATAATTATTGGAATTATTGCCTTTAGTATAATTGCTTGGATCTTTGGTTTCGCTAAATTTAATGGTGTTGTTTCTACACCACCACCAATGACACACTTATTTACATTTGATTTAGGTGCTGCACTTTCAGCTTCAATGGTAACAGTAATCTTTACTCTGTTCTTCATTGACTTTTTTGATACTGCAGGAACTTTA
>MDSV01177882.1_pt1 | contig 11703 bp, 12 predicted proteins | sample 810851 | NCBI WGS metagenome assembly MDSV01 (sample SAMN05326640, study PRJNA326480) | marine metagenome | isolation source: seawater | place: Atlantic Ocean: North East | collected 2012 | reverse complement strand
TTATTTGTGCTATAGGAACAGGTGGTACATTAGCAGGAAATTTTTTAGGGCTAAAAAATAAAAATAAAAATATTAAAATATTTTGTGCCGACCCATACGGATCAGGTATGTACTCACATATAAGAAAAGGTAATTCCAAGGCCGCTTATGAGTCTATTGTAGAAGGTATTGGACAAAGTAGAATTACAAAAAACATTGAGGGGGTTGAGTTTGATGGAGCTTTTAAAATTTCTGATCAATCTGCACTTAATATAATTTATGATTTAATTAGAGAGGAAGGTTTATTTCTAGGACCAACTAGTGGAATTAATATTGCTGGTGCAATAAAGCTAGCTAAGCATTTGGGGCCAAATAAAACAATAGTCACAGTACTTTGTGATTATGCAAGTAATTACTCTAATAAAATTTTTAATAAAGAATTTTTAGATTCTAAGGGGTTAGGATACCCAAGTTGGTTATAAATATGTTAGTAAGTGCCCATTGGTTAAAAAAAATATTAAAAACAAAAATATAAAAGTATTGGATGCATCTTGGTATTTGCCAAATATGAACAGAAATCCTAAAAAAGAATATGTAAAGAGAAGAATTCCAAAAGCAGTATTTTTTGATATTGATGATGTTTGTGATAAGAAATCTAATCTTCCCCATATGTTACCAAATAAGAATATATTTGAATATAAAGTATCAGACTTAGGAATTAAATCTGATGATACTTTAATAGTTTATTGTAAAGAAGGAGTTTTAAGTTCACCAAGAGTATGGTGGATGTTTAAATATTTCGGACACAAAAAAGTATATATTTTAAATGGAGGATTAAAAGCATGGAGATTTGTAAGAGGTAAGACAAAATCTGGACCTGCAAAAATAATAAAAACTAAATATAAAGTTGGCAGAATTAAAAATAAGTTAAAAGTCACTTACGAAGACTTATTGCATTTAAAAAAACAAAAAAAAAAAATTTCTATATTGGATGCAAGGCCAAAAAAAAGATTTTTGAAACTTGAACCAGAGCCAAGAAAAAACATAGGAAGAGGAAATATAGAAGGAAGCGATAATTTAGAGTTTTCTAGTTTGGAGATAAATGGATTTTTTAAAACAAAATCAGCAATGAAAAACATTTTCAAAAAAGTAATTAAAAATAATAAGGTTATTTGTACTTGTGGCTCAGGTATTAGCGCATGCACATTAGCATTTTCATTAGATTTAAATGGAAAATTTAACTGGAGTGTTTATGATGGGTCTTGGACAGAATGGTATTTGAAAACTAAGAATTAATTTTTTTTAAATCTATTTTATTTTCTATTTTAGCAACGATACAAGATATTGTAGCATCTCCTGTAACATTTACAGCAGTTCTAGTCATGTCTAAAATTCTATCTATACCTATAATTAAGGCTATTCCTTCTACTGGTAGGCCAACTTGATTTAAAACCATGGTTAGCATAATTAAGCCTACACCAGGAACACCCGCAGTTCCTATTGATGCCAAGGTGGCAATTAAAATAACTGATATAAAATCTGATAAATTAAGATCCACACCATAGGTATTTGCTAAAAAAACAGTTGCTACTCCCTGCATTATAGCAGTTCCATCCATATTGATTGTTGCTCCTAGAGGAACTGTAAATGATGCAACGGATTTATTCACACCCAAATTTTCTTCGACGGTCTTTAAATTGATAGGAATAGTAGCTGCGCTACTAGAGGTAGAGAATGCAAACAGCATAGAGTTTTTCATTTTATAGAAAAATTTTAAGACATTAATTTTTCCTAAAAAAAACAAAATCCCACCGTAAGTAAAAATTAAATGAATAAATAATACTAGTAAAACAGTGAAAAAATATTCTCCTAATTCAAAAATGGTTTCAAATCCCTGTGTCAAAAAGGTTTTGAATATTAGGAAAAAAACTCCGTAAGGAGCTATATACATTATTACTTCAATCATTTTTAAAAACAGATCATTAAATAGCTGAATCCCTTCTTTTAATTTAATACTTTTTTTATTTAATAGATTTAATGTAATTCCAAATACTATAGCAAAGAAAATAACCTGTAGCATGTTAGCTTCTGTAAAGGCTTTAAAAATATTATTTGGAACAATATTAATTATAACTTCTTTGAGTGAAGGTGCGCTTTTTGAAGTAAAATCTGTTTGTATACCTAGATCTCCATTAACTCCAGGGGATATAAGATTAGAAAAAATAAGTGCTAGGGTTATGGCTATGCAGGTAGTAATTAAATATAGAAGCACTGAAATAGTTCCTATTCTTCCTAAAGTAGAAACATTGCTTAAATTTGATACGCCGCTAACAATAGAAAAAAATACTACTGGAACAATTAACATTTTTAGGGATGATATAAATAAGATTCCTGGTACTTCTATATAATCTATAATAACTTTATCTTGCAAAAGGTTTAAATAGTTAAAAAAAGATCCTAGGCAAAAGCCTATACCGAGTGCTAGGAAAATTTTTTTTGATAAATTCATATAAAATAGTTTATAAAAGATTTAGGAATATGCACTTAAAAAAAATAAAATTTTTTGTCTTTCTTTTTCTTTTTTTAAATACTTTTAATATTTCATATTCATCAGATTTAAAGTTTGGGATAGTTGGAATCAAAGAAAAAGATGTTGTTTTTAAAGTAGAGATCGCTGAAACACAAGAGAAAAGAAAGGAAGGATTAATGTTTAGAACAGAATTAGATGAAGATCAAGGAATGCTTTTTATATTTCCATATCCAGATTTAGTAAATATTTGGATGAAAAATACTTTTTTAAGCCTAGATATAATTTTTATTTCAGAAGATAATATTATATTAGATATAGTGAAAGAAGCTTTGCCTTTAAGTGAAAAAATTTATACTTCTAAGTTAGTGACAAAATACATTTTAGAAATTAATTCTGGTTTAATAAAAAAATTAGACATTAATATAGGAGATAAAGTTAACATTGAATATTAATAAAAAAAATTTAATAAGAATTAGAATACAAATTAAAAAAAATTTTTTTGTAGGACCAGGAAAAATATTATTATTAGAGCAAATTGATGAAAAAGGCTCAATACTTAAAGCAGCGGAAAGCATTGGCCTTTCTTACAAAAAAGCATGGAAGTTAATTGACGAATTAAATAATCATTCGTCTAAAAAGCTAGTCTATGCAAAGTCTGGAGGAAGAGGAGTTAGGGGGTCTCAATTAACTTATGAAGGAAAAGTTTTTATTAAAACTTATAGAAAAATTGAAAGTAAATTAACAAAATTGACCATAAAAGAAAAAAAGGATTTAGAAAAATTATTTGGTGCTATATAATTGTTTATGCTTTCTAGTAATTATAAAACAGCTTTAGTTACAGGGGCTTCTAGTGGAATAGGAGAAGCTATTGTAAGACTATTAAGTAAAAAAGGATATAAGGTTACTGCTTTAGCTAGGACAAAATCAAAATTAAGTAAATTAAAAAAAGATACAGGTTGTGAATACGTTCTAATGGATATTAGGGAAACAAGGGAAATTGAAAAACTTAAAAAAAAAAAATTTGATATTTTCATTAACAATGCTGGTTTAGGAAGGGGCTTTGACAAAATATATAAGACCAAGGCTAATGATATTGAAACTACTATAGATACAAATGTTAAAGCTTTTCTTCAACTTTTACGTTGCATAGTTCCTAACATGGTAAAAAGAAAAAAAGGACATGTAATTAATATAGGCTCCATAGCAGGATTATATCCTCTTTCTAGTTCAGTTTACGGAGGGTCAAAAGGAGCTGTGCACCTAATCAACCAAAACTTAAGACTAGAGCTTTCTGGAACTGGAATTAGATGCACGGAAATTAACCCAGGAAGGGTTGATACTAACTTTTTTGATATAGCATTTAATACTAAAAAAGATGCTATGAGAATGAAAACAGGACTTACAATTCTAAAGCCTATTGATGTTGCTAATTCTATTCTTTTTGCAATAGAAACACCAGCGCACGTAAATATTTCATCCATAGAAATTACTCCAACAGAACAGGCGCCTGGAGGGGTAAAAATAGAAAGAGTTAAGAAATAGTATTAACTTAATTTAAAACTGTTATAAGCAAATAAATTATACCAGCTGATGCAGCTAAAGTAATTAATGTAACAATTGCAACACTGCCATAATTTTTATTATCTTCATTTTCCATAGTAAGTCCCTATTGTTTTTTTGGTGACATATTAATTAAACATCGTGTTTGTCCATATGTATTAGAAATTTGGATGGTTACTACTCTATTGTCTTTTTCATAAGATAAAACACTACTTGTGGATCTTACATTAGTAATTTCTTTCCATGAAAGATTTGGCATTTCAAATCTAAAAAAGTCAAAAGTTTCTGCATGACTAAGTCTTGGATTAATTGCCAGTCTGCCAAACCATTCTTCATCACTTCCAAATATCACTGTATTTTCCATATCCATGATTGCTCCATCAGGTATTGGAATATCTTTAAATTTTGCAAAGCTCAGTTGCTCAGGTGCTAAGCCTTCTGTTCCAGAAACTCCGCTGCTTAGCAGGGGCACACCATTTTTTTGACAACCAGAAGAAAATACCAAAAATATTAAAGAAATTAACAGTAATCTCATAGAAATAACTAATATAACAAATTACAACAAACTACAATAGATAATTATTAAAGTGAAAAATTTATTTAAATTTAAACTTGCTCAATAGGAATTATTGGTTTTTTGTATTTTATTATTTCTAATCTCCAATTACTAAAATTATTTTTATCAATATTATAAAAACCTAGTTTTTTATAATGTTCTGATACTATTTGGTTTTTATTAGTTTTAATGAACTTTCCAATGACAGCAGGAATTTTATTTTGTTTGGCTATGGTTATAATCTGATCAAGAAGAAAATACTCTACTTTTCTTTCTAAAATCCTGCAACTCTGTATCCAAGTATCTATAAAAATATCAGATTTATTTAATTTAAGTATTACTAATCCAATGATACCATTTTCTCCATATATATCAGACAACCTAATTTGCAAAGTAATAAAGTTTTTGTTTTTAATAATTGCTTTTAATTCAGTATAGGAATATCTTTTTGTAGTTAGATTAAATTGATTAGACTTGTTTATTAATTGTTCAATTCTTTTCATATCCACTTTTTGAAAAGGTTTTATATCTGCTTTCATTCTTAAAGTTTGAAGGTATTTATTTAAATCTGTATGATGTTTTTTTAAATCCAATCTTTTTTTTTCTGATGTAAAAAAACTTCCTCTTATCTTATCATCTTTTGAAAAAAAAGTAGTTTCAAAGTAAGAGGTAGCACTAAGGTATCTTGTGAAATAGCTTGGGTCTTTCGGCAGCTCTGGTATTGATACTGCAGGCAAAAAATTTCTTACTAAATTTCTTTCAAAAGGATTATCATCAACAAAAACTACGGATTGTTGTCCAAGTTTTACTTTGTTGCATATATTTACAATATTTTGAGCTTTATCTTTCCAATTAATTTCATATGCCGATAAATGCTCCTCCTTTATAAGCATTTCTGGATGTTTATTTATAGCACTAATAGTAGGTTTGCTATTATTTTTAGACGAAATAGCTAACAATACACCTCTTTCTCTTAGTTGTAGCAAATACTTTTGAAAGTTTGTATATGCTTCTCCAATTGAGCTAGAGTTACCTATTTCTAAATTTTCTACACCTACATCTCCTATAACGCCTCCCCATAATGTATTATCAAGATCGACGATAACTAATCTTTTCGACTTTCCCTTTATACTTCCTATTACGCTCGACAAGTAATAAGAATAAACAGGCATAGCAGTCTTTGATAAAGGAATTTTTGCTAAATGAAAAAGAGTATCATCTCGCCATAAATCTAGACCTAGTAGTGAGGATAATTTATCTACATCAAATATCATATTGAAATCATTATTTTTTAGTTCACCTTTTAACAAGTTATTAATTTCAAACGTAATATTCCTATGGGAGTCACTCATTAAAAAGTCTAAACTGCCGTATTTAAAATACGGTGAATTTATCATATTTTGCACTATGCAAGGAGTTTTTAATTCAGAATTTATCAGGTCAATTACTTCCATTAGATAACGAAAAGTGCTTTTGACAGCATTAACTTCTTTCCCATATCCTAAAAAACTAAAATCCAAGGCCACTAAAACAGCATCAAGTTTATTTTGTTTAAAAATATTATTATTGCTTTTTAAAAAGTTTATGGTTTGACCATAAGGTGCAATATAACAATTTAAATCAATATAGTTTTTAAGAGCATAAGATTGAAGGCTAGGTTGCAAAAAATCGAAATTTAAATTTGATATAATACCCAAATTAAACGAGGTATAATTATTTGTAGCTGTAATTTGTTTTTTATTTTTAAGTAATATTTTACTTAGGACCTCACCATTTCTATAGTTTATGAAGTAAGGGTTTATTTTTTCAAGATAATTAGTATCAAAATTTTTTTCTTTTAAACTAAGAATAATTTTATCAAGATTTTCGTCGGGTTTTTTTAACCAGTCTAGTTCTATAAAAATATTTTTTTTCATCAAATATAATATAAATTATTCGGAGGTTTTTTCTTTTATTAATGAAATTAAGTCCTTTACTTTTCTTAAATCATCTACTTCTTGTACTTCAAACTTTATTTTAAACACTTCCTCACAAGCTAATATTAACTTAACATGATTTAAGCTATCCCAGTTTTCAACATCGTTAGAATCCATTTCATTATTTATAGAAATTTTTTCATCATCAAAAACCTCTCTAAATATTTCTTCTAATTTATTTTCTAATAAATTCATTTTAATATATATTTTTAATAATAAATTATAATAATATAATTACTTAAAATACTACATGAATATTTTTATAATCTTGTTTAAAGAACATTGAATAAATATTTTAGGAGTCAATTTGTTATTTAATTCGTATAGCTTTATTTTGTTATTTTTGCCTTTTTCTTTGCTAGTTTTTTTTTCTTGTAATAAAAAGAACCTTAGCTTGGTAATTTTATTATCTTGCTCATTATTTTTCTATGCCTTTAGTAGTCTAGAATATTTATCATTAATTTTATTTTCAATTTTTTTTAATTACATACTAGCAAAACAAATAATAGGATTACAATTAACAAAAAAAAAAAGACTTTTTTATTTAGGCGTACTTTTAAATTTATTGATACTAGGCTATTTTAAATACACAAACTTCATAATAATCAATATTAATAGCTTTTTAGATAGTAAAATAGACGCTAAGAACATTGTATTACCACTTGCTATTTCTTTTTTCACATTTCAACAAATTGCTTTTTTAGCAGATGCTTTAAAAAATAAAATAAATAACTTAAATTTTTTAAGGTATGCATTATTTATAACTTTTTTTCCTCAACTTATTGCTGGACCAATAGTTAGATACAATAATATTGTTCCGCAGTTTATTAAAAAAAAGTCAAATAAATTTAGACATTCTAATTTCTTAGTTGGATTGTTACTTTTTATATTAGGCTTATCTAAAAAAGTTCTTTTAGCAGATAATTTAGCCCCATATGTAGATATAGCCTTTCAATCAGGTGAAGCTAGCAACAGTATTCATTCTTTAGATTGTTTGCTAGCAAGTTTATCTTACTCACTTCAACTCTATTTTGATTTTTCGGGATATTGCGATATGGCAATTGGATTGGCTAAGATGTTTAATATAAACTTACCTTTAAATTTTAATTCACCATATAAAGCATTAAATATTATTGATTTTTGGAGAAGATGGCACATTACATTAACAAAATTTTTAACGGAGTTTATTTTTATGCCTTTAAACTTAAAACTATCTAGAAAAGCATTAGCTTTTAACAAAGGGATAGTTAATGGAAATGTAGTTTTGTACTTTTCTTTAATAATTACTTTTTTAGTGTCAGGAGTTTGGCATGGAGCAAATTGGAATTTTATATTTTGGGGGGTGATTCATGGAATATTTTTGTCATTTAATTATTTCTGGGCTTATTGCAAAAAGCGTTTAGGTTTGTCATGGCTCGACAAGCTTTTTTTGTATAAAGCTTTATGTAGAATCTTTACTTTCTTTTGCATTACTTTTAGTTTTGTTTTTTTTAGATCAGATAGTCTTTTAAGTGGATTTAATTTTATATCAAGTTTTTATGTGAATTTAAACAATATAAATTCCTTGGCTGATTCTATGATTTTTAATTATGGTGGTAATATAAAATTTTTATTTTTATTTCTTTTATCAATTATTATTGTTAATTTTTTCCCTAACACACAAGAGCTAAGTTATTCGATAGCTCCTAAAATGAATATTTATAAAAATGAAACTTCTAATTTAAAATTTTCAATTTTGAATAACTATAAAAAAGTTTTGATAGCAACATTTGTTGTTTTTCTATTTTACTTAAATCTTAGTCAATTAATTAATATTAACGAGTATATCTACTTTAGGTTTTAATATGAGCCCACTTAAAAAAATAGTTTTTTTGATAGTTAGTTTCTTTTCTTTATCTTTAATTTTTATCATTTTTTGTACTGTATTTTTTGTCAATAACTTTGAAAAAATTTCATTCTATGAATATGATATTTTACTTAAACAAAGAATGAATATTAAGGACCAAAACAATGATATTATTATTATTGGAGATTCAGCAGGATTAAATGGACTTGTCTCAAATAATATACAAAATGTTACTGGTAAAAGTGTTGTAAATCTGTCTTTATACGCCAATAACGGGATTAAATCATATGAGATATTATTAAAAAACTATTTGGAAAATAATAAAACACCAGACACAGTAGTTCTTTATTTTTCTGTAATAGCTCCTATTAATTGGAAGCTAATTACATATGAGAAAGCTATATTAATTTTTAGATACTCTAAACTAAGTGATAAAATCACATTTATTTTCAAAAACCCTTATTCAATTATATTAATATCTAATAGATCAGTAAGAGCGCTAATTAGATATGTAATTTTTGGAAAAGAGCAGGAAAAGTTTGCAAACAAAATACTGGATGAATTAAATAAAACCAAAGGTTTTATAGTTTCTAAATCAGATAAAAAAGAAAATATATGCGAGGCTATTAATCCAGATTTTTCTACAAAGCAGGCTAGTTCAGAAATTAAAAATATTAGAAGTATTTTTTCTACTTTAAATATTAAAGTTTATATAGCACCAGTTATTAAGTGCATTTATCAACAAAATATTTACACTGGACTTTATGACGGTATGGTTGATAATAATTTATATTTTTTAGAAGAAGAGTATTTTAATGACTTTAGTCACTTAAATATAAATGGTGCAATTAAGAATTCTAATATTTTTTCTAATTGGATCTTAAAACAGTGAAGTAAATTGTTAGAAAAAAAATTATTTTTTAAAAAGATTTTCTTATATAAAGACGCAGAAGAATTTTCTAGAATTTCAGGAGACTTTAACCCTATTCATTTAAATAATGAGTTTGCATCTAAAAGCATTCATGGAAGAAGAGTAGTTCATGGCATGCATGCATTTTTTTGGGCGTTAGAGTGCCTTTATACTAGTGCTAATTACAATAGACTCAATAGTATTGAAGTTAAATTTAAAAACCCCATTTTTTTCAAGCAGGATGTATATTTGGAAATAACAAAAAAAAACACTAACTTATTTAATTTTAGTATATTTGATGAAAACTCACCCAAGGTTTTTTTTTCAATTTTAGCTTACCCATGTAAGGCAGTAAGTAAAAGCATAAAAAGTAAAATATTTAGTAAAACTTATCCGAATGAAATGGATTTAAAAAGTCTTAAAACAAATTACTATGAAGTAGACACGCGATTTAATAAAGGTTTATTTAAGAAAGAATTCAACAATCTTTATAAAAAAATTGATCATTTTGTACTGGGTTCTCTTTTAGCTACTTCAAAAGTTATAGGAATGAAAAAGCCTGGTAAATACTCAAGGTATATTTTGTTAAAAGCTAAGATAATTATTAAAGAAAGAAGCCTTTTATATAAAGTAAAAAGTTTTGACTCTAGATTTAGTCTCCTAAATTTAAATTTAAAAGGTACGCTTATGGGAGAAATTGAAGCTATAATACCACAAAAGCCTGTAAAGGTTATGTCTGTGACTAAGATTAATAACTTAATAAAAAAAAATAAATTTAACTTCCAGTCTTACTTTAAAACAAAAAAAGTTTTAATAATAGGCGGGTCAAGAGGCTTGGGAGCATATTTGGTAAAAGTCCTAGCCTTACAAGGCGCAGAAGTGCTTTTTAGCTATAATTATAATAAAAAAGATTCATTAAGAATAATAAGAGAACTTAAAGATTTTAAAGGAATCAATATTCAAACTTGTAAAGTGAATATACTTAAAAATAATGTTAACGCCTTCAAAAATTTTCAGGCTGACTACGTTTTTTATATGGCTACTCCCCAAATTGGCAAAATAGAAAATAAAAAAAGCATTGACCCCAAAAAGTTAAATGAATTTTATGATTATTATATTAGTGGGTTCTTAAATGTTTATAACCTGTACACTTTTAATAATAAAAATAAAGTTAAATTTTTCTATCCTTCTAGTGTGCTTGTAAATAAAATTAAATTTATGAATTCAGAATATTTAATTATAAAAAAGTTAGGAGAAGAAATTTGTAAAGCACTGAATAAAAACAAATCATCAAATAATAAAATATTAGTTTCAAAAATAAAACCGCTGCTTACAGATCAGCATTTATCATTTTACGGTAGTACAAATTTAAGTTTACCGTTCAAGAATATTTTAAATTTGGTAAAGGAAATTAAGACATTAAAAACTTAATAGTATAGTATATGTCTTTTATTATTTGTTGGATTTAAGAAGATACAGAGAGTAATAGTTTTTTTCATCATTAAAGCTTTTTTCAAGCAAAAGACCTGATTTTTTAAAAATTTCATTAATCCCAAGATCTGAAAACTTTCTACTGATTTCAGTAAGAATTTTATCTCCTGAATTAATTTCAATTTCTTCACTTAGCATGCTAATTTTTTGATCAGAATTAGCTTTGAGATACATTTCAATTTGATTTTTATCTTCATTATATTCTGCTATGTGTTGAAAGTTATTAGGCTGAAAATTTAAGTTATATTCATTATTAATTACATTAAGGATATTTTTGTTAAATTTTTCGGTTATTCCGTCTTTATCATTGTAGGCTGCCTTAATAATTTCTTTATTCTTAACTTTATCAATTCCTAATAAAAGAAAATCAATTTTTTTCATTTTCTTAGAGATATTTGTAAGAAATTTTATTGCTGTTTCATTATTAAAATTCCCAAGAGTGCTTCCTAAAAATAAATATAGCCTAGAATTAATTGTATTTTCAACTTTTTCCAAATCATTAATAAAGTCTCCTTTTACTAATTTTATATCTAGTTTTGGGCTTATATTTTTCAATTCATCATAAGACATTTTTAGTGCTTTAGTAGATATGTCAAAGGAAACATATGTCAAATTATTTTTTTCTTTTAAAGCCTGTAAAATTAGAATCTTAGTTTTTTTAGAAGACCCACTTCCCAGCTCTAGCAATTCTTTTGCCCTAGATATATTCATAATACTTGGAGCGTTTTTATTTAATATTTTCTTTTCTGTTCTAGTCAAATAATATTCTTGAGTATTACTAATATCTTCAAATAACTTACTTCCTAAATCATCATATAAAAATTTAGTAGGAATAGATTTTTGCTTTTTTTTTAA
>MDSV01062670.1_pt1 | contig 11704 bp, 9 predicted proteins | sample 810851 | NCBI WGS metagenome assembly MDSV01 (sample SAMN05326640, study PRJNA326480) | marine metagenome | isolation source: seawater | place: Atlantic Ocean: North East | collected 2012 | reverse complement strand
GCAATTAATTTTGACGATGGTTCTTCAAGAATTTGCTCGGGCACATTGACTCCCCTGTTGTGGTATTCAATACCTATATTATGCAGTTTTATTTGATCTGCTTCAAGCAATTTGAACTTAGCCATTTTTGGCCTAAATCTGTTTATGATAAATGACCAAGCATAGATAAAAATCTGTACCATAAAAATTAGTGCTATAATTGACTGGACTGATTGATTCATTCAAAATTCCTCCAACAAACGCCAAAATCATCTATTTCCACAAAGCCAATGAAACCAGGCGCGTTAAATGGTTTTGTGAATTCATTGTAATGTTTTTCAAAGTAATCCCAATAGTTCTGTTCAGTATTAATGCCCAGAGAAGCCCTTCCTTGTTTAATAAGCTCATCACCTAATGAGTCTAACTTCTCTGCCCATTCTTGAAAACGTTCCATTTTTTCAAGTTCGCTCATATCGGTGTTTTTTTCAAGATCTAAATTCTGCTTTGCTTGCCGAACCAAAGACTTCCATGCTTGTTTATCGTTATTTGTTGAAGTATCCAAAGGATCACAGGCGTTACTATTTGATGTTGCGGGGGTGATTTCTGGAGGGAAGAGGATTTGTCTCTGCAAGCGACTTATATGTAATCTGAAGTATGCAGCGTGTTCAGAAAACTGGTTATCATTATCATCTTTAGCCAATGCTTTGATGGTAATTTCCAGTTTCTTTTGCTCTGATACTTGTTTGTTTATTTGGGTGATTCCATGGTAAAGAGCAAAGAGATTACTCGATATATCATATTGAATTGGGAATAACACGATTAATTGTTTGATTTTTAATTGACAATCGATAAAATATTGTTCCCACTCTGACCAGGTTTTGATATCTAAATCTACGGTTGGGTCTTGAAATATTTCTAAAATTTGACGGGCGTTTATGGAGCTAATAAAACCCATAACAGGTCTGCCCAATTCACCATCTTGTAGTGCTGCATCGATTAAACAGAGTTCGTCAATAATTGAAGTTGAAATATCACTTTCCAATAGTTTAGGATTATCAATTAATTTCTTTGCCAAATACCGTAATCGCTCATTTTGGTAATTAAATTTCGACGTATGGGATTTTAGATAATCTATGGTAATCCTTTGCAGTATGAAATTATTACCAAAGCATTCGTCTATCAACAAAAACTTTTCATCGATATCCTGTATTAGAATATCGATAGGTGACATTGCTTCCCGGCTTGAAACTAGTGCTTGTTCAATTATCTTTAGCTTTTCAATCATAATTACACCTCAAAACCTGTTTGTGTACTAATAAATTCAATATTTTCAAGCCACTCTTCGACCATTTTGTCGGGCATATTTTCTATACCAATTTTTTCAATTATTGAACATATTATTAGGGTACGCTCTATTGGTTCAATAATTGTTCGGTTAATCGAATCGGACAAATAAATTACCTGACCTGTTAGGCTATCATCATCGATTGTCGCTAATTTTGCAATAGAAGCTTTGTGATATTCAAGCATATTGTTTAACTTATCTTGTGTAGCATTAAAATCCAACACTTTGCTTCACCTTTTCTGTATCAGCAGACAAATTATTTAGCAAATCTTGATTTTGCTTGAGTTGTTCATCAATGGGACTAATAGTAGTTTTTAGATGGTTTATCTGCGAGGATAATTGAGTTAGTTTCTCGATCGCAGTTAGAAAATATTGTTGCTCAGTTTCGTTGTTATCATCTAATTTGGTCGTAATTGAATCAACAAGTGAGTTGAGCTGACGGATTTTCTGGGTGGCATTTTTATTATTGTGATCATATGAATCTTTCATTTGTTGTACGGTATCGGGCATCTCTGAGATTATTGAGTCCATGGTGGATTTGTATGCGTTGATTCTTCGATCATAGCTATCTTCTTTAGCACTAGGTTTCTTTAGACGTTGAAGAAATTTAACCGATTCATTAAATTGGTCAGACTGATTGATTTCAACTCTAGAAGCTGAAGGTCTCTCTAAGTTTACTGCACCCCATACAAAAGTTAGGGCTAAAATTAACAATATTGCATTTACTATTTCCATTCTTTTCACCTCATTTATTTACCTTATTTCTCATTCTATTCGTTCCGCCTGGGAGTATATTTGGTCTATGACCAAAACTTCCTCCAAAGTAATGTCGATGGAAGGCACGAATTAGTAATCCATCCTCGATACAATTATGATAACCACTTTCTAGGTGTGCGGTAACCATTCTTCCTAGTAGTCTTCCAAAGGCATAGACAGAAGACACCGTGTTGTCTGAGATTGATGACAGTACCGGGTTTTGTAGAATAACCCTTTTACTATGGGTATTAATTTCCTCAGTTGAGACCATCAAGACGTTGGTTCCGGGTTGATCTTCAGTAATTTGAATGACTACTGCACCGTTGTCTCGTGATATTTCTGTAGGAATATTGTACATATTGATTAATACTTTTTCTGCACCATTCTTTTCCAATCCTTTGGCAATTAATTCTAATGCCCGGCTGATAGTATCTTTGGTCATACCAGAGCCGCTTACAGTCAATGTTTCAGGAACCAATGCATCTAGAATTACAAATCCACCAGATCTAAGGGCTTGTTCATCGCTGGTAGCAAGACCTCTAATATTAGCAATTATAGCTTCAGTATCATCAATTACTGCTTGTGGATTTTCAGCTCTTGACATCTGTAATAATTTACCAGTAGGAATATAATGACTAGTACTCATTCGTACTCTTCTATGTTGTTGCCATGGACCATTCTTATCAGAATTGTCAGTATCATGAATTGTTAGATAGTCGTTGTTTGTGATTGCTTCTTCTCTAGTTGTGGCAATTCTTTCATCTGAAATATCTCCTCTTAGGAGGTCTAATTTAGGACTGCCAAGGAATAGATGACGAAGTACTGCAATAGTTGAACGTTGTCTGTGTACATTTCTGATGGTATTGTCATATCTGTCAACAATTGTTATTGGAATATTTCTAAAGCGCTTTCCTACAGTGCCCCAAACAGTTCTCAAGAGAGTAGTTGCATAACTTGCTCGGTATTCTTGAGCTTGTGATTGGAGATTTTCTTTGACAAAATCTGCCTTGTCAACATTGATTATTTCTGTTGCATCTGCGGAAAACAGTGTCCTTGGTATCCTTGCAGCCAAAAGAGCATAACGGCCCAATCTAGCAGTACCTCCAAGGGTTGTTTCTAACGAGCCGATTCGCCCGTCACCGTACTCAAGTGCGGTTTTCCACCACTGAAATTGACGCCCCAAACTCGCTGCTTGAAATGATAGTCTACCATCCATCAGACTTTCATCGGATTTCCCACCACCAATATCGTTAGCAGGATGAATAAATAACAAATGCTTGCCTTTGCCAAAGGTTTCAGGATTACCAAGGTTTACTTCGAAAGCAAATAGTTCACCCATCTCATTGTAAAGTGCTGCACGCAGACTGGCATTTGGTGCTCCTGTAGCTCTAAAAGCTTCTGAGAATAATTTATTATTTTCAAATAACCTTGTTTCTCTCAAAATCGACTTATGATCTTGACCGCCTAGTACAGCAATTATTCCAAATTGTAACGGTCGTCCTTCATGATCAAGCTTTGATCCAGAACAACTTATTGCTCCCTTTGTTAATTCAACGAGTTCTTTGACTGAGTTTGCAATTAGTCCACAAACACCTGTTGCAGGATTATTACCGGTTTTTTGGTCAGCTTTGGAAGCAGAAGTACCCATCCAAAGTTTTGCTCCATTCAAATGCCAATTAGCATAACCGACAAACTGTGCTTCTGAACCATTTACGTCAAGAATAGAATACTGTCCCGGACTTTGCCAGTGTACCATGCGGCTAGAGCCGCCTTGCGGCATTCTCTCACTTGGGAACTTGAAAAACCGGGTATTATTTGTTGTAATCGGCTTGCTGGAATCTTGGTTAGTGGCTTGTTTGACCGTGGCTTTTTGATTATTTTCCTTTGTAATTCCGGATTCTACTTTGTCACTAGCATTAACATTATTGCTCGGAGTCAAAGACTGCATTAACTTTTCATATTCATCTATAAATTTATTTTTGTCCATATTATTCACCTTATTTTCTTGGGTTTTTCCTGTAGAAATTAACTTATTACCATTGATTTGTTGTTCTTCTTTCAATGGTTTTAGAATCATTTTAGGCCTACTAGTAGTTAGTTTACTTTCATCAGTCTTTTCTTTCTTAACTGGGACTAATATCCTTCTTTTGGTAATTCTATTGCTAAAGTTTTCTTCATCACTCATTTAATCACTTCCATTTTATTCTATTCCGTGACCTCGCTTGATCAAGGAAATATCATTTGATAGTTCATTAATCAATCTAGATTGGTCAACACACTTGTGAGATATTGTTTCCATTTGATTGACTAATGTAGAGATTGTTTGATTAACTAAAGATAGAGGTTTAGCAAGGTCTTTGCTATCTGCCGTAGACATATTTTTTGTCATCGAATGTAGCTCTCGTTCGATTTTTTCAAGCACTTTGTAAAATTTTTCAGAATTATTAGACATATTTTTGTAAAAGTCTTTTATTTTTGGTTGAAGAGTTAAATTACCCATCTCTAATTCTACTAATTGTCTTTCAATATTCTTTTCAGTATCTACATATTCGTATTTTAAATCCTCAATCACCTTATTTACTCGGTTCATATCACGTTGCAGAGAATCTCTGCTACTGATTTCAGATTCTTCAAAGTAAAGGATTTGCTTCTTAAGAGAGGTTATTTTTTGGTAAATTAAAAAGAAAAAGGCACCACTAAATACCGCTAATGAAATCAGCGTTTCTTCAGATGCTAAAGTAAAAACTTCAATATTCATGGTCATCTAAAGGCTAGAGGTTTCAAAAAAAGTAAAATTTTCTGCAAATAATAGAAAACTTTCCAAATAACAAATTATTAATCCTTCCTCATATTGATTCAAACAATGAAGTTAACCGTAGACTCTATTGCTAGCAACGGGCTGGTTTATTGCGGAGAAATTGAGACTACAGATCAAGACAGGCCTAAATTAAACAAAGCGATTCATAATATTTTGAAAAGTCAGAAATTTGATAGTATTCCAATAAGAGATCATAATGGAGTAGTTAAAAAGGTTGCACGAAGACGTCTCCACGATGGTGATTTAGATCAAGAAGTATTTATTTTAGATATTGAAGAATGTGCTACAGTACCATCAGGGACTTCAGTTTTAGATGCAATTTTTGCTGTACTATCCAATGAACATCATATTTTATTCGTCATGGATAAACACAGTCAACCAACAAGAGTATTAACAATCAGTATGTTAAAAGAAACAATAGTTAAAGATTATCTTAATCTAAAAATATCTCAGTTAGTAGCGACAAATTGGCACTGGAATAATGATAAAATAGATTTTACTCCTTCTTTGACTTATGGGCAAGAAATTTATTCAGAAATAATAAAATTAGCAGGTCTTGTCGACGATGATAAACAACCATTAAGCACAGACAAAGAAGTTTCGATTCAGATAATCAAGATTCTTTCTATGCTACAACCGCTAAAAGATGTTAACGGCGAGATGAAGGCAGAAAAATTCGCTCTCTCTAAGCCAGAACGAAAACTAGACAAATTAAATGTTGAAACGATGATGTCACATCCAATTGCTAGTTTACATGAGGATGATAAAGATGTTTTAGTGATTGCATATCGTCTATTTGCAAAGGAAAATAACTGGGATAATGTTTTGTTAAAGAGTGACGATTCTAAAATTTACAATATGATTACTGGAGTCTCTGAATCTGAACTTTATACTGATACTATAGAATACATCAAACCCGGTAAAGAGCCATTAGCGATTATTAACAAATTCTCAGCTAATGGTTGTAAACCAATGCGCTCGATAAAAGACGGTAACCAGTGGCCTGGAATAATCACTATAGATGATTTAGCATTAAACAATGATTATTTGATGGAATTGATAGTTACTATCTCAGATATCGAAGATCGTTGCAGGTCTTTTTTACTCGACAAAGGTGAACTCTATATCCCAACTAGAAAAATGGATGACATATTCGTTGCATTTGCTGATTGGGCTAGTGTGATTGATGTGATGGCTAGGCATCGGCAAAAAGGAGTTTTAACCTCAAATGGACTTGAGAATTTAAACAGCTTGAGAAAATTTAGAAATACCGTAATACATGAATATCTACCGTTGCTAAAAGATGAGGAAAAAGACTTCCCTAATTGGTATCACAAAGAATACTTAAGTGGTGTCAAAAACCTTTCTTCTTGCCTAAAGTCTCTAGAAAAAGTAGAACCAAATAAGGATTTTTTGTACGCAATGGTTGGGTTGAATAAATTATTGCGGACTAGTGGACTGAGCCATTTCAAATTTGTCAGTAGTGGTCTTGTGAGTTGTAATCTCAAAAACATAGGTTCTAACCATCATCTTGAGATTGTGGTTGAGAAAGATGAACTAAATAATTGGCAACAAAACATAAAAAAATTGAATGATGGAGATATTCATTCTTGGACTAAGTGTTCTCACATAGAGATCATTTCAAATTGAGGAAAAAGGGCCCTACCAATTTACTTCCAAGTAGTGATTGAACTACTCTAAGTGCACAGGTTTCAGGATCCCGAAGTCTTAGATTTAATTTAATACAACCGTGTTTGCTACGTTCTAGTTCCAATGCCTGACGATATACATTATCATCTGTTAGTCTTTTATCACGCTTGGTAAGTGGCTCATTACGCTTTTTCACTCTTCTGTTTCTTTCATCCTCAGGAATTAAAACTTGAAAAATTATTGTTGGTTTTATCACTCCATCAGGGTAATAACCCACTTTATATGTCACTTTTCTATTCCGGTCTAGTCTGTCTAAAACATTCTCCTCAACTGAATGAGAGATGAAGGTGCGGTCAAAAATTACGATATCCTTATGGCCTAATTCATCCTCAAATCTTCTACTTTCTTCCCGGTATATTTCTTCTATAGCTGCCATTTTCTCTTCATGGCTTTGTGCTTGGTTTTGATAGATTTCATGTCTTGCTTGCTTGGTTATATCATCTGAAAAGAAAACATTACCCTCGATGCCCATTAGCTTGGCTATTGATTTGGCTGTGTAACTTTTACCAGTTCCATCATGGCCTTCTAATCCGATAATTAATCTTGACATTTCTGAGTCTCCTTATTTTAATTTCACATTGTATATGGTTCAGCGTTCTTTTGACTGATTTTAAGCGAGAGGCTCGTTGTTGGCTGATATGCCATCCCTCTTCTGTTGAGGACATCTTTGAGCGCGGACATTAAATGTTCCCTCTCAATTTTTTCTCTCCCATTATACATTGATTCAATCAATGCAGTTTGAGCAATTTCTCTAATCCACGCACCAGTCAATCCTTCTGTGGAATTAGCTATTTTAATGACAGTTTCTGCAATATTTTCCTCGCAGTCAAGCTTTTGTAAATAATTTAGCAAGATTATTTTGCGTTGATTTTGATTTGGTAAGGCAACCTCAATAATTCGGTCAAACCTTCCTGGGCGATCTGAAATAGCTGGATCAATATTCTCGGTGTGATTCGTAGTAGCAACAATAACTAGACCGTCATTTGGTTCCATGCCATCCATTGCCTGTAGATATTCACCTAAGATTGGGTGGTCAGTAAACTGCCTGCTAACAGTTCCTGCAGTATCGATATCCTCAATAATCATCAATGTAGGGGATAATTTTCTCGCTACTTCAAAGGCTTTTTTGACTTGATTTTTAGCAAATATCATTTCTGCAGATATCAACATTGTACTTATCTTAGTTTGATTAGCTAGTGACTTTGCCATCATAGTTTTGCCAGTTCCCGGAGGTCCCGATAAAATAATGCCTCTGGAATTGGGTAATCCTCTGGCCTTGAGATCAGGTATAATAGTCAAAAATTGGATGACGTCTTTGTTCAATTGCTCTTGAATATCATCATTCCAAGCAATTAGATCGCTGACCCGTTCATCGCGTTCTAAAAATTCAAATGACATATCAAAGAATGCATTCTTTAACGGCCCTGACTGGTAAAAACCGTTTTCTAAATCATTGATCATTTCAAGACCCTTGCTAAATTCAGTCGTCACAATTGAGATTCTTTCATCTTTATCATATTGGTCGACAGAGAAATGTACAACAAATTTGAAATCCTCATTTTGATAGAAACGCCAACCGCTCTGGATGTACTTTTGAGTGTTATTCTTACCCAATGAAATTTGAGCATAAGTCGGTTTCAATTCTAGTCCTTTAGAATAACTGAACTCTTTTACTAATTCATATTGACTGAAATGTTCATCAGCATAATACTTTATCAGACCACCAAGTTGTGGTTTATAGTATTCGGAATCAACATGATCCTCCCCACCTAGAAATTCCTGGACCAATTTGTTTAATTCATTTGGTTCAGGCGGATTTGCTAACTCAACTGCTATCTTTCTAGCCTTTTCAAATTGATATAGGTCAATTGAAAAATTGCCCCAAGACGTTTCAATCGGGAACTCACATTCTTCAGACTTTTTGATTTCACTTATTGGGTCTTTTTCATTCTGCAAACTTTTTGTTTCTCTTGATTCTTCCATACATTCACTTCCATTTTTATTCTAGTTTAGAGAGAGTTAATTTTTCTAGCATTTCCGGCGTCAATTTTCCATTTTGTGATAAAATATTGGCAATACCGGTAAAATCCTCACTAACCTTTCCCGATTTATCAAAAATAGTTGTGAAAGGTATTGAAAATAGTGGTCCATCATTAGAACTATGTTCCATCGCTAAAATGTCAGCAAGACAAATTTGATGGTCTGGCAATATGTCGCCACTAAGAGTAGTCTGTTTAAACTTGGAATTGACATTGACTTTTTTAGCGTGTTTCTCTATGTGCTTTGATAGTAAACATGCGTCATGTAATTTAGCTGCACTGGCAAAATACTTACTATTTAATGTGGAATCTAGTAACTCTATGATTTCAATGGTTGAGAGCAAATAATTACGATATCTAGTGTTCTTATCCCTCCCTTCGGAGGATAATTGGTCAAGTCCATCATAAAGCCGTGAAATAAGAGATGAAATAATCTTGTGAAGCGGTACATTTTTTGGAAATTCAAACTCCTTTTTGTTATCAAGCATCTTACTTGCTGAATCTTCGATTTCTTCAGAATTACTCAATATGTGAGCATTGATTATTCTTACAGCTTGTTCTTTGGGTGATATGTTTGGTTCCATGACAATCTTATACATTAGATATTTTAAATTTCGAAAAAATTTCCTTAATTTAAAGAAAACTTTCAATACTGATTTTAGGCAAAAGCGAACTTCATCATAATGGAACAAAGAAATGAGGATTCAGATCTTTGCTTGACTCAATCTAAAGAGGATGGCGAGACATCAATTATCTGGTCTGCCAAGTCTTGATATTCTTCTCCATGGCAACTGAATAGCAATATTTGCATATTATCATTAGAATATGAGGTTAGAACTTCCTTCATTCGATTCATTCGAATGTCATCTGTATTAGTTAGTGGGTCATCAAGCGCTAGTACGGTACCATTGCCATTGGTTTCTTCATTGAGTAGGACCAAGCGCCAAATCATTGAAATTTGTTCCCGGCCACCGTGAGATTCATCTCTAAACGGCACCCTACCTATTTGCGAGGGCATCCCATCATCATCTAATTTCACTCTCAAATCTGGTTCTGCTAATACATAACTCACCAATCTTTGGACTTCTTCATTTACTATGTGTCGGGATTTGTTTTGCGCATCATGCATTAATTCACTAGCTACAACAGAAATTATTTCGTAAGCATCGTGGTCTAATTGAAGCGATTTCAAACGGCCTTCTGAGATTTTTACTGCAACTCTCAAATCCGGTAAATTTGACAGAGTTTCATCATCACGCAAGAGTTTCACGCGCTCTTCGAGTTTGCTGATATTGCCCCACAGATCTACCTGAGAGTCTAATTTTGTTTGTAACTTGTTTGCCCTGTCTTCTTTGGTATCTTCGATGAGTTTTTTATTGGCCACGAAGCCTTTGTGAATTTTACCTAAATTATCAAATTCAATTTTAATCTTAGTGACCTGGTCTTGCAACTTATCTGTTATTCCAAATTCCGAAATATGATTTGCCAACTCATTTTGCAATTTTACTAGGTGCTGTTTTGATTCTTTCAAAACACTATCAATCGAAATAACCAGTTCATTTTTGCTTTGGGTATCTTTAATTGAATCCTCAAGCTTTTGTTCTGAAAAGGTAAAACGTTCATCAACTCTAACCAATAATTCTTCCAAATCGCCACTAGGTTTCTTGCCTTTAGGCTTTGAAGTGGTCTTTGCTAATGACTTTTCTAAACCATCAACCAATTCTGCAAATTGTTCATTAGTTTTCATTTTATCTAATTGTTCTTGCTTTGACTTTAAACTACCTGATAGACTGCTTTGCTCACTTTGTCGCTGATTTAGTATGGCCATGCCATCGGCTTGCAATGGATTTAGAATCTCATTGCGTTTTAGTTCAATTTCTGTTAACTCAGCGTCATTAAAGTCTTGAGAAATTGCGATTATTTTAGTATTGTTTTGATATACATCAACTGCATACAATGCTTCGCAATCCTCATCTATTTCGGTTCCATCAACTTTGATAGCAACCTCACCCAGATCTGCAGTAACCTGCACTTTCATGGTTTGTTGTGCTTTAAGTGCGAACTCCTTATTTTCTAATTCTCTAAGTTCTCTCCACTGTGACTCCGTTGGTAATTTGATATCTTCGATTGATTGATTTATTTTGGTAATTTCATTTTGTAAGGTTTTTCGGCTTTGTATTGCCTCATTGATTTGGTTTAGTAGTGCTTGATTGCTAGTTCTTTGTACATCAGCGTTTTCATAATCGTTCCATGATTGAATTAGTTGCTGCTCAGTTTTTATCTGATCACTTGTTTCCAGGTTTTTGTCATGTATCTGCTTTGCCTTATCAAAAGATTGCTTTGCATCTAACAGTTTATATTCCTTAGTTTCAATTTCTGTTAGTTTTGTATTAACTTCCTTTTCTAAATCAATACGTTTAGTTAGTTTTAATTGCATGGGGTCAAATTTGACTTTAGCATTATCAAGATTTGATTTTGCTGTCTCTCTATCTTCTCTATGCACTTTAGCCTCTTTGCGTAAGTTATTGATTTCTTCACGCTTAACCTCTTTTTCTTCTTCTGATACCTCGATATGCGTTTGTTGTAGATTTTGTAATTCCTCTTGTGCCTGCCTCAAGTCTTTTGCCTTGGATTCACAGGTTTCAAGTGATTCTTTGAGTTTTTCAAGATTGTTTTTCTCAGTTACAATTTTACCTGCTGCATTACTTTTAGGGCTCCCATCTTGCCTTTTAGCCGAAATGAAGGACTTACTTTCAGTTTCGGAATAGAGACTTATTTTTTCAAGCGCTTTGGATAGCTCAGCCTCATCAACTTCTAAGCCAATTCTTCTAATTGCCTCAACTATTTCTGGAAGTTGATCTAATTGTCCTTGTGGAGGGAATGTCAATGCACCAATTGAATCTGAGAGTGTGCTAGAGGCATTGTTCATTGGTCCTCCTTTTGTTCTGTAGGTACCATTGGTCGGCGTCATCGAGAAAGTAAGCATTCTAACTTGTTCATCGGCTTCACTACCTCGGGCTATAATTTCATCATTTGCTAAATCTCTAAGTATAGACG
>MDSV01034902.1_pt1 | contig 11704 bp, 12 predicted proteins | sample 810851 | NCBI WGS metagenome assembly MDSV01 (sample SAMN05326640, study PRJNA326480) | marine metagenome | isolation source: seawater | place: Atlantic Ocean: North East | collected 2012 | reverse complement strand
TCAGATTTTTTCAATTTTTCTTTTTTAAAATGATTCTAAATTACAAATATAGCACAAAGCCAGCAACTTACATAGTGTTAGCTGGATCCCAAAACACTTGTTTGAAGTCGATGATTTGGTCGTTTTTGATTTGATGACCCTCATTTTCCAACAACTGCTGCATAACCCTAGGTCCCCCAAAATGGTGTTTCCCAGTAAGCAACCCATTTCGATTGACAACACGATGTGCAGGTACATCTGGTTTTGTATGCGCAGCGTTCATGGCCCAACCCACCATTCGTGCCGATCGACGCATGCCCAAACAAGCTGCAATTGCACCATAGCTTGTCACACGACCCTCCGGAATTTGACGAACAATAGCATAAACACGGTTAAAGAAATCGGACTCATTTGACTTGTCACTCATAACTAAATCTTAGGTAGGTTATTGGGATTTTTTGAGCCAAATACTGTTGCTCATAAAAGGTTTGAATAGAAATCACATCTGTTGGTGCACGAACATATTTATATACATCATGATGTGCCATTTGAGGTTCAATTCCCATGCCGTCTAAAACACCAAGGGTATATCCATGTAGAAAAGAACTGTCAGTTTTTAGGTGTACAACTCCTTTTGGCTTGAGAACTCGCTGGTACTTCTGCAAAAATTCGGGATTGGTCAACCTGTGCTTTGTGCGCTTAAACTTTAGTTGAGGATCTGGAAAAGTCAGCCAAATTTCGGAAACTTCACCTGCTGCAAATACATGTTCAATCAGCTCGATTTGTGTTCGAACAAATGCAACATTAGTGAGTTGTTCTTCATAAGCTGTTTTTGCTCCTCTCCAAAAACGTGCCCCCTTGATGTCGATTCCAATGTAGTTGCAATCAGGATTTTGCTGTGCCAATGCAACTGTATATTCTCCCTTGCCACAGCCCAACTCAAGGATGATGGGGTTATTGTTTTCAAAATATGCATGCCAGTTCGCTTTATAACCAAACGATTCATTGACCAGTGTCTCCCTAGTTGGCTGAATCACATTGGGTAAAGTTTCATTTTCTTGAAAACGCTTTAGCTTATTCTTACTGCCCATTGACTTCTATGTTTGGTCAACCGAATAGGTTGCCTTGTCTAAGGTGAAAGAAAATTGAGAACCAATATCAACTTTACTTTCAACAAACATTTCTTGCTGATGGGCTTCGACGATGTGTTTCACGATCGAAAGCCCCAAGCCAGAGCCCCCATCTTTGCGACTTCCACTTTTGTCAACACGATAAAAACGCTCGAACAAACGTGGCAGATGCTCTTCTGCAATTCCCTCGCCATTGTCTGCAATATGAACTGTGATTGTGTGTTCATCAACGTCTTCAAAACGAACTTCTGTTGTCCCCTTTTTCTTTCCGTATTTAATCGAATTTACAATAAGGTTTGTCACAACTTGTTGAATTCTCTCCTCATCTGCATGAACTTCAATCGGGAACAAATAATCTTTGTCAAATTCTAAAGATATATTGGCTTTGGCGGCTCGAATTTCTAGCAATTCAAATATATTTCTAACATGCTCCACAATATCAAAATTTGACATCACCAGTGCTTGGTTTTGTGTCTCAAGTTGTGTCAGCAAATCCAAATCTTTTACAATATAAAGCAGTCTATTGACCCCTTTGCTTGCTCGAGTAATATATTTTTTATTGACTTTTTCATCATACAAAGCACCATCTGATAAGGTCGATAAATATCCTTGAACTGTAAACAAAGGGGTTTTAAGTTCATGCGCCACATTGCCTAAAAACTCTTTTCTAAAGGCATCTTGACTTTTTAAAGTGGTGATTTCTAATTTTCGCTTGGAAACAATTTCTTTAACCCTCTCTTCCAACTCCTTCAAATCAATGACTTCGTTGGTTTGATAGAGGACTTCATTTTCTGCAGAAAAATCTTTGAAGAGTTCTCTGAGGTGGGCGTCCAAAAGTTTATTGATTTGTCTGTTGAGCCAGAAATAAAGAGCTAACGAAAAAATGACTCCTAATCCGATTGAAAGGGTTAAGATATTGGGTGAAAATGGGTCTTGATTAAAAAGGATATAACTCGAAAGAGAAACTGCGATTACAACAATCAATAGACAGGCAGTTGAGAATGCAATGGCAAGTGACTTTCGTTTCTTTGTTAGCACAGGAGTTCATTTAGATGACGTATTTGTATCCAACACCTTTCACTGTTTTGAAGTGTCGATCGCCAATTTTTTCTCTGAGTTTACGAATGTGTACGTCAATTGTACGTCCACCAACGATGACCTCGTTTCCCCAAACACGATCGAGAATTACTTCACGCTCAAAAACTTTGTTGGGCTTACTCGCCAAAAGCGAAAGGAGCTCAAATTCTTTTCTAGGAAGAATTTTTTCAGCACCCTCATATATGATTTTATATTCTTCACGATTGACAATAAGGCTTCCGGCTTCAATTATTTTACTGCTTTCTTTCCCATCACTAACTCGACGCAAAAGTGATTTGACCTTACTGATGAGGACTTTAATTTTCACTGGTTTTGTGATGTAGTCATCTGCACCAGATTCCAAGCCTGCAACCTGTGTGTAGTCCTCACTGCGTGCAGTCAGAAAAACAATGATTAACTTTTCTCCCAATTTGGGTATTTTTCGCAAGTTCTCACATGCCTCGATCCCATCCATGACGGGCATCATAACGTCAAGTAAAATTAAGTGCGGAGACTTACTTTTAGCTTTTTCAATAGCATCCTCTCCATTGGTAGCAGTGTAAACTTTATACCCCTTATTAGATAAATTATAACTCATGAACTCTAAGATGTCTGGTTCATCATCAACGAGTAAAATCTTAATCTTTTTTTTATCCATATATACGCCAAAACCCAAATGTATAAAATTTATAGCTCAATCAACTACTCAAACATTAGCTTAATGTTAAAAATGTAAATTTGATATCGATTTATGAAGCAACTATCGTTTTACCAATCATCAAAAGCATTTGACCTGCAAGCGATTCAATTATATGAAAAGCAGTTCTCAAACAATCTTATTTATCGTTCGTTTTGCGATTTGGTTCACAAACATCCTAGCGATTGTGAATCTGTTATAGAGATTCCTTTTTTACCAATTTCTTTCTTCAAAACACACAAAGTCCTCACAGGAAACCCAGAGTGTTCACATATTTTTGAAAGCAGTGGAACGGGAGGCAAAACAAGCTCACATCATGTAGCAGATATTGAGGTTTATGAGCAGAGTTTTTTCAATTGTTTTGAATTGTTTTATGGGCATCCCAACCAATTTGCTGTGATTGGTTTGTTGCCTGGATATTTGGAAAAACCAAATTCATCGTTGATCTACATGATGCAAAAGTTGATCAAAATGTCGGATTGTGCAGACAGTGGTTTTTATCTAGACAACTACCAAAAACTACATGATGTTTTGAAACGTCGTGAGCAAGCCAATCAAAAAACTTTTTTGCTGGGAGTAAGTTTTGCTCTCATGGATTTTGCAGAACAATTTCCAAGCTCATTGCAGCATACTATCGTGGTCGAAACTGGGGGTATGAAAGGGCGTCGCAAAGAACTGGTGCGTGAAGAACTTCATGCACAACTCAAGCAAAATCTAGATGTTGAGGGTATTCAGTCAGAGTATGGAATGACAGAACTACTCTCACAAGCATATGCAAAAGACAATGGACGATTTCGCTGTCCACCTTGGATGAAAGTCCTTGTTCGAAATCCAAACAACCCTTTGGATATTCAAGCACATGGAGCAGGGTGTCTGAACATTATTGATCTGGCAAATAAAAATTCTTGTGCTTTTATCGGAACCGATGACCTAGGCAGGGTTTATTCCGATGGAACCTTTGAGGTGATCGGTAGAGCTGATTCGAGTGACGTTAGAGGGTGCAATCTAATGGTTAGTTGAACACTACCAAAAAGTAGTTCTTTTTTCCTCGTTGAAGCAACAAATAGCGATCACAGATTAGATCGGATGCTTGTGCAGTAAACGACTCGTTTATCTTTTCTTTATTTATTGAAATCGAATTCTCTTTCAGTGCTCGTCTAGCTTCGCTGTTTGAGGATAAGAATCCTGTTAAGGAAGCGAGTAAATCTATAGCCGTGCATCCTTCTGCAAGGGTCGACTTGGTTAAGGTGGCTTGAGGAACACCCTCAAACACATCCAAAAAAGTTGCTTCATCCAGTTCCTTTAGCGATGCCGAAGTTGCTTTTCCAAAGAGGATTTCTGATGCTTGTACTGCTAATAACCTTTCTTCTTCAGAGTGTACCATCCTTGTCACTTCATCTGCTAGGGTCTTTTGAAGCTTACGCATATGTGGAGCTTCTTGGTGTTCTGCAATGAGATTAGCTATCGTTTTTTCATCCAAAAAGGTAAATATTTTGATATAGCGCTCTGCATCATCATCAGATGTGTTTAGCCAATATTGATAAAATTTATAAGGAGACGTTTTGGTTTTATCCAACCAAACATTGCCCTCTTCAGTTTTTCCAAACTTGGTGCCATCGGCTTTGGTAATCAAAAGGCAAGTAAGCGCATAGGCCTTACCACCTGCTTTTCGACGCACGAGCTCTGTGCCAGTGGTGATGTTACCCCACTGATCACTTCCACCCATTTGCAACAAGCAGTTGTGATGTTCATATAAATGAAGAAAATCATACCCTTGAATCAATTGATAGCTGAACTCAGTGAAGGACATCCCTTCTTTGGCATTACTCCCAAGGCGCTTTTTTACAGAGTCTTTGGCCATCATATAATTGACTGTCAAATGCTTGCCAATATCTCTTGCAAAATCAATCAGTGAAAAGTCAGACATCCAGTCATAGTTGTTGACGAGCTTGGCGGCATTGGGAGAATTTTTATCGAAATCCAAAAAACGGTTGAGCTGGGTTTCAATCCCTTTCACATTTTTTTCGAGTGTTTCTTTGTCGAGCAAATTTCGTTCCTGTGATTTGCCAGATGGATCACCAATCATCCCAGTAGCACCTCCGATCAATGCAATTGGACTGTGCCCTGCTTTCTGGAAATGCATCAAAATCATGATCTGTACCAAACTCCCAATGTGCAAAGAGTCGGCTGTGGGGTCAAAACCGATGTAGCCAGCTGTTGACTTTTCTTTCAATACCTTCTCAGTATCAGGCATGATGTCATGAATCATCCCTCTCCACTCTAGTTCTGCTACAAAGTTTTTTGCCATTGGTTTATAATTACACAAATATAAGTCCTTCATGCTGATCAAAAAAGCATAGACTATTCATCCATTATTATTTTGGGAGACAGTTTCTTTTCAATTGAATCGATTGCTATTTTTTCGTTCTGGCTTTCCTGCACTCTTTTTTCAAAATCCTCCAATTTTTTTTTAGCTGCGCTTGTAATGCGCAAGTATGCTTTTGGTTGCTTTGCGTAGTAAGCGTTACTCACAGCAAACTGTGTGCTATCGATATTGTGATACTTGTAAAATGACTCACTGTCCAGACCAATTCTAGTTGTTTCTCCCTTCATTACAAAGGCCTTACTGGCATCAAATAGCGCAAGCTCGAAAATCAAATCGGCCATTTTCTCCTCTTCAATTAGATTTTCTGGTTTTTCTTGATCAACTTGCCCACAAGACAAAAACATCAAAAACATCAAAAACAAGTGTTTTTTCATCTGTCAAATTTTACAGCCATCGCAGCACTTTCACTTGAAAATACACCATTATCATAGGTCAAAACTCCATTTACAATTGATTGCGTTACGCGCGACCGAAAGCGCTGCCCCTCAAGAGGCGACCAGCCACATTTGTAAAGAATGTTTTCTTTAGAAACAGTGTATGGAGCGTCCATATCTACAAGTACCAAATCTGCAAAATATCCCTCGCGAACAAATCCTCGTCGATCGATATCAAATAGTTTTGCAGGGTTATGTGCCATTTTTTCAACGATTTTTTCTATGGAAATTTTTCCTTGCAAATGGCATTCCAATAACACAGACAAAGCGTGTTGGACCATTGGACCACCCGAGGGAGCTTTGGTGTATGGATTCATTTTTTCTTCCATGGTATGAGGCGCATGGTCAGTGGCAATAATATCAATTCGATCGTCGTTGAGTGCTGTCCAAAGACCATGACGATCTTGGGCTGTTTTTACAGCTGGATTCCACTTGATCAAACTCCCTTTTTCGTCATAATCTGCTTCTGAAAACCAAAGATGATGAATGCAAACCTCTGACGTTATATTCTTTGTTTTTACATCAAAATGACTGTCAAACAATTGGGTTTCTTTTGCTGTTGACAGATGAAATACATGAAGTCTTGCGCCTGTTTCTTTGGCAAGTGAAACAGCCTTGGATGAGGAAAGGTAACAAGCATCTTCAGATCGAATCTGAGGGTGAAAAGACATAGGGATATCATCACCATATTTTTTGATAAATTCCGACAAATTGTGTCGAATGGTTTGTTCATCTTCGCAGTGAACAGAGATTGGGAGTTTTGTGTTTGAAAAAATATCTCGCAAAACCTCAGGCTTATCAACCAGCATATTGCCAGTCGACGAGCCAAGAAATAACTTGATTCCTGGCACAAGTTGGGGGTCGACGGCGAGTACTTCGCTGAGGTTGTCATTGGTGCCTCCAAACATAAATCCAAAATTGGCCCAAGAAGATGCTTTGGCAATTTCAATTTTGTTTTGAAATTCGTTCCAGTTGGTCGTTTGGGGGTTTGTGTTTGGCATTTCAAAAAAGGTGGTAATGCCCCCAGCAACTGCAGCACGACTTTCTGTTTCTATTGTGCCTTTGTGCGTGAGTCCAGGCTCGCGAAAATGAACTTGATCGTCGATGAGTCCAGGAAGTAACAACTTACCCATAGCGTTGATTTCAACATCTGCCACATTATCGATTTGAGGCGCAATTTTAGAAATAAATGCCCCCTCTACGAAAAGATCAAGGATTTTGATTTCCCCCTCGTTTACGACTTTTGCATTGCGAATCAAGAGTGTTTGATTATTTGGCATACCAGCTTTTTATTTTCATCAAAATTATACCAAAAATAGCTTCACTAATAATTGATCGGTTCATTTTTGAAACCCCACGCGTGCGATCTGTGAATACAACAGGTATCTCCTTCAAACGAAAATTCTTGATCCATGCTTTGAATTTCATTTCAATTTGAAAAGCATAGCCAGAAAAACGAATGTTTTCTTGTATGATGGCTTGAATCACTTCTTTTTTATATCCCACAAAGCCCGCAGTGGTATCTTTAATAGGCATTCGAGTAATCAAACGAACGTATAGTGAGGCAAAATAGGACAGTAAAATTCGAGACAAAGGCCAATTGATGACTTGAATTCCACGAACATATCTCGATCCCACAACAACATCTGCCTTGTCCTGCTGTAGTATGTCATATAATTTGGTCAGGTCATAAGGGTCATGAGAAAAATCAGCATCCATTTCGAATAAATACTGATAATTTCGATCCAATGCCCATTGAAATGCCTCGAGATAGGCAGGACCCAAGCCTTCCTTGATTGGTCGTTTCAGTAGGTGTAAACGGTCTTTGTATTTTGGCTGTATTGCTTCGACCAGTTGAGCAGTTCCGTCTGGCGAATCATCATCTACAACCAGCATATCAAAAGGATAATCTAAAGCCATTACAACAGCAACCAATTCCTCGATGTTTTCGGCTTCGTTGTAGGTGGGAACAATAACTAGCTTTTCTTTCATGATATACGCAAAACAAAAGTAGGGAATTCGGCTGTCTTGTTCCCATACCATTGTTTACTTTTGCACTGTGAGAGAATATACTTTGTTGCCATACACTGCTGATGATTCTACTGCCATGTGGTATTCATTGCTACTCTTGTGTATTTTGCTTGTGATAAAGGTCAGGGATCAAGGGTCGTTTTTTTCGATCATTCGTATCAGCCAAACTGACATTCCTTCGACCAAAAAAATTAACACCCCCTCAGAAAACATAAAAATTCAAGACATCATCACCTTTGCTTTTCGTGGATTTGCATTTGGGTATTTCGTCTATAAGCTATTGGTTCATTGGTATTTAATTGATGCGCTAACACCAATTTATTTGGTGATCGGCGTATGGCTTGGCTATACCACTGCCAAGTTTGTTTTAGAATTCATCATTGGATTGTTTTGGAAGTCATGGCGCATGTTGCTAGAAGTAACTTTGCGCAGAGGACTGCTAAAAACCAAAGCAGCATTTATTTTATTTATATCTATCTTATTCTCAAATTACCCCCCACTCGATCACCAAATATACTGGGGGTGTATCGGTCTGATATATATAATGTACTACATCATTGGATATCAGTCTTTTGCCAAACCTTATCAACAATTGACACAAAAAAGGAAAGTGCTATTTATTTCTTATATTTGCACCCTCGAAATTGGACCCCTTTGGGTCTTGTTCGTGATACTGAATCAAACCAACACATAATACATTTATGAAAGTAAAAACGATTCTTGTTTCACAACCCGAACCAGCTGTTGAGAACTCACCATACAACCAACTTGTTGAGAAGAGAAAAGTTGCCATTGACTTCAGACCTTTTATTCATGTAGAAGGAGTTGCTGCAAGAGAGGTTCGCAGGCAAAAAATTGACCTGAGTAAATTTTCAGCAATTATTTTGACAAGTCGAAATTCGGTAGATCATTTTTTCAGACTAGCAGAAGAGATGCGCTACCCTGTTCCCTCCACCTTAAAGTATTTCTGTCAATCAGAAGCTGTTGCTTATTATCTTCAGAAATATGTGGTTTATCGCAAGAGAAAAGTCTATGTTGGCACACGAACGTTTTTAGATTTGATCGAGCTGATTGCCAAGCACAAAAGTGAAAACTTTTTGCTACCCTGTTCAGATGTGCTCAAACCAAGTGTTCCTGAGGCGCTTGATAAGCTCGAAATCAACTGGACAAAGGGTGTGTTTTACAACACTGTGATCAGCGATCTATCAGATTTGCGTGATGTGTATTATGATATTTTGGTGTTTTTTAGTCCCTCAGGGATTGAGTCTTTGTTTCACAATTTCCCAGACTTTCAACAAAACAATACACGTATTGCTGTGTTTGGCAATAGTACAGTCAAAGCTGCTGAAACTGCCAATTTACGAATCGATATCCTCGCACCAACCCCTGCCAACCCTTCAATGACCAAAGCACTCGACGAGTATATTGCAAAAGCAAATAAGCGATAGTCTACTGCATTTATTGACTGCGTAAAATATAAAACCCTTAACTTATTGTAGTTAAGGGTTTTTTTGTGCGGGTGAAGGGACTCGAACCCCCACGCCGTGAAGCACTAGATCCTAAATCTAGCGTGTCTACCAATTTCACCACACCCGCTCGTAATGGGTTGCAAATATAAACACATTTAGCGATTTTTTATCTCTAAATTATGCGATATATTCGTATTCAATTCAACATTATGTCAGCACAAGCTACCTACATCGAAAAAAACAAAAAACGCTTCCTAGAAGAACTGTTTTCGCTCATACGTATACCCTCTATTAGTGCAGATTCGAACTATGCCTCGCATATGCAAACTGCTGCACAAGCAGTGGCAGATGCACTCATTACTGCAGGATGCACACACACCGAACTCTGTCCAACTGCAGGTTATCCAATCGTCTATGGCGAGAAAATCATTGACCCTTCCCTACCCACTGTGCTCGTTTATGGGCATTATGACGTACAGCCACCCGATCCGCTAGACCTGTGGGACACGCCTCCTTTTGAACCTGAAATAAGAACAACAGATATCCATCCAGAAGGAGCCATTTTTGCGCGTGGTGCTTGTGATGACAAAGGGCAAATGTTTATGCATATCAAAGCACTTGAAGTGATGGAACAAAATGGTGGCATTCCTTGTAATGTCAAATTTATGATTGAAGGTGAAGAAGAAGTGGGCAGCGACAACCTAGAAACCTTTGTTCGTGAAAATACCGACAAACTCGCCAATGATGTAATACTGATTTCCGATACTGGTATGCTTGCCAACGACATTCCTTCCATCACTACTGGCCTACGTGGCATGAGCTATGTAGAAGTGGAAATCACTGGTCCTAATCGTGACTTGCATTCGGGTCTTTATGGTGGGGCAGTTGCCAATCCGATCAACATCCTGACCAAAATGGTGGCGTCCCTCCACGACGAAAACAATCGAGTGACAATTCCAGGCTTTTACGATAAAGTGGAAGAACTCAATGCTGCAGAACGCGAGCAATTCAAACAAATCCCATTTTCCTTAGAAAACTATCAAAACGCACTTGACATTGAATCGGTTTATGGAGAAAAAGGCTATTCTACACTAGAACGCAAGTCCATTCGCCCAACCCTTGACGTCAATGGTATTTGGGGAGGATATATTGGTGAGGGTGCAAAAACAGTTATTGCATCAAAGGCCTATGCAAAAATATCGATGCGATTGGTGCCAAATCAAAAGTCGGAAGAGATTACAAAGCTATTCATCGGTCATTTTGTTTCAATCGCCCCCAAAGGAGTGACTGTAAAAGTTACGCCTCATCACGGAGGAGAAGCCTATGTCATGCATCCCGATGGTCTGGAATTTCAAGCAGCATCAAAAGCATACGTTGAAACCTTTGGTAAAGCCCCTATCCCAGTACGCGATGGAGGGAGTATTCCAATCGTAGCATTGTTTGAAGAAACCCTGCAAAGCAAGACCGTATTGATGGGCTTTGGTCTCGACAGCGATGCAATTCACTCGCCCAATGAGCATTTTGGTGTGTTTAACTTTTTAAAAGGGATAGAGACAATTCCGCACTTTTACAAACATTTCACGACGATGCACCAAGCAAGTCAATAAGAAACAAGTCTGCAGAAATTCCGTCAGCTAAAAATGCCCCACTTCGAGTGGTTTTTAAAGCATTGTTTTCAATATGCAACAATCCTTCTTCTATAAATCGATGGGCTTGCTCCTCCAGATGCTGCCGATAACGCAGTCCCAAATTACTTTCCATTGCCTGTAAAGACACACCCCAAGATGCGCGTAACCCAATCATAATCGATTCGTTGTATCGATCAATTACACTCAACCTTTCTATCGTTTGTGGCAGTTCGCCCTGTGATATCTTTTGCATATAATTTGCATTATTGCTCACATTCCAATATCGATGAACACCATCAAACCCATGTGCTGAGGGACCAATACCTAAGTAGGTTTTGCCTTGCCAATAACCAGTGTTGTTGCGCGAATGATACCCCGGTTTTCCAAAACTTGATAATTCATAATGATCATAACCCCTGGCAGTTAGGGTGTCAACCAAATAATTGAACTGCGCCTCCACAAGCTGTTCGTCCAAAAGAGAAACAACCCCGTTGTCTACAAAACGTTCAAGAGCTGTTTTAGGCTCAAGGGTGAGTGCGTATGATGAAATGTGTGGCACATCTAGTTGAAGGGCATAATCAAGATTTTGTTTCCAATCATCTAGCGTGGTATTCGGATTGCCAAAAAGCAGGTCAATCGATAGGTTATTAAAAATTGCTTTTGCATCCTGCACTGAAGAAATGGCTTGACTGCCATTGTGCTCGCGATTCATCAGCGTTAACTCATCATCCAAAAACGATTGCACCCCTATCGATAGGCGATTGATGCCTAGCTTTTCAATGTCACTCATATACCCTTTGGTTAAATCATCGGGGTTAGCTTCAAGGGAGATTTCGGGGTTTTTCACAAGGTCATAACACTGATTCACTTCAT
>MDSV01201107.1_pt1 | contig 11705 bp, 11 predicted proteins | sample 810851 | NCBI WGS metagenome assembly MDSV01 (sample SAMN05326640, study PRJNA326480) | marine metagenome | isolation source: seawater | place: Atlantic Ocean: North East | collected 2012 | reverse complement strand
TATATCCATAACAATACGATACTTTAAATTATTTTTATTAATGAATATAGTATCAAAATTATAATTTATAGATGTATAAATGAGTTTGTTTCATTTTGTTTAAGAATGTAAGATAATAGTAATCTTTATTGGAGAAATTTAAAATGCGGATTCTTTCAGGAATACAGCCTTCAGGAAACTTACATATTGGAAACTATTTTGGTATGATGAAGCCAGTTATTGATCTTCAAGATGAAAATGAAACATTTCTTTTTATAGCTAATTATCATGCAATGACAACTGTTCATGATTCTTTTATTTTAAAGAATATGACTATGTCTACAGCTTTAGATTTTCTAGCCTGTGGGCTTAATCCTGAAAAGACTGCTTTTTATAGACAAAGCGATATTCCTGAAGTAAATGAATTGGCTTGGTTTTTATCAATATTGACTCCTATGGGATTACTAGAAAGGTGTCATTCATTTAAAGATAAGACCGCCAAAGGAATAATGGCATCTCATGGTTTATTCTCATATCCGCTTCTTATGGCAGCAGATATTCTGTCTGTGAATGCTAATATTATTCCTGTTGGACGTGATCAAAAACAGCATGTCGAGGTTACTCGTGATCTTGCATCAAAATTTAATAATATCTTTAAAGAAGTCTTTATAATACCAGAGCCAAAAATTCAGGAAGAAGTTGCAGTAATTCCAGGAACTGATGGACAAAAAATGTCTAAATCATATAACAATACAATCGAAATTAATGATGCAGGAAAATCTCTTAAAAAAACTGTAATGAAAATAGTTACTGATAGTAAGGGTTTAGAGGATGTAAAAAACGCTGAAAAATGCAATATATTTGCTTTATATAAGTTGTTTTCTTCTGATGAAGAACAAAATGAAATGGTATTATGTTATAAGAGAGGTGGTATGGGATATGGCCATGCAAAAACAGAATTATTAAAAAAGATAGAGCTTTATTTTGCACCGATTAGAGATAAGAGAAAAGATTTAGAAAAAGATTTAGATTATGTGCAAGATGTGTTGAAAGAAGGAGCAAAAAAAGCATCTAGTATTGCTACTGACGTATTATCCCGAGCACGTGAAGCAGTTGGATTGTAGTATAAATTATGAGTAATTATTCTGATGTATTAAGCGATGAATATAATATTTCATTAGAAGTATTTGAAGGTCCTTTAGATTTACTTCTTTATCTTATTAAAAAAGAAGAAATAGACATACATGATATTCCTATCGAGAGAATTACAGATCAATATTTAGAATATTTAAATCTAATGAATATTTTAGATTTAAATATTGCAGGTGATTTCATAGTTATGTCTGCAACACTTATGCTAATTAAGAGTAGAATGTTATTACCCAAAGAAGATCAATTAGAGCAAGAAGATGATGAGGATGATCCTCGTTGGGATTTAGTACGACAGTTAGTTGAGTATAAAAAATTTAAAGATGCAGCAGATCATCTTGAGTATTTAGAAGAAAAGATGGAAAATATTTTTGTAAGAGAAGACGCATTTATGGATTTAGGACAAGCTCCTAATGTAGACTTAGCTGATGCTAGTATATTTGATTTAATCACTTGTTTTAACGAAGCCTTAGGAAGAGCAGGAGAGGAGGATTTAAAAGAAATTTTTGCTGAAGAATATACTGTTAGTCAAAAAATAACTTTTATTATTGAGTCTCTAAAGATTACAAAGCAATTAAGCATTACAGATCTATTTTCTGGTATGATATCTAGACAAGAAATTGTGTGCACATTTCTTGCCGTATTAGAGCTTATGAAGCTTAGTAAAATTTCAGCTATTCAAGATGAATCATTTGGATCAATTGTGGTAAATTCACAAAATTCAAATACAATATCTCAGAAGGAGTTAACTGATGAAGTCTGATTTCACAGATTTACCAGAGTTAAAACAGGTCATAGGGTCATTGTTATTTACAGCAAAATCTCCACTAAAGATTTCTGAAATACGAAAAGCTATTATTGAAACAGGTGATATTTTAAGCGGACCTTATAAACAATATAAACAAGTTAATGAATCTGAAATTGAAGAATCAATACAGGAACTAAAGAGTGATCTTAATAAGTTTAATCTAGGCTTGGAATTAAATAAGGTAGCTGGCGGTTATCGTTTTCAAAATCATATGTTGTGCGGACCATTTATTCGCTCATTATTTGAGAAAAATAAAAAAGTTAGATTGTCTAAACCTGCATTAGAGACATTAGCCATAGTTGCTTATCGCCAACCCTGTCTAAGAGCAGAAATTGAAGAAGTGCGAGGAGTATCAGTAGATGCAATTTTAAGAAAATTAATTGAAATGCAATTAATTCGAGTTGTAAGAAGAAGTCAGTTACCTGGAAAACCATGGTTATTTGGAACCACACAAAAATTTTTAGAGCATTTTGGTATTAATTCGATAGAAGAATTACCTGGAAGTGAAGAATTAAAAAAAGCTAAATCCGATGATATAAATTCAGAAAAAACTTTTGTTAAGACAGAAGAGTAATTAAGAGTAATATTTGATTGGAGAAGAAATGAATTTAAATGATTTGAGAAAAAAAATTGATGAGTTAGATAGTAATATCATTAAACTGCTTAATGATAGAATTGCTGTCGTTCAAGAAATAGGTAAAACTAAAAAAGAGTTTGGAGAAGAAATTTATGTTCCTTCGAGAGAAAGAGCTATTTTTGAGAAAATTACATCAATAAATGATGGTCCTTTACCAAATCAATCTGCACATGCTATTTATCGTGAAATCATGTCGGCTTCATTAGCATTAGAAACTGATATGAAAATTTCATATCTTGGACCAGAGGCTACTTTTACGCATCAGGCAGCAAGGGGTAAGTTTGGAGCCAGTGTGGAATATGTATCCTCCAGTTCAATAAGTGAAGTTTTTAATAGGGTGCAAAACCGTATAACTGATTATGGAGTAGTTCCTATTGAAAATTCGACAGAAGGAGCTGTTACACACACTTTTGATCAATTCATAAATACACCACTTAAAATATGTGCTGAAATATATCTACCAGTTTCATTAATGTTATTGTCAAAATATAATATGAAGAATTTAGATATTATATATAGTAAGCAAGAAGTTTTTGGTCAATGTCGGCAATGGCTTCAATCTAATCTCCCTAATGCAGAATTAATTCCTGTTGAGAGCACTACCAAAGCAGTTTACTTAGCTAAAGAAAATAAAAATACTGCCGCTATTGCTAGTGCTACAGCATCTGATATATACGAGGTTGAAATATTAGTAGATAATATTCAAGATATTCACGGTAATACAACAAGGTTTTTAGTAATAGGACAAAACTATGGTCCTTCTACGGGTTTAGATAAGACATCCATTGTGTTTGCTGTAGAACATTCTGTAGGCGCCTTATACAAGGCATTATCGGTACTGAAAGAAGCAAGAATTAATTTAAGTAAGATAGAGTCACGACCTAGTCGTAATAAAGCTTGGGAATATTATTTCTTCGTGGATATTGATGGACATGTAGAGGATAAGCCTGTTGAAAAGGCTTTAAATCAGTTAAGAAAAGGATGCACATTATTGACTATTCTTGGATCTTATCCTAATGCTAAAGATAATAAATGAATGTTAAAAAATATACATTATCGGAGGGATTAAATTTTTCGGATAGAACATGGCCGGATAAATTAGTGAATTGTTCTCCTCAGTGGTGCTCTGTTGATCTAAGAGATGGTAACCAAGCTTTACCTGATCCTATGAATCCAGATCAAAAATTAGAGTATTTCCAGTTACTATGTGATATAGGATTTAAACACATAGAAGCAGGATTTCCTTCTGCTAGCCAAGATGAGTTTGATTTTTTTCGTAAATTAATTAAAGAAAATAGAATTCCAGAAGATGTTTTTATAATGGGATTAACTCAAATGCGCCCCCATTTAATTGAAAAAACATTACAGGCTTTTAAAGGATGTTCTAAAGGTATAATTCATGCCTATATTGCTCCATCTGAGCTTCATATGAAACAGGTTTTTGATATGACGCCTGATGAGTTAATAGAAACAGCCGTATCTTCAACCAAACAGATTCGAAAACTTGTAGATACTATGCCCGAGGCAGATATTAGATATGAATTTTCTCCGGAAGAATTTACAGATACAGATATTAATTTTTCAATTAAACTGTGTAATGCAGTTTTCGAAGCATGGGGTAAGGCAACTCCTGAAAAACCTATTATTTTTAATTTACCTGCTACAGTAGAAAGAAAATTACCTAATCAATATGCGGATATGATAGAAATTTTTTGCCAAAAAATTAAACATAGAGAATCTATATCAGTTTCATTACATGTTCATAATGATCAAGGTATGGCTGTAGCGGCCACAGAACTAGCTTTGATGGCTGGAGCGGACAGAGTCGAAGGGACATTATTTGGTCATGGAGAAAGGACTGGAAATGTTGACCTAGTAATATGTATAAATAATTTTTTCGCAAGGGGCATAGAAACAGGTATAGATTTCACTAATCTACCAAAAATAGCTGAGAAAGTTGAGAGATTAACCGGTTTGCCTATTTATTATAGACAACCATATTCGGGGCATTATGCATTTACTGCGTTTTCTGGTTCTCACCAAGATGCTATTAATAAAGGTTTAAAACGTATTTCAAGAGCACGTAAGATTTTTGGATTTGGCTGGAAGGTACCTTATCTACATATTGATCCCGATGATCTTGGTCGTAAGTTTGAAAAGCTTATTCGCATTAATTCACAGTCTGGTAAAGGCGGTGTAGCATGGGTGCTGCAAAATGATTATAATATTGATGTACCAAAAGAAATGCAGCCCGATTTAGGTAGATATATTCAGAGTTATAGTGAATTAGTTGGACGTGAAGTTACTTCGGAAGAAGTGTATTCTGTTTTTGAAGATAAATTTCTTAATCCAGATGGCCCTTATGAATTAATCGCTTATTGGCCAAGACCTAATGATAAAGACCCAACCTTTATTCATGGAGAGTTACATCTAAAAATTGATCAAAAAGAATATGTGTTTAAGGCAGATGGAAACGGTCCAATTTCTGCTTTTGTATCAGCTATACGTCAGGCAATTGACTTAGATTTTATTGTAAACAGTTATCATGAACAAGCCATAGGCAAAGGCGCAGATGCTCAAGCACTTGCTTTTGTTCCTATTAAAATAGGTAACAATAAAGTAATTTATGGAGTAGGTTTGGATTCAAATATTGACCAAGCAGCAGTAAGAGCAATAACTTCAGGTTTAAATCGTTATATCAATTCTAATGCAATTAAATAAAAATATAAAGAAATTTGCTGTAATTGGGCATCCTATTGGGCATTCCTTATCTCCTATTATGCATAATGCATCAATGAAGTCATTAGGTTATAATGGTATTTATTCAGCTTTAGATGTTCCTCCAGATGACCTTATAAATACCCTTTATTCAATGAGAGATTCAGATTTCATTGGTGTTAATCTAACTGTACCCCATAAAGAAGTTGCCTATCATCAGTTAGACTTATTGGATGATTCTGCTAAACTATTTAAGTCTGTAAATACTGTTCATTTTTCTGATAAGGGATTAATGGGATATAATACAGATGGAGTAGGTTTTTTAAAAGCTTTAGAAGAATCATTTGGATTAATTCAAAATAAAAATGTTTTTGTTTTAGGATGTGGAGGCGCAGGAAGAACAGTTGCATTGCAAATGGCAATTAATGGGATAGAAAGAATTTGTTTAGCGGATGTTAATAATGAAAAATTAATAAAATTAAGTAATGAGCTTAAAAATATAAGCTCTAAAATTGAAATTAACTATACTAATATTAGCAGTGAAAAAATAGATCTATGTAAGAGTTGTGATTTAGTTGTTCAGGCCTCACCTATTGGAATGAAACTAAGTGACGAAGCCTTATTACCTGTAGAAGCTTTTCATAAAAATCAAAAGGTATTTGATTTAATTTATATGTATCCAGAAACACAATTTCTCAAAACAGCTAAGATGTCAGGCGCTGAAATAGCTAATGGATTAGGTATGCTCCTTCATCAAGGATCAAGATCTTTTACTATATGGACTGACCAAGATCCTGATATTAAAGCAATGCGTAAATCTCTTGAAGAGGTGGTTTACGGAAATATTAGATGAGTTTTTTATTTTTTTATTTTTTAATAATTTTTTTATTAAGTGCATGCTGGGGTAGTTTTTTACATTTGTGCATTGTCAGGATTATAAAAAAAGAATCAATTATTCTACCCGGCTCACACTGTATGAATTGCGAAAAAACATTAAATTTTTTTGATAATATCCCTTTATTTAGTTGGATTTTATTAAAAGGAAGATGCCGATATTGTAATAAAAAAATTTCTATTGGGTATTTAATAACCGAAATAATCACAATTATAATTTTTCTGTTCCTTGGTTTTATTTATTTATTTGATTGGGTTTTAGTAGCTTATATTTTTCTATGTTCATTTTTAATTATAGGAAGCGGAGTCGATTTTCAAGAGAGATGGATTCCTGATACTGTTACTGTAGGCTTATTATTTTCAGGATTATTATTTAGTTTCTTAATACCAGATCTGCACGCTGAAATGGATCGAAGTAGCTCCTTATTAGATTCGTTTTTTGGACTTATTGTAGGATCGAGTTTATTGTTTATTATTGGTTATATAGGAAAAGCAATACTAAGACGTGATGCCATGGGTATGGGCGATGTTAAGCTGCTTGGTGCAATTGGAACTTTTTTAGGATGGCATGGAGTTTTATTTACCATATTTTTTGCTTCGGTAATTGCGCTTATGTTTTATATAATTAAATTTCTATTTTTTAAAGAAACTATCGAGACCGAGATACCATTTGGACCTTATTTGTCTGCAGCATCTGTATTATGGATTTTATGGGGAATAGATTGGTTTCGAACCTTTACAGATAGTCTTATTTTATATTAATAATTAGTTGTTAAATTTATTTAAAAAAATGAAAACAAGTAGAAGAAATTTTATTATACCAGCAACTGGATTAGCTGCTTTAAGCACTACACCATTAAATTCATTATCAAATGAAGTACCATGTGTTAAATTACCAGGATGTGATATTAAAATGTCCCGCTTAGGCTTTGGTACTGGATCAATTGGTTTTCTAACAAAACAAGCTAGATGGGTAAAAAACAATCCTAAAAGAAAAAGAACAATGGAAAATATAGAGGCTATAAATCTATTTCACCGATGTTATGAAAGAGGAATCAATTTTTTTGATTTAGCTGATGGATATGGAACACATGGTTTTTGTAAAGAAGCATTAAAAACAATACCGCGTGAAAAAGTTGCATTAATGACAAAGTTTTGGTGGGCCGATCAAAGTAATAGTAAAAGTCGATCAGATTGGCTTAAATCGATAGCAACTCTTCCAATAAATGATAGAAAAAAATATGTTCAGAAGCAAATTGATCGATTTTTAATAGAGTTAGATACAGATTATATTGATATGCTTTTATTGCATCTTATTTTCGATTCAGATTGGGAAGAGGCAATGGGTCCTTATATGGAAGTTTTATCTGAATATAAAGATAAAGGTATTATTAAAACACTAGGTGTATCCTGTCATGATTATGGGGCTATGGAAACAGCAGTTAATTGTAATTGGGTTGATGTGCTTTTGGCACGAATAAACCCAAAAGGTATACGTTGTGATGGAACAGCTGAGGAAGTTCTTAAGGTATTACGCCAAGGCAAAGAAAATAATACATTTATTATCGGAATGAAGATTTACGGAGCAGGGCAGTTATCAGGAGATAGAGAATATTGCATGAAATTTGCTCAAGAATGCGGAGTTCTCGATGCTATAACAATTGGAATTGAAAACTTTGAACAAATTGATAATAACTTAAACCTTTTTGCAAAATATCCAAAAGTATAATTTAATGTCTAATCCTTCGAGCATTTGCGATACGCTTGCGTTTTTCGCTGGGTTTTTCATAACACCGTTTGGATCTCATAGTTTTTAATATACCCTCTTTATCAAGAGCTTTCTTAAGACGTCGAAGCGCGCGATCGACATTTTCACCACGTCTTACTTTTACTTCACATGTTTCTTGGGCCAATTTATTCACCTCCTAATAAAGTTATTTGTATAAAAGTCGAAGAAATTAGTTTAATAGATGCTTTAAGTCAATATAGTAATAAAAAGATGTTTTTAAGAATCAATAGTTTCCGAAATAAATGCAGCCATTTTACTATTAGCACCTAAATGTGTTAACACCTCAAAATTAATTTCAGGGTATCTTGATTTTGCTTCATTAACAAATTCTGGAATATCTTCTGCAACATGAGCTCCTGATGCCAAAAAATAAGGAAAAATAATTATATTTTTTATTTCTTTTAAAGCTAATTCATTAATTGCTTCAGGTATAGATGGGTTTGCAAGCTCTAAGAAACAACACATAATTATATCAAAACCTTGGTTTTTTAAATTAATTATATTTTTGGTAAGTTCACGAACCTCGTTATTTGATTCAATTAACCTACTACCATGTGCAATTAATAAGAGCGCATTCATATGATTTAAAAAGTTATTTAACCTTTCCTTCTTCTTTTCGTTTTGCGACTACTTCGCTTGCGATATTTGAAGGAACAGCTTCATAATGTTCAAATTCCATAGAGAAACTAGCTCGACCTTGTGTAAGAGAACGAACAGTATTTGAGTATCCAAACATTTCACTAAGAGGAACGTAACCTTTTATAATTTTATTTCCACCTCTTTCATCCATAGAATCAACACGTCCTCTTCTTTGAGCAATTGTTCCGTTAACAGCTCCCATATATTCGTCGGGAGTTGTTACTTCTAAACTCATAATTGGTTCAAGTAGTTGCGGGCTTCCTTTTAAAAAGAGTTCTTTAAAACCTTGTCTAGCAGCAATTTGAAAAGCGAAATCAGAAGAATCTACATCATGGTAGGATCCATCAGTTAAGCGAACACGCATGTCAACTACCGGATAGCCAGCATATGGCCCAGCCTCCATAGCTTGTTTTACTCCTTTTTCACAGGAAGGGATATATTCTTGGGGGATCCGACCACCAGTAATTTCATTAACAAATTCGAACCCTTCTCCAGGTTGCTGAGGCTCTAAGCTCATAACGACATGACCATATTGGCCTCTTCCGCCAGATTGCTTTGCATGTTTATAAGCACCATCAGAAGGTAAGGTTGATGTTTCTCGGTATGCAACTTCTGGACGACCAACTTCCGCCACTACACCGAATTCTCTTTTAATTCTATCAACAATTATTTCCAAGTGAAGTTCACCCATTCCAGATATAATTGTCTCATTTGTTTCCTGATCATAGGCTACAGTAAAAGTAGGGTCTTCTTCGGCTAATCTATGTAGAGCCTCGCCAAGTTTCTCATTGTCTGCATTTGATTCAGGTTTAATAGAAATACTTATAACAGGATCTGGAAAATCCATACTTTCAAGTACGATAGGATGATCTTGAACACATAAGGTATCCCCCGTTTTTGTTTCAGTTAATCCAACAACAGCAACAATATCTCCTGCATATCCTTTTTCAATTGCCTCTTGTCTATTTGAATGCATTCGAAGAAGTCTCCCGACTCGTTGTTTCTTCTGCTGAGTTGCATTCCATATAGTTGAACCTGATTCAAGTGATCCAGAGTAAATCCTCACGTAGGTTAATTTACCCATATGCTTATCAGACATGATTTTGAAAGCAAGTGCAGATAAATTCTCATCATCTCTAACCTCTCTGATATTTTCATCATTATCACTACTTGTAATAGGAGGAATTTCATTTGGAGCAGGAAGAAGTGCATTAACACCATCAAGTAATTGCTGAACTCCTTTATTTTTATACGCTGACCCGCAAAAAACCGGAATAATTTCTCTGGAGCAAGTTGCTTTTCTTAAAGCTAACCATATATCATCTTCAGATAGATCTCCATCTTCAAAATATTTTTCCATTAAATCTTCATCTTGTTCTGCACATTTCTCGACTAAATTGTTTCTCCATTCATCTGCTTTTTCTTTAAGATCATTAGGGATATCAGTTTCATCCCATTCTGCTCCCATAACTTCATCCTTAAAGATTAATGCACGCATAGTTACTAAATCAATAATACCAATAAAATTTTCAGATGCACCAATAGGAATCGTCACCGGAACAGCATTAGCTCCAAGCATTTCATGAATACTTTTTAGAACATCATAAAAATTAGCTCCAATTCTATCCATTTTATTTATAAATGCTATTTTAGGAACTTTATATCTCTCAGATTGTCGCCATACCGTTTCTGATTGTGGTTGAACACCTCCCACGGCACAATATAATGCAATGGCTCCGTCAAGTACTCGAAGTGCTCGTTCAACTTCCATTGTGAAATCTACATGTCCAGGGGTGTCAATTAATGAAAGCATATGATCTTTCCATACGCATGTCGTGGCAGCAGAAGTAATAGTAATACCTCTTTCTTGTTCTTGCTCCATCCAATCCATTGTCGCTTCACCATCATGAACTTCACCTATCTTATGCGAACGTCCTGTGTAATATAATATTCGTTCGGATACTGTTGTTTTTCCAGTATCAATATGAGCCATGATTCCAAAATTACGTACTTTATTAAGATTATACTCTCTAGCCATCTTCCTATCCTCTTTTAAATGTAAGATATTTAAACGAAGCGCGAAATATGACGATGAACAAGCGATGCTTCAAGGGTTTATTTATTAAAAATTAATCTCTAAAATATATTTATTGTGTATTAATACTAGTATTTGCAACTAAGGTTTCGTTTTAATATGAATATGTTTATCGATAGTCACATACATTTTGATCATTTTGTAGCCACAAAAAAATTAGAAAATATTATAGAAAATGCTAGAAAAGATGGTGTGGAAAAAATGATTTCAATAGGTGGATCTCATCAATCTAATGAATTATCTATTAAGTTAGCTAAAGACTATCAAAAGGTTATTTATGCAACAGCTGGGTATGATCGAGAATTAGCATCTGAATCATATGATGCTGAAAGCTTAATCAAGCAGGTTTCGCTACCTATTGTGAAAGCTGTAGGGGAAACAGGTCTGGATTATTTTCATTCGCAAGAAAATAAAAAAGAACAAATAAAATTATTTCAATTAAACTTAGATTTAGCCTGTAGATTTAATAAACCCGTAATTGTTCATTCACGAGCATCAAATAAGGATACTTTATCGATGCTCCAAGAATATGTTAATAATATTACAGATTATCCAGGAGTACTTCATTGTTTTACTTTAGATTTACATTGTGCAAAAAAACTCTTAGATATGGGCATGATGATTAGTTTTAGCGGAATTGTAACTTTTAATAATGCTGAGGAATTGCGTAATGTAGTTCCTTACATTCCAGATGAGCAACTTTTAATAGAAACTGATGCTCCTTATTTAGCACCTGTTCCTAAAAGAGGAAAAGAAAACGAACCAGGATTTATTAAGTATACCGCTATGGAACTTGCAAAAATAAGAGGGTGTAGTATTGAGTATTTAAGTGATATAACAACTAAAAATGCAAAAAGATTATTTAGGCTAGATTAATAGAGGTAAAAAATGAAAAAAATTTTTTTTAAATGGATAATTTTAACTAGTGTATGTTTTTCATCACCTGATCAAACAAATCTAATTTCTATTACAGGGGATCGAGTTAGTTTAAGGCTGC
>MDSV01143927.1_pt1 | contig 11706 bp, 10 predicted proteins | sample 810851 | NCBI WGS metagenome assembly MDSV01 (sample SAMN05326640, study PRJNA326480) | marine metagenome | isolation source: seawater | place: Atlantic Ocean: North East | collected 2012 | reverse complement strand
TTTAAGCAATGAATTTAATGGATTTGAAGTAGATGTATTTTATAATTCTAATAAAAATCTATTTGATGTAAAACATCATGGAAATGAATCCGATATTAGCTTAGATGAATATTTTAAAGCTTGCAAAGATTTGTCATTAAAATTTTGGATTGATTTTAAAAATTTAAATGAAAACAATATAAATTCATCTATTTTATTATTAAATATATTAGCAAAAAAACATGATTTAAAGTCTGACATAATCATTGAATCAAAGGAAATAGAGTTATTATCAAAATTTAAAGAGGAAGGTTTTTATACGAGTTACTGGCTCCCTAATTATCATCTATTAAATAGTTTTTTTACTATTAATGAGATAAAAAGAAATATTCTAGATTTCAAACCACATGTGATTTCTATGCCGTACTCGAGTGTAAAATTCTACTGCAGAAAATTCCCAAATTATCCAATTCATTGCTGGACAAACAGCATGACAAAAGAGAATGATAAAGAGAAAATAAAAAAGCTATCAGAAAACAATAATGTGAAGATTATTTTAACTGATTTTAAGAATAATTTTTTAAAATAAATTATTGTTATTTTTACATATAATATTAAATAAATATTAATATGCGATCTAAAATAATTTTAATAGCCTTTATTTTTTTCTCATTCACATTATTCTCTCAAACAGTTATAAAGACTAAAACTAATAAGGTAAACAATAAGAAAGTAACGATTAAAAAGAACACTAATAATTCTAAGGATATAATTATTAAAAATCAAAATGGTTATAATTATTCAAATAATAATGTAATTGTTAATGGAAATAGGGTTGTGATTAATAAACCCAATAGACCTAAAAGAGTTAAAAAAAGATATAACAAAAAAAGAAGAGGATATGTATGGGTTAAAGGATACTGGAAATGGAGTCCAATTTTTAAAACATATTTTTGGCAGGATGGTTTTTGGGTTAAAAAAAGGAGAAATCATTTTTGGGTTAATGGCTACTGGATTGAAACTAATGGTGGTTATTTTTGGGTTGATGGTTTTTGGAATAAAAATTTTTAAGATATGAGATATTTAATATTATTATTAGTGCTTTTGTTTTCTTGTGGTGACACTTCAAATAACAATGGATGCACAGATATATATGCTTACAATTATGATCAATTTGCTACTTATGATGATGGATCATGTTTATATGTTATTTGCGATGACCCATATGCCATTAATTATGGTGAGTTGTCTGAATTTTTTGTTTCTAACTGTCAATATTTAGCTGATGTTACTTTTTACTTAGATATATCTGGAGCAAATTATTTTGATGCCTTGGGAGTTCAATTTCTTGATATCTATGTTGAGGGAAGTTATGTTGGAACTTTACTAGGAGATTTGGGTTTTGCTTTTATACCTCCTTGTGATCCCCCAGACCCAGATGCTGTAAACTTTTCTTTAGAGTGGCAAAATAGTTCTAATACAACTTTCACTTGGCAAGTTAGAGATGGCTCCGATGGTTTTATTTATTATCAGGGAACAGATTTTGTAAATGCTAATGATTGCCTTACTTTAGGTCTTTCAAATAAAAAGATTCAAGATTATTTAAATAGTAAATAGATTTTTTAGGAAATTATAAATATTATGAAAGGATTATTTATCATTTTAATGTTTCCATTTGTATTGTTTTCTAATAATGAAGAACAAAAAACAACTTTAATTGTTTCTTCATCAGGAAAAACCATAGAAGAAGCTAAGGATAATGCTCTAAGATCTGCAATTGAACAATCTTTTGGTGCATTTATTTCATCAAAGACAGAAGTGTTAAATGATGAGATTAAAGATGAGATTATATCTATATCTAATGGTAATATCCATAATTACAAGATAATTTCTCAAGTTGAAATTCCAGATGGAGGTTATGCTATAACATTAGAAGCTACTATTTCAGTAACTCAACTTACTTCTTTTGTAAGAAATAAAGGTATTGAGGTCGAATTTAAAGGAAGTTTATTTGGAGCTGAAATAAAACAACAAAAGTTAAATCAAAATTCTGAAATAAAAGCAATTAGAAATATATGTAATGTTGGTTTTAGTTTATTAAAAGCATCTTTAGATTATAATTTAGAAGTCTCTGAACCAGAAATGTTTAGTGGTAAAATTGCTTCAGGGTATACTGGAGGGGTGACAGTGTTATCATCAGATGATTGGATTGAAGTTGAAGATCATTGGCTTGTTAATCTTAAGGTTATAATTAATACTAACGATAATTATGAAGCTTTTAAAAAGTATTTTGTTTCTAATTTAGAAAATTTAGCTATTAGTAAAAACGAAATTGAAAAATATGAACAACGTAAAATAAAACATTATCAATTAGAAATTGTTCGACCCTTTCAAAGAATTGAAAGAACGGAGAAGCTTAGAAAAAAAAAGAAAAAGAAACCATCAAATTTAGATTCTGTACTAATAATTTCTTTTCGAAGTAGTGAATCTATGAGAATGCTTCAGCGTTTTTTTACTCTATCAAACAGTTTGCTAGTTTCTTTCAATATTTCAAATGATATAGATACAATTGTAGTGACAGATTATGATATCAATTATGATTATCCCATTAATAATTGGGACTTAAACACTTACATGACAGAATCTGATAGAATTGACGGGCATTTGCCTGGATTTCCAAATTTCTTTTTCCCATCATTTTTTAGGAATAACTATATGAGTAGTTGGCGTTTTTATTTAGAAAAATATGATTTTGTAGAAGGTAATAATACCTACGATCATTTTAAAGAAAAACCATATTTTGATTATCACGTTGAAAATAAAATTGGAACACTTCATTTTGACAAAAAAGAATTTTTACACAGATACAATGCTGTTTATTCAGAAGATCAAATTATACAGATTTCTAAATTTAAGATAAATAAAAATTATTAATCATTTAAAAAAAATTATGAATTTTTTTTTGCTTTTATTTATTCCATTATTATGTAAAACCAAAAATTGGTGGAAAATCAAACATAATGGAATGTATATTTATATGCATAAAAGTAGAATAAAAATTATTGATTAAATTTGAATAAAATATGAAATTTAAAAAAAATGTATATAATCTTGTAGAAGGAGGAACTCCTCATTCTGGTGATCCAACTGTTCATCCTATTGGAAAAAAATTTGATTATTTTATTTCAGCTCTTATTCTGTTAAATGTATTGTTTGTTGTTCTTGAAAGTGTTGATAGATTAGATAATCTATATCGTGAATTTTTTAGAATATTTGAAGTTTTTTCTGTTGTGATTTTTGTTATTGAATATTTAATGAGGTGTTATGTTGCAAATCATGAAAAGTCCGAATATAAATCAAGATTTCATTTTATTTTTAGTTTTTATGGAATAATAGATTTACTTGCAATTTTACCTTTCTTTCTTGGTTTTATATCTATAAACTCTGATGTTTTAAAGCAATTAAGGATGTTTAGATTACTTAGAGTTATTAAATTAACTAGATATAATGATTCAATGAATTTAGTGTTTAAAGTTATTAGAGTTAAAAAAAATGAATTATTATCAACATTATTTATTGCTATTCTTTTGATGACAGTTGTTTCATCTTTAATGTGGGCTGTAGAAGAGCCTTATAACCCATCAATGCAAGATATACCAACTACTATGTATTGGGCAGTTACAACATTAACAACTGTAGGTTATGGAGATATTGCCCCAGTAACCAATATTGGCAGAATATTATTTTCTTTTTTTGCTTTAATAGGTATCGCTTTAGTTGCCATACCATCTGGCATTATAGCTTCTGGTTTTGTAGATGAAATGAAGAATAAACGATAATGCGTGATAAATTAATATATTTTATATATCAACAGTTTTCTAAAGGAACAAGAAAATTATATTTATGGTTAACTTTTTTATCAATACTTCCCATATTTATTTTATCAGTAGTTATTTTTGTTTTTCCAAACTCAAGTCCATTTCCAGGTTTCCTTAAGACTTTTTATTCTCAATTATTAGCTGCTTTAGATCCAGGAAACTTATTGGTTTTTGATTTAGTTGGTGATCCTCAACAGAATTGGGAAAGTAATCTCTTATTTATTATCTGTTCTTTAATAGCTACACTTTTTGGCTTAATTGTTATTGCATCTCTAATTGGTATTATTTCAGCTTCAATTGAAGAAATAATGTTGAATCTAAGAAAAGGAAGAACTAAGGTTGTTGAAAAAGATCATATAATCATTTTAGGATGGACTGATGAAATTTTTTCAATACTCTCTGAATTGAATATAGCTCATGAAAATTCTAGATCTAAGCAATCTGTCTTAATTTTATCACAACAAGATCCTGTTTTTATGATTGATCATGTTAATGATAGAGTTAAAACAGAGAGGTTAAATATGATTTATAGAAAAGGAAGTCCTATAGACATCAATGACTTAGGTATTCTTTCTATTAAGCATGCAAAATCAGTAATTATTTTAACAGAAAAAGTTGATAGAGATATACAGGCAATAAAAATATGTTTAGCAATAAATCTTTTGACTGGTGGTGATTTTAATTATTCATTTTCTGTAGTAGTTGGTATGGATGATATAGATAATATAAAGTTACTTGAAAGAATTAGTAATAATAATATTAATGCATTTAATATTCATTATTTACATTCAAAGATTATTGCACAATGTTGTAGAGCTAGTGGTCTTTCAGTTATATATAGCGATTTATTAGATTTTAAAGGAAATGAAATATATTTCTTATCTGAACCTGAACTAACTAATAAATCATTTAGAGATGCTGTTTTTTATTTTGAAAATTCTTCAGTAATTGGTGTTCTCTCTGATAATGATACTATTATTCAACCAGAAAATAATTATATAATACAAAAGAATGATAAAGTTATATCCATCCAAGAGGATGATAATGTTGAAGTTAAAGCTGTAGATAAAATAATTAATAGTAGTGCTATTAAAGATCAAGTTGTAATTAATAAACAACAACAAGACATTCTAATAATAAACTGGAACGAAGATGGAAAGTATTTAATTTCTGATTTATGTGAATATATTGATGACTCTTCAAAAATTGATATTTTACTTGATATAAACTCGTCTTTTGATAGAGCTGCTGTTGAAAAGGAAATTAAGAAAATTTCAAATAAGATTAATAAGGTAATTGCTGGTGATGTAACCTCAAACAAAGTTCTTAGCACATTTTCATATGAAGATTATAATTCAATTGTTATTCTCTCAGAGTCAATAATACCTGATTTAGAAATATCTAACAAGTCAGATGCAAAAACAATATTAACACTTTTGCAGTTAAGAGCAATTAAAAAGGAGAGATCAATAGTTATTCCAGTCATAAGTCAGATTCAAAATCCAACAAATAAACAATTAACAGATCAAAAGTCTTCTGATGATTTTATAGTTAGTCAGCAACTGGTTGGTCATTTCACATGTCAATTAGCAGAAAATCCAGATTTAAAATCTGTTTTTGATGAAATTTTAAAGCCTGAAGGTTCAGAAATTTATTTAAGAGATGTGTCAGATTATTTAGATATAAATAAAGAGTTTAATTTTTTCACTGTAATTGAAGCATTCATTGAAAAAAATGAAGTTCCAATAGGTTATAAGGTTTATGCTGAAATATTAGATTCTGAAACTCATGGTATCCATTTAAACCCTAACAAATCTGAATTAATTAAATTTGCGCAAGAAGACAAAATAATTGTTTTAACTGAATCATAAATTTTATGGAGTTTTACGGAAATACAATACCCCAATGGCTACTAGCATTTGTTATAGTTTTGTCTAGTATGGTAATTGCAAAATTATTTTATTTTATTTGTTCTACATCTCTAAGAAAATTAACAAAAAAAACTAAAACTAATTTAGACGATATTTTACTTGATAAATTAGAGGAGCCAATCGTGTTTGGGATTATAATTTTTGGATTTTGGTTTTCTACTGAATCTCTAAACATATTTTCTGAGTATTTAGAGATAATAAATAATTCCTTTCATTTTCTTATAACTATTAATGTTACCTGGTTAATTTCTAGAATAGTTATGTCATTAATTTTAGAATATCTTGATCCACTTGTAAAAAGAACAGAAAGTGAATTGGATGATCAACTTTTGCCAATTGTAAGAAAAGGTATTAATATTATTATTTGGGCCTTAGGCCTATTAGTTGCTTTAAATAATGCAGGAATTAATGTAACAGCTTTAGTTGCTGGTATGGGGGTAGGAGGTATTGCTTTTGCAATGGCTTCAAAAGATACAATATCAAATTTATTTGCAGGTTTTACAATATTTACTGATCACCCATTTAAAATTAATGATAGAATAAAAACTAATGAGTTTGATGGTTTTGTAAAAGAGATTGGTTTAAGAACAACAAGAATACTTACTACCAAAGGAAGAATTGTTATTGTTCCAAATGAAAAGATAACTAATCAGACAATACAAAATATTTCATTAGAAGAGTTTAGAAGATTTGATTTTAAAATCCACATATCAAATACTAATACTCCTTCAAAAACTTCAGAAGCTGTAGATCTTATCAAAGAAATGCTTTCTAAGCTTGATAATATTGTTTTTTATAGATCATCCTTGATCTCATTTGATGAGTTTTCATTTGGTATTTTAGTTCTTTATGCAATAAAATCTGGTGAAGATTATTTTAAGGTTCAGAATGAAATTAATCAATCTATTATAAAGAAACTTCATGATATTGGTATTCAATTCCCAATATATCCTAAAATCACTAATTAAAATTGAATAAATTTAATTCAAATTTTTTTTCTCTTTTAATAATATTTCTATTTATAAATTACAATTTATTTTCTCAAGTTATAAATGTTGAAGGAAAAAGACAGTCTCAAGCAAAAGGCTTAAGTGGTGTAATTGAGTTTTCTTTTGATTATAAAAAATCAAAAAACTTAGATTGGGAATTTACTTCTCTTTCGTATCTTCAGTGGGATAATGTTTCATGGAGCATTTTATTTCTTAATGAGATTAACCTAGATAGGGCGGGAGGTGTTGATTTCTCTAATGATGGTTACCAGCATTTAAGATTAAGCAATCATTTAAATTCAAAATATACTATTGAATCATTTATTCAGAATCAATATGATCCTGTGAGGGATATTAAAAATCGTAAACTTTATGGTTTAGGTTTAAGATATAAAATAATAGATTATAATTTCATTGGACTATCTTCATTCTATGAAAATGAATTTTTAGAAGGTGATGTTGTAAATAATACAATAAGATTAAGTACTTATTTACAATTAAAATTTGATTTGAATCAATACGTTTCATTAAGTTCTACAACTTATTTTCAGCCAGACTTATTTAAATTAATTGATTATAAGATTTCTAATGAAAATGCATTACTCTTTATGATTAATGATAAATTTTCTTTTTCAAATTCATTTGAAATTAGTTATGATGCATTTCCAGCAGAGAATATACCTAATGTAATTTATGGCATCCAAAATGGATTTGTATATAGCTTTTAATAATTAATTAAAAATCAGACCCATCATCTTCTTCTGATATATAGACTTTAGATTTTGTTGTTTTACTATTTGTTTTAGTTTTTGGTTTTGTTTTAGTAGAATTACTGTTAAAATTGACAGAATTCTTCTCTGCTAATAGTACAACTGCACCCATAATTTTAGAATTTGAAACAGGATGAACTCCCTCCCAATATTTAATAGGGATAGTACTCATTGTTATACTTGTTTTCTTTGATTTGATAAGTCTTGAAAAATTATTTTCAGTGTATACACTGTATTCACCATCTTGATATTCTGTAGCAATTTCTATATCTTCTTGAATTTGTTTTGCAAGTATATCTTCAGCTAATAGACTTTTAAGATGTTCTTTAGCATCTAATGAAGCTCTATCTTGAGCATTATCTTCAGCATCTGATTGTCTTCTTGAAGTTTTTCTTACTCCTCTTTGACCAAAACCGACTGCAAATCTATTTCCATTTTCATCTGTATAAAATTTTGCTCCCATCATGGTAATTAATTTCTCTGATGATAAAGATCTAATTTTATTAATTATTTTAGAGTTTTGAATATCTTTATTAGCACCTAGATCATTTTGGTTACTGGCTAAAGCTTGATCTTCTGGAGAGTATTTTATACATATAGCAATTTCATAATTGTTTTTCCCATTTTCACCTTCAGCAACTTTAACAATAGAAATTCCTCTAATCATAGATGATACACATGATGAAACTTGTTTTCTAATACCTTCATCAACTGCTTTTTCACGTTCACTTTGATTCATTTCTCTTACTTCATTTTCATCCATTCCAAGTTCAATTAATGCTTTGTCAACTGATTGATTGGCTAATTTGCCTAACTTATCTATGAAAGAAGCTTTTTTGCTTAAATCAGGATCATTGCCTTCTTTTAATCTTTCTATATACTTTGATGATTTTTCAGTAGTAATAACTTCTTCCTGCACAGCTAAAATTTTCATTTTACCTTTTAGTAAAGCTTTTGAAAATGCATTATTTCTAGAGTTAATAAAACCATTTTTATTACTTGGTATAATTGTTGATTGGCTTACTACTACATATATGCTTCCATCTAAGTTTTCAGTATTTCTATACTTGTTTTTTGAAGCTAAAATTTCGTCAATAGATTGTTCAAGAAGACGCTTTGGTCTGTCAATAATTTCATCCTCTCCTGTCATGTCTTCTACTTTAAGACTTGAAGAATATTTATTATTAGAATTATCATTATTCGATGTGCTGCCATCAGTTGGTTTTTCAATTTTAATATTATTAGCATTTGAATCATCTTTTTTATTACTAGTATTTGAGCAACTGCAAAAAATTAAAGATGTAAGTAATAATGTAAAAGTATATTTCATTTTGTTCATATTTCTATAGTTTAGTGAAAATTATGAAAATAAAATCATTTTCATGTTTAAATGTTGTAAGTGTTTGCATACCATTTATAAAACCTGATGCTTTTGATGTGATTTTTGATGAATAATAATCTTCATAAAATGATCTGTTATTCTTTTCTCCTTCTACAACTAAATCTAACATTTCACTAGTCACTTCTTCACCTTCATTCTGAAAATTTATAATATTTCTTTTAGCTCTTAACTCGGCTACTCTTCGCATTGATGATGTTTTTTTATAATCAGAAATTGTTACGGTTCCAGCCGAAATCATGTATGATTCATTATTCATATCAAGTAGTTTGATTCCATCAAACCTGCCTTTTTTGTATAAACCAATTATATAATCTGCTAAAAAATCAGCTCCTCCGTCATCAATAATATATTTTTGAGAGGATGATTGAGCAATTAAATTTGGGTTAAAAGAAAAGGATAGTCCAATTAAAAGAATTATTATTTTATTCATAATGTGTAAAAATATTAATTTTTTTTAATTGAATTTAGATTGAGTTCTATATTTTTGGGAAGATTAAATTTAATAAGTTTAAATTATAATGAGAAAATGTCTTTTTATATTCATTTTTTTAACCATCAATAATCTCCTTTTCTCACAAGAAGATTGTGATTTTAATGTTAGTGATAATGATATATTAATTTCATCAGTTGTTGGTTATGGTTCAACATATAATGAAGCAGTACTTTATGCAAAAAAAAATGCTATTAATAGCGCTGTAGGTTCTTATATTCAGTCTGAAAGAATTGCTCTTGATGATGAAATAGACTTTGATAAGATTCAAGAGTTCGGAAAAGGTTTAGTAAAACAATTTTGTGTGCTTTCTAAAGAATACAATAGTGAGTTTGATAATATGGATGATGAATATATTGTAGAAATAAAAGCTTTAATTGGAAAAGAGATGATGTATGAAACCTTATCTCAGTCTGGAGTTAAAATTAAAATTAATACTAAATCGTGGTTAGAAAAACTTAATGAAGAGATTAACCTTACAGATACAGAAGAAGAAAATGTGGATATGGTTTTGGAGAGATTAGACCCCGGCTCCCCTTATACATTTACTATTAAAGAAAGCGGGATGGCTAATGTTACCACTGAGGTTGGTCGTCAAAAAGAAAAAGACTTAAATAATTTTAAGTTAAAAATTTCAATTGCTGTTCAACCTAATTATTCAAATTATTTTAAGAATTTAGAAAATACTTTAAAAAACATTGCATCTACTTCTTATACTGATGATTTAATTTTAGTTAATGGTAAAAAAGGTTTGTTCTATTTTCCTTTTGATAATGAAAATGATCAAATATCTTCTAATTGGAATTCTTCTAATAAACTAATATTTATTAATAAAATTTATCAAAATTTTGAATCAAAAGAACTCAATAAGATTTTTAAAAAAGAAGAGTATAAAAAAAATGGAAAAATTAAAAGAACAACTATTGAAGGAAGGAAAACTTTAACTAAAGAAAAGTTTTTAAAAAAGTATGATGGAGCTAATTATCATGTTAATGCATCTATTATTTCATTTATTAATGCAGGAATTTCTGATCAAATAAAAGACGTGGTAAATAATCATTTAGAAAACGGTTATTTTTCTGTAACTCTTTTTGATTCGAAAGACAATATTCTTGAAAAGAAAGTTGGCAAGTATAATTCTAGGTCAGGAACAATTACATTTGATGGAATAGAATCAACCACTAAGTTGCCAAATAAACGAACTAGTTCAACTTCAGTTGAAGTAGTTAGGAATGAATATATTAATTTAAAAAATTTAGAAGTTCAGTCAATTGCAAATGAAAACACGATTAGATATGTTCCTAATGAACTAGGGTCCTATAAAAAAGAAATATGGAAATCTACATTTGGCTTGCTTGCTTCTTGTGCACCATTTGTTATTTCTACTTTGAGATATAATAAATGGTCTTCATCTGATATTCAACCTTACGGTTATTCTTCTGAATATCACCCTCTTCAAACAGAGCTTGATCTTTCAACTGTTACTTCAATATCGGGCTGGACTATTTTTGGTATATGGAGATATTCTTTGTTCAGTTCCCCTTTAAAGATTTTTAAATTACAGCCAAAGGAATCTTCTGATATAATATTTTCTGATGTTGACTATATTAATTCTAGGGTTGTTTTAAATGCTGAGAAAGAAGGATTGATTAATAATGATCATGAAGTATATAATTGGGATATTTTTAATAATAAAAACAATACATTGTCTGTCACGTATATTGAGTTGCCAATTCAAAGATCAGATTTAGAAAATGATTTGGATGATATTGAGATAAAACCTATCACAAAAAAGGAGTATGATTCTACGCCAAAAGGATCTAATAGAAGATATGACAACAGAAAAAATAGATATTATTTATATTAAAAGAAGAAGATGAAGATTAAAAACAACAAATATTTTATTATTTTATTTTTCTTGATACTCTATTCTTGTGACTATGATCAATCAAAATTTGATGTTAATGTGTCTGTTGATAAATCAATTTATAATCTTTTATTATCTAACGGTCAATATTCTCAAGAATTAATAAATATAGAAATTAGTGGTGGGATGTCAAAAGGAATCATATACCCTGTTATAGCTAAATATGGTAACAATGGCCAATTGATTTCAGCTACTAATCTTGTTAATAATTTATATCTTAATGATTGTTGTTATGATGATCACCCCGATGTGGATATGTATACTCCTTTAATCTGTCTTTGTGATATTGATGAGCTATCTAGTAGTATTACGATAAATGATAATTATGTAGATTTTTTTT
>MDSV01098759.1_pt1 | contig 11706 bp, 25 predicted proteins | sample 810851 | NCBI WGS metagenome assembly MDSV01 (sample SAMN05326640, study PRJNA326480) | marine metagenome | isolation source: seawater | place: Atlantic Ocean: North East | collected 2012 | reverse complement strand
TGGTACCCTAGGGGCCAAAATATCGTTACACCCTACATATAGTGGTACAACAGATTGGTATACCATATCTAGTATGTATCACCTATAACAGTGCAACCCATCTGCAAAACATAGAAAAATCTGGCTTTAAAAACCCTATAAACATTGACTTCGCAATAAAGATACCCTTATTGACTTGATATACCATAAAATCTAGATATATACTATAGATTAAGACAATATGATCTGAGAGCGATTCGTATTTCTCTTTGAAAACTCATAGTGTCCTCCTTTGTTGGTTAAGGGGACTCTTCGGGGTCCCTTTAGCTTTTCCCCTGGGCAAATACATCCAGGCCCAAACAAATATACAGATCCATTCGGAAATAAAAAAAAATTTGTAATCAGTTATTTCGAAATTTCATTAAGGCATTGGCGCGGAACGCTACCTATTTCGAGTATTGAATCTCTATGACTTCTTCAGATTGTGCTTCTAGTTGAGCCTGTTCTACGAGTTGTTTCTGTAGTTCTTTGTTCCATCTTGGGTTAGATCGTTCCAAATACCATGTTGCAGCTTGCCACACTCCGTTCTGTGCAGCCTGTCTAACTGTGTTTAAAAACAGTGCTTCTGCTTTTGCTTTACTTTCGATTACCCTGTCCAAAAACTCTGAATAAATTGTTTGCTCTCCGGCATCCTGGTCAGCCTTGCCTTTAGAAAGCCAATTGTATATACTACTTGAACTTACACCACTCAAAGATGCAGCTTGTTCAATGAAATGTCCTGCAGTGAGCCACTTGCACACCTGTTGCATTTTATCTTCATTTAGTTTGATTGGTCTACCCATAGTTATATATCTATTTTAACACATGTATTTGTAGGAAAAGGGAATTTGTTATTACATATATCCATATAAATAAATAAAAAAACAGTAAGAGATAAGAGAGTAAAAAGACCCTATATGGGAACTGTGGGGTACCCCCAGATTTTTTTAAAAATAGCTATGATTCTGGAATTGTAGACTATACTTTAAATACTATCCTCGAGATATAGTCTATCGTCTACATGAGGGGATCTGGCAACAGATTCTCTCAAACGGTAGAGAATTGATGGTTATGGAAGAAGAAACAAACAATAAAGAATTCTGTGAAGTCTATGGTTGGGACGACCTAGATGATGAACTATAAGGTGCGAAATCTGCTCTTACCTTGAAATATATCATCGGCGTTCTTGGTAGTATATAGCAGCAGAAAAAAAAATTCTAGCGATTTTCACAATGGGGTATAGGTTGTGAAAACTTTGTGCATTTGTGAATAATTCCAGATCATAAAAAATTTTATTGATCCACCCCCTGCCAAATTATTTTAGAGCAAAAAAAAAGCAGGAAAAGGTTGCCCCCCTCCTGCTCTTTAATTTTTTATATTAGAATTAATTTTCTAAATGTATGCCTTTATATAAATATACAATGTCATCATCTTTGTATACTTCGATATTAAATAAAGTACATAGTATAGAAATTAATTCAATCTTAATTTTTTTCAATGTCTGTCTCCTTGTTGTTCGTATCCCTGGAGCTAGAGGAGAAGAGGTTTGCCCTCTTCTCCTTTTTGTCTAGCTCTTTATTATTTAGTATTGGTTGATGAAATTTTAACTTCATCTCGGAGTGTTAAGGGATACTAAATCGTCGTACCCCTTAGCTCCTTTGTACTGCTTATAAACTGCAGTATTACCATTATGTATTTTCGGACAACGCTTAGAATTATTCTCGATTATATAATCAAGAACCATAAGCCCTAATTCGGGGTGTTCTTTGTACTCCTCGAAATTGTCGGCAGGTTTTTCTAAGTGGTTGCAACTAGTAGCTAAGTTGTCAATGTGAAATGGTTTCTTCGCATTGAGTTCTTTTTGCTGTTCTTCTCTAGTCTCTGTGTTGAATAGTGTTTCCATTTTTTTCTCCTTTGTTAATGGTTGCTTATTCTATGAAAATATCCATATTGAATATTTTCATTCAATAAGTTTTTTTTATTGTGTGAAAGCAGTTGAGTAAATTTTTCACTTCTCAAGAATTTCTTCTTGCTCTTCTTGGTTTCAGATTTCGGTTGCTCTGTGTTATCCAATTAATATCAGTATACAGATATGAGAACTATATGCAACTCTATATATAGAAAAAGGGTATATTTTTTTTCATACAGACATACTATATATTGTATGCCTTTAAATCGTTTCTAAGAGGCTATGCTGTCCTTCTCCATACCCAACAGCTAAAGGGGGGTAAAACTTCTACAAGGGGCTTTAAATGGCAAATAGAGGGTATTTGTAAAAATCCAGGAATTAAAGGGTTTTGTATATTTTGATTAATGCAAATGATTTGCAATAAGGGGATCAGAACAAATGTTCGAGGATCAGCAGGATCTAAACTGCTCCAGGTCCTAAAGGCCTTCTCCATAGGTAGATCCAAAGAGTCAGAATAAAATGCAAATAGGGGAGCATTGCTGCCCCCCTGTTTTGCTATTGTCTCATACCCAACAAGAACAATTAAGAATTTTTGTTTTCTTTCTTTCGCCTTGCGTTTTCTTTAAGTAACAAATCTAATAAACCAATCATTAGAATTGCCCTATAATTAAACTTTTTTCGTTGGGTATATCAATTACAACTGTATTATCTTCAAGGTCTTCCCTATCTTTTATTAGGTCGTAATCTTTTAGTACTTCTTCTATTGAGTCGTACTCGGCATATTCACAACATATCGCAATGACATCTAATTCAATGTCTTTGTGCATATCTTCGCTCAAATCGTCCAAATAATCGTAAAGAGCAGATAAGCCCCCATAACTAAATTGATTTGGTCGCATTGTCATGAACCTATGAACAAAATGTTCACGAGTTACATGTTCGGTTATAGCCATAATAATCTCCTTTATTTTTGCCTACATAGAATTAGACTGTCATACTTTTAAAAGGTTACATAAAAAATTATTTTTTTTTTGGCCTACCCCCTATGATCTGGTCAAGATCAGAAAATCAAGATCCATATAGGGGTATGTCTATCTATATTTAGCATTAGACATAAGAAAAGAGTCAGAACCTTTTGGGTCCTAACTCTTTCTTGTCCTTTGTTTATTTTATAGTCTTAGGTTATCGTAACCTAAAGCTCCATCAAATATTTTATAAACAGCTGTATCACTGTTGTGTTTTTTTGGACAGCTCTTTGAAGTGTTTTTAATTACTTCAACTAACTCCATTATTACACCTTCGCTGTTTGTGTAATACTCTGGATACTCAACTAATGGCTTTTCCATTTCATCGCAATTACTTGCGTTGTAATGGTTAGATAGTTTTCTATCCATTTCTTTTCTTTGCTTTTCAACAGTATCTGTTGTGTATAAGTTATTCATATTTCTCCTTTGTTGTTATTTCTTTCAGTATAATAAATCAATCTAACTATGCAACTAATATAAATTAAATTCATACAGTTACATAGATACATTATTTACCTAAAACTTTTTTGATAACAGTTTTATAAAACACTACAGCCATAACTCCATAACACCATATTAGGATTATGTCTAAAGTGTTAAATATTCCATTTCCAGAAAAGTCAAGTAGTAGCCACATTAGTAGCTACTCACTTGATTTTTAAGCTTACTTTCAATAAGAGAAAGTTTTGTTTTAATCTCTCTCAAATCTCTAGCTGTTTGGCGGTGTCTTTCTTTCCTATCATTAAGAATAGAACTAAAGACCATAAAAGCTACAGCTCCTATTAAGCCAACCATAATAACAAATGCTGTAAATTCAACATTATTTGCGAACTCCATATCTCTCCTTTGTTGTTCTCTAATACTTAGACTATAAAAGTACAGAAAAGGTTACAGCTAATTAAATTAATTTAGCTATAACCAAATCGGCACATGGATTACAAATTTTTTGGTAATCCTCTTCTGGTGCGAATTCGTTGTAACACTCATCACACTCAAATAATGGAACGCTCATACAACTCTTGTATAAGCGTAGCCACTACCTTTGATAGTATCGTTAAAGATACTACCTAAACTCTCATCGGACTTATTGACTTTTGCCAATGTCTTATAATGAGAAAATGGAACATCACTATATTTATAGGTAGCTCCACTGTTAAAAGTAACGAATAAATTTCGCTCTTTCCAATCACTTATATAAGCAATTGTTTGTATTACCGAACTTTTGGGACTACCAAAAATTCTTGCTCTTTTAAAGAACATATAATCAACTCCTTTAGTTGCTTACTTATTAGACTTTGATTTCTCCATATTGGTTACATCATTTTCTAATTTTTTTTGTTTTTTATTTTTTGCCATTTCTTTCAACAGCATATCTAATATTCCTATCATACGAACTTAGACTATCCTTTCTTTAGTTTGGTTACATAGTTTTTAAATTTTTTTGGTTATCTGGTAAATAATCTTAAAGCTATATCGCATTAGATCCACTAAAAGAGTCAGAACTTTATAACCAGATGTGGCCTTTCGGCCACTCTAGTTTTCATCAACGATGAATTCAACTTCATTTGAGTCATCAATAGCGATGCCGACAATTTTTACATTGTCCTTCCACTTTGTAAAAGACTTACCCAAATCGGAACGAACATACATTCCACCTTTGAACTCTTTATCAAAGTCTGCATCTTGTGACCAAAATACTGTTTTATCCATAATTTCTCCTTTGCTTGAAAACATACTGCGACTGTGTCGTAGCTAAATCTTATCTTGCAAGATTAATTCCACTTTAGTGGAGCTTAGCGTACATTCACTGCGTAGTGTTCAATGTGATAAACCATACCTCCTTCTTAAGTTAGAGCCATTGGATAACTTAAAATATACTATATGTGTCAACATTCTGAGAACTGTATCAATGCCTTAGCCTAAAGACCTTCGCATTCAACACAATCGCACTATGTTTTTTTTGCCTGTATTACTTAGACTGCGTGTAACCGAAAAGGTTACACACAAATCTAAATTTTTTTTACTTGCCCTTGTTAGCCTGGAATCTTCTATTTAATTCCTTCTTAACATTCCTAGCGACTTCGCCGCGCCAGGTTTGAGCATTAGCAAGAAAATAGATAACAATGTCATCTCCATCATCTAAGAAGTATTTATCTTCTATAGACTCCATAGTTGCCATCGCATCTAAATATGGGACCGCCCCAAAATGTGGGTTATCCCAATCTTCTCTAACCATTTGAGCTAAATCACTCAATGGCATCTCTTTTAATTCCATTTAGGAACTCCTTTGTTGCTTGTAATAATTAGACTCCTTGCAACCCCAAAAGGTTACAAGGAATCTTAAATAATTTTATTCCTCTTCCATTAAGATGGAATCAACGAATGCTGCTAAATGTAAACCATATAAAGCATCTTCGGTACGGACCTTGTCACTACCTTTATGCGTTATTTGGAACCCATCTTCCATCTTTGGTAATTGAATCATTATATCCAGGAAACTAGAGTCTCTCATTAATTCTCCTTGTACAACATTTTCAATTACTTCTTTAGCTACAGGAACCATAGCTAAAGGAATAGGTGGATAACAATTACCTCTAAAATGAGCCTTTAGACCTTCTTCAAGACCTAATATTTGGCTAACATTCATAGCTGTTGTATATCCCATATTTTTTCTCCTTTGTTGCGTACTACTTAGACTCCAGGAATTTATAAAAGGTTACATATAAAATAAAATTTTTTCATGATCTGTATATCTATATACACATTAAGACCAGGGAATTAGTCAGATCCTAAAGCTTTGAGGGGGTTTCCCCCCTCAAGCCACTAACAACAAGGGGTTGTTAAAGTTTTTGCAAAGAGAGAAATAAATCCTCTTTCTCCTCGTTGTAGCCATCAAATACCACCTTAGGAAGTCCATTGTCTTGAACTTCACACACAAAATGGTATGTGTAATCTTGCCAAGCATCAAGACCTTTAGTAGTCGGCATAATACCGACAGATAAAAAGTCGAGTGGATTTTCTTTCCAATCGCCTGCAAAGTTTTGAGCCAAATAGACTAGATACTTAGATGCTAAATATGAAGCATCCCCAAATCGGCTGTCCATATCTGTATCTCTTAAGGTTTCTAGAAACTCTTTTATGTCGAGTCCTGCCCCCTCAAGGTATCCATCCCAATGCCTGTATATACAAGCTGTCGGCTCTTGTTTTTCTAGTTCCTTTTCGGAACTGTAGAAATAATGTAGACTTCTTGTCCCCATAGTTCTCCTTTGTTGCTTACTAATTAGACACCCCATAACCAAAAAAGGTTACAGGGTTTCTAAAATATTTTTTAGGATTGAAGCTCTCTGTACCTCTTACCCTCTTTAGGATTGGTTATCATCTCGCCATTCATATCGAATTCGCCAATATAACCACCTCTATTGTTTTCCTCATCAGCTTGTATAACCCATCGCCTAGTTGTTTTATCTCTTAGTAATAAGGTAACCACAATATTTGAGCAATCCAAATCCCAAGTGCCATCTCTATCAAACCAAGTGTTTTCATAATTGATATCAACAATAGTTGCACCAACTAAATTTGGTATATCTAGAGCAACAAACCCTGCATTTTCTAACATGGCTTGAGCACTATCTTTGGTATGCGTAATACATAACCCATCATGGTTATATACAATTTTTTGGTCTTTTGGTTGTAAGTCTTTTAACATACTACCCTTTCTGGTTGCGTACTATTTAGACACTCTTAGAAGCAAAAAGGTTACATGTTTTTTAAAAAATTAATCTAGATGTAAAGTCAAGATATAGATTATGATCTGGCCAAGATTCGGCAGATCCAGCTGCTTCCAGGTCCTGGTATCTATATATACCATTAAGGCCTGGTAAAGAGTCAGAACTCTAGATCATAACTTCGTAACATACTAGGGTGCAGTCTGCTTTATTATAATTACTTTGTAACCCAATATGCTACGAACTTACTACCTAAGTCAATATATCAAGAGTTTAGTTCGAACTAACCCGTTAGGATTTTGGTCTGCGACAGGTAGTTTCATTTCGATACTGTTCCGTTTCGTGAATTTAGTTAGGATGTCTGTCAAATGTTTTTGCCCTAGGAAAAAACATTATCAAGAGATTGCCCTCTATTTCTTCGTGAGTAACTGTAGTTTCGATATCAGACTATGAACCGCTTTACGACCCTCTCTAATATATTGACTTAGCTAGTAAGCCCTATACTACTTAGACTACCTGCAACCTAAAAAGGTTACAGGTTTTCTAAAATTTATTCTTCGTCTTTAGATTTTTTACTTACCTCATAATAAGGTAAGTTGTCTTCTCTAATTTCCTGGAACCAATCCATTACACTTTCATGTAATTCTTCTTGGTCATCCACATCAAATGGAACTTCAAAATTGAAATTCACCCATAAAGTGGCCATTATTCCTCCTCTAGGTATGCCATATTAGGTACTTCATATCCCCATTGGTTTTCAAGAGTATGTATTATGCTAAGAATTTCTTCTCTAGCATAATTTTCCTCAGTACCACCTTCGCCAATAATTTCAAGCAATCGCTTTACTACGAAGTCAATCATTTGATTTCCTCCTTGACTTCCTTGATACAACTATGTTGTAGGAATTGTATGTCAGGAACATTACCACCAAAAAGGTGTGATATCCACATACCTATTTCCATATCAAGTGCCTCAGTAAAGAACCCTACTTGGTCCTTATCAGCTTTATCGTGAGCCTCCCAAAATTCATCACCTAAATCTGCCTCATCAAATCTGAGTGTGAACTTTCCGATTATCTCGTGTTTGTTAGACATTTCTTCTCCTTGTTTTGCCTGTACTATTTAGACTTCATCTCCTCCTAAAAGGTTACATACTTTTATAAAAAAATTGGATTGGCCACAACGGGTAAACCCGTGGTAATCCTCGGAACCTGTACTGTTAACAGCGTACATTAACTCCCCGTGAATTAGAGTTAGTTCCTCTAGTGGCCTCCCCAACCATAAGCAACCAAGGAGGTATTTACGATTATGATCTTACGACCTTAAACCATTAAACCCCTTGATTTAGTCAGAATATTCTGAGTAAAAGTCTTCAGAACTACAGAACAATACTTCATCAGCTTTATAAACAATTTCTAAATTGTCTTTGCAGCTGTCGCACATTATTGCCCACTGCCTTCCCATACCGGCCATTTCACAGGCATTGTCGTATTGAGTTGGCTGTTCGCTTCTCTGGTATTCTTTATACCAATACCATAGTTCTTTGACATAATCCTCATACAAATCCCATATATCTTTACCCGAAGGCAGAGTACTAGGATTGTATTTCCTAAAGTTTGGAATTTCTCTTACAAGAAACTCTTTTATATCTTTAGGTAATTCATGTACATCTTTCATTTAACTTCCCCCTTGTTAATTGCAAAGGTGAGTGTCTTGGCACCCACCTTTACAAACTTATAAAATTAACTAACTAGTTCACCTTTGTTATCAAAGTGTCCCCAATCAGCATTACCACCTTCTTCATGCCACCTACAACTTCCTCTGAGGTCGTAAGTTTTACAAATATAAGAAATCAATTCGTAAGGAGGTCCCCAAGCTGATTGGTTTGCAAACTCAATCGCTAAGCTTTCCTTATCGTTACTAAGATTGATTAACTCAGTTTCGTGAACTTCATCGATAGGAGTAGGAGTTACCCACTTGGTTCCCCAATTGTTTAACCTCCACTGATACCAATCCCTAGCACCAAACTCTGCAAAAATCTTCTTACCTTCTTCAGTAAGAACTTTTGTATCGTTTGGAAATTCACCTTCTCTATAAGATATAGGAACAATTGTAAGACTGTCATCTTTACTATTCTCTATGTCTTGGTCAACAAATTCGCCTTCAGCGTTTCTGTATACCCAATTGCTAAGTGTTACACCTTCGTGTGTCATTGCACCACTTGTTATTTGGTCAAGAACCCTTGGTGTAGGTCTCATCATAGTTAGGTCAAAGCTATCGACTTCTACATCGTTAGTTTGCCAACTAGCGTATTTCATTGTGTTGTCTTTTACTAACTTTCTGATGACATCAACATCACCTTCAAGTTGTATATAGTTATCACAGTAATTTGGCATTATGCCTCCTTATATTGCTTTCCCTTTCGGGCCTCATATATTAGACACTCGATAAGACAAAAAGGTTACATAGTTTTTTAGAAAAATGGTAAAGGACTTAGGTGTTGTCCATTGTGCAAACTCCCTTTAAGGGTGGTGTTTTTTACTTAGCTCACCTGGTTCTATTACCATTAATGATCTGAAAAGAGTCAGATCTTATAATAACCTTTCTTACGAGGAGGTTTTCGCTTTGGTTTCTTTCCTGCTTTTCGTGCTTTCTCTTGAAGCCATTCGTCTAATAAACCTATAAACATCTATTCCTCCTCATAATTAATCCCAATACAGTCCGAAGTCACCTTCACTAAAGTACCTATCATCGGCCTCATGTGAAGCATAATCTTCTGTATCATCATCGAGCTTCTTAAGCTCACCGAGTTCTTCCTCTACATACCAGCCACATTCGTTCAAACGAACTGAGTTCATATTGCTGCCACCGCCATTTTCAGTTAGTTCAGTAATATAATCTACAGCCTCTTGAGACGAACTAGCTTTTACATAAGCCTCAGACTCCTGTGAGTACTTGACATAATATAACTTATCCAAGTTCTACCTCTCCTTCTGTATTTACTCTGCACATATTTTGACTGTCATAGTCAATAATGGCTCTATCAAAGTTTTTAGCTCTGCTTAGGTCATCTAATATGTCAGTTAATACATCAAATTTGTCAGGGTGACTTACCACCAAAACAACTCGTGATATTTCTGTTGCGTTACTCATCGCCATAATTTTTCCTTTCCTCGTTACTTTGACTCCTTCTTTGAAGAAGGGTTACATAGTTTTATTTAAATTTATGTGAAAGAGACTTTGAATGTCCAGATCATCTGGAAATTTTATCACCCGAAGGTTCCTCTCGTCCTACCCTTCACAGTGGAGGCATCGGGAATCGAACCCGAGTTTGAATTGTTAAATGCGCAGCATCAAACGATCCACTTACCATTTGCCCCCATAAATCTTAAGAACTAGGGGCTCTCGCCCCTAGAACTACTCAGCATTATCAAGGTGATTGATAATCCTTAAACAGTCTCTACAACTGTTAAAAAGTTAGGTGAAATGTGCCAAGTAACTGAGCTATCAGTCTCTTTGACCTTTATGTTCTTCTTCATGATAGAAATGATTTCCCCTGTTTTAGGGTTACCAAATTTATCTGAAAAAGATACTGTATCACCTTTGCTAAATTGTCTGAGCTCTACAAGTCTTAGATAGTCTCTTCTATCCTTAATTGCAGTAACTACAGTATTTAAATCGTCAGCCTCCATTGTTTGGACAGCCTTGATTATTGTTTGCAAATCAGCCATTATATCTCCTTCTCGCTTGTGTTTAATAGTATTTTGCTTATCCAATAGTCTCCTTTACCAAATTCAATGTTGAAAGCTGTGGCTATTCGGTCTTGAACTTCGTCATATAGTCTATTGAATACTTCTTGAGCCTCGGGTAGAAACTCAGAAGTTCCTTCATCATCGACAATGGTCATATATAAATTTGGGTCACCTTGATATTTTGCATCCATAATCATGTCAGCAATGTCACAAGTAACAGCTATCATATCTGAGTTATCGATAACATTATTTACTTTTATTTTTTCGTCCATACTACTTTGACTCCTCTCGTCATAAATGGTTACATACTTTTTAGAGTTTTTTTACATCAAACTCATCTATTAAGTATTCTTCGTCCCATTCGTCCCAGAAGACTGTCTGTATCACCTTCGCTAACTTTTGATACAACTTTTCTGCGTCTTTTATGATCTGGGCATCATCTTTCTCGTTATAACAGTTTTCAATAGCATTTATGAAAACATCATATAATAGATCCTTCTCATTCATAGTTCTATCCCATATTCAGGGCCAAGTAACTTCAGGTCCTGAACCATCTTCTGTAATAGTTCTTCTGTAATTTGCATCTCCATACCCTTCTTCTGGGCATAAATGATGGCAGTATTGTGTATTATGTCTGTATTTGTCATAATTCCTCCTCCCTAATTAGACTACAGAATGACAGAAGGGTTACATAGTTTTTTAATTATTTAACCATATATATCTATCTATACTCATTATGATCCCAAAAAGAGTCAGATCTTAACTCATTAAATCCTGGGAAAGAGTCAGAATATTCAGGGCCCTGGTGGACCCTGATATCCCTGGTTAAAACGGTTCGTTGCAGCTTTCGCATTCATAATCTCTTAGGAAGACTATGTCACCTGCATCTACCAATACTTCTTTGGGTATACTTGTAAAGCAGTTACCACAGTCCAGATCTTCTTCCCCGGTTAACTCTGTGCTTTCTACTCCGGTTATAGCCTTATAAAATTCGGCGTCTAACATTTATTCTCCTTTGTTGTGTACCTATTAGACTATCACATTTGCAGAAGGGTTACACAGTTTATTATCTTTTTTTTCCCAGATCGCAGCCAGATCTATCCAGATCAGTAGGCCTGATACCACTATATATAGTATGTTTAGTTCATTAAGGCCTGGAAAATAGTCACAATACCGGGTAGATCTATCGTCAGATCCCTGATTTATACCTGATTCTGTATCTATTTATCTATATTTATGGTCATTAAGGACCTGGAAAGAGTCAGAATATAACCCCCC
>MDSV01035260.1_pt1 | contig 11706 bp, 11 predicted proteins | sample 810851 | NCBI WGS metagenome assembly MDSV01 (sample SAMN05326640, study PRJNA326480) | marine metagenome | isolation source: seawater | place: Atlantic Ocean: North East | collected 2012 | reverse complement strand
GGGGGCACTAACCCAAATTATAAAACATTTAGTTGGAAGACCCAGACCAAACTATACTGATTTTGAAAACAGTTTTGGTTTTAATTTTTTTACATTTGACTCTAACTATCATTCATTTCCTTCTGGACACTCATCAACCATATTTATGGTGTGTTTTATATTGTGCGCAATTTTACCAAAATTAAAATATTATTTTTTTGTTCTTACTTCTATTATTGCAATAAGCAGAGTTGTTGTTGGTGCTCATTTTATTACAGATGTTATTGCGGGAGGATTGTTAGCATTAATTGTTTTTAAGTTTTTGAATAATTTTTTTCAAGAAAAGAATAAAAAATATTTATTTAATAAAGTTGATTTTGAGAAAAATACTTTGTTTTTTTACTATATTATTTTCTTAGCTGGTTTGTGTTTGTTTCTTAGTGTTGGGCCAAGTTTTGATTTATATGTAGCAAGTTTATTTTATCATGGAAATTCTCAATTCTCTTTACAAAGTTTTGATTTGTTTTCTCTATTGTTTAGAGAGATTTTAATTCCTATTATTTTAATTTATATTTTGGTTTTACCTATAGTTGGTAGATATATTAAAATTAATAAAATATTTTTTGGTTACAGGTTTTCAATAAATGAAATTGTCTTAATTTGGTCTTCACAAATATTATCTATATTGATATTCGTGAATTTGATTTTAAAGAATTTTTGGGGAAGGGCTAGGCCTGGTGATATATTAGAGCTTGATGGAAGAGAGATTTTTACCCCATGGTATAAAATAAGCGATTCATGTGATACAAATTGTTCATTTGTGTCAGGTGATTCCTCAGTTGGATTTGCTATTATAATTTTTTATTTTATAACCAAAAACAAAATTTTTCTCCATTTAAGTTTGCTGTTTGGCTTTTTACTTGGTTTTATAAGAATTCTTGCAGGCGGCCATTTTTTAAGTGATGTTGTGTTTTCAGGCATAATAATAGTTCTTTTAAGTTTCTTAATAACAATGATTTATAAAAAATATTATGAACAATAGATTTTTGATTTTCTTAGTAATAATTTTATTTTTAATAAAAATAATTGCGACTAATTTTACTAATTTTGATTTATTTGGAGATGAGGCCCAATATTGGTTGTGGTCTCAAGATTTAGATTTTGGGTATTTTTCGAAACCTCCTTTTTTAGCATGGGCTATGAGCGCGCATACAAAAATATTTGGTGACTCTTTTTTTTCTTTAAAGTTGCTGCCATCATTTGTATATTTCATTACAGCTTGGTCTTTATATATATTATCTAAAAATATTGGTTTGAGTAAAAAAGATGCTCTTTCTTGCTCATTAATATTTTTATTTATACCAGCTGTTTCTTTTTCAACATTTATAATAAGTACTGATATTTTTTTATTACTTTTTTGGACCCTTTCATTAAATGAATTGGTAAAAATAATTAATTTACCGAAAATTAAAAATTTTATTTTGCTTGGAGTTTTTCTTGGTTTAGCTTTTCTTTCAAAATATGCGGCTGTATATTTTATAATTTGTTTATTAATATATGTTTTATTAGATATTAATTTTAGATACATATTTGTTAAAAATTACTTAAATTTTTCTCTAAGTTTTTTGTGTATTTTTTTAGTTATATTCCCCAATATAATTTGGAACATAAACAATGGGTGGGTAACACTACAACATACATCGGATAATGCTAATTTTAATAACTTAAATGTAAATTTTTATAGAGGCGCTGAATTTTTATTTATTCAAATTATTATGGTTGGCCCTTTGTTGTTTTTTGGAAATGTAGTAAATTATAAAAAATTTAAATTTGACAAATATCAAAAATTTCTTTTAATTTTTTCTTTACCAATATTTATCATTGTTTTAGTAGAGGCCATAATGGTTAGAGCTAACGCAAATTGGGCGGCACCTGCACTAATATCATTATTTATATTTTTATATATTGGGTTAAAAAATAATATATATAAAAAATTAAATTTATTTTTTAATTTTGTTTTTTGTTTTGTTTTTTTTATATTTATAGGCACTAGCTATTCTATTAATGCATTCAAAAGAATAAATGGAATAGGTGAATTTGTAGAAAAAATTTATATAGAGAGCTCAAAATTAGGTATTAATAATTTTGTTGTATCTGATCGACTTTTATTCGCAAATATAAGCTACCAGCTTAGAAATAGGGGCTTATCTTTTTATATGCCGCACAAAGCTGGTTCTAAAATAACAAACCATTTTAAAATCTCCTCTTCACTTAAAAACGATATGAATAAAAATTTTATTTTTATAGGGAGGCCAAATGAGATAAATTATTTACAAAACAATTACTATCTAAAAAAAGGAATTGTTCCAACTCAAGACTTTACGAGTAGGAAACTTAATATTTATGAAGTTAAATTTAATTAAAATACTCTTACTAATTTTTTTATTTATTTGTAATAATGGTAACGCGAAAAATTTTGAAAACAAATACAGTGTCAGCACCTCTGGAATTAAAATTGGAGAGTTTATTTGGACGTTAAATATTAAAGTTTATAACTATGAATCAAAAATTGATTTAAAAAGTTCAGGAATTTTTTCACCACTTTATAGTTTTAAGGGAAAGTATAAATCTAGAGGAATAATTAAAAATGATGAATATGTGGCTCAAGAATATAAGCAATATTGGAAAACTAAAAAAAAAATAAAGATTGTTGAGATGTCTTTTGATAATCACATAACTAAAATTTTTCAAAAACCAAAAGAAAAAGAATTGTCTCGAGTAAATTTGAATGAATTAGCTCAATACTATGATCCAATAACTTCATTTATAAATATTTTAAATGGTAGTAAAAAATCTAAAACCATAGATGGAAGAAGAATTTATTTAATGGAAAAGGTTGACTTGGAAGATTCTGAAATAATAACTGTTAAAATTAATAATTATAAAAATATATGGGCAGATCACAAAAGAAATGATTTAAAAAAAATTGAATTTTTTATTGATGGCTTTAATTTTTTACCCAAAGAAATTAAAATATATTTTAAGGACAGGGTATTTAAATTAAAAAAAATCTAATTCTTTTTTTTTCTTAAATAAACAAATAGAGCGCCGTCACCACCATGCTCAGAACTGGCATCTTGAAAGGTTAAAATATAGTTTTTCAAATCATCTTCATTAATCCAAGAAATTATAGAGTTTTTAATTTTACCATAAAATAACCTGGGCTTTTCCTGATTAGAGTTATTTAAATGAACACCTTTACCTGTAATTACAAGAATGCATCTTTTGTTATTATTATATGTTTTTATAACCTCTTTTTTAAATTTTTCATGGGCGTCTAGAAGGCTGTATCCATGAAGATCAACCCTCCTATCTATTTTAATTTTTCCTCTTTTTAGATCTTTGTTAATTTCACCAAAAGATATTTTATAGTTTGGGTTTGTTGATTTTATAATATCAGCGGGATGTTTTTTCAGAGGGTTGTTTTTTATATTTTTGCTTTTGGTTTTTTGTTTTGATATATTTTTTTCTTTATTAATAGGTTTTACACCTTTCATGTGTTTTAAAAAAAAATCGTCTTCCATTTAGTCTTTTATGTAGTTTTTAATAATATCCTCAACTCTTTGAGGTGTTTGTTTATACCATAGGCTGTTCATCATTTCTAAACAAGTCATATATTTTTGTTTTTTGTTTAAAAAAAATAACATTTTTTTAAATTTTGCTACACCTTTTGGTCCTAACTGAAACAACATCTCAATCAACAGTTCCTTTTCTTTTTGACTGTGATCTCTTCTAAAAAATATTTTTTGGTATTCTTTTAAAGCCTTTTGAAAATCGATTTCAAAAAGATTTAGATAATAGTTTTTTTTAAATCTATTATTGAAATATTTATTTTCATTTGATTTAATTAAGTGTCCAAAGCCAATTGTGTAATAGCCTAGTTGATCTTTGTATGGTTTGTTAGAATAGCCTTCGTTTTTTTTAATTCTTTTTTTTAAAAGACTAAAAGACAAGTATTATGTTTGTGTTAAAACCCATATTGGGTTTGAGGAATTTATTGGTTTCTCGAAAGTCCAAGTATCTTTGTTTTTTATTATTTTTCCCTCATCATTATTTAACATTTGTTCACTTATAAAGTTAATAGAAATTGATATTAGGTTATTTTCTACAATTGCTTCTTCTACACTGTCTATAATTAATGAATAAAACTGCGAAGATGGGTTATTTGTTTTTTGATCGATAGCTTTTTCAAAAGCTAGATAAACATCTTTTGATACTAAATTTTTTAATGTTTTTTTATCACCGTTGTTGAATGCTGTTATAATTATTTCAAATGCTTTTTTTGCACCGTCTAAAAACTGTTTGTGATCAAAATTAGAAACTTTTTTATATACTTTCTCTAACTTTAGTTCGCTATCCAACAATGATGGAATTTCTACAATTTCCTGTTTTGTTTCTTTTGGTTCGGGTTTTTTATTAATAGAAGGCTTTTCATAACCTGTTCTTTTACCCAAAACACTTCTTAATCTATAAATAATGAAAGCTGCAATTGCGGCAAATATTATAATGTCAAAAAATTGTAAATCTCCATAAAGCATAAAATTTTATATAATTACTTTTTTCAATTTTAATAGTTAAATTTATTCCAAATTGGGTTTTTTATCTTTTTCAACATTAATTTATGTTCATTAAGTTGGTCTTTGTTAAGTTTTATTTCTTTGGTTTTCTCTTTATTTGTGTTGATTTCTAATGAGCTTTTATTGTTTTTTTGGACGGGGTCTAATTTCATAGAAAATTGTTTTCCTCCCTTAAGCTCTAAATAAACTAATGCTAATAATTGTGAATCTAGTAAAGCGCCGTGAAATGATCTATCGGATAAATCTATATTAAACCTTCTGCATAAATAATCTAAGTTTGCTATTCTTGTATCTAGGACCTTTCTTGCAAGTGCCACAGTATCAACAACAGGGTTTTTAAGTGGTTTTTTGTTTATTAAGGAAAGCTCTTTGTTTATAAATCCTAGATCAAATTGTGAATTATGTATTATAAGAGTATCTTGTTTTAAAAAATCTAATAAGATTAAGTGATTTTCTTCAAAGGTTTTTTGTTGTCTTAAAAAACTATCTGATAACCCAACAATATTTTTTGCTTCATTGGATATTTCTTTGTCTGGTCTACAGTAAAACTGTAAGGTGTTTCCTGTTGGAACGTGGTTTTTTAATTCTACACAGCCAACCTCAATTATTCTGTCACCAGAATTGTAGTTAAGTCCTGTTGTTTCGGTATCTAATACTACTTCTCTCACGGCACAATCTTTTCTAGTATGTTATTAATTTTTTTTATGTAAAATCCCATAGTTGAATTATTTATAATTATTATATCAGATTTTCTTTTTCTGACTATGTCAGAAGTTTGAGATTTTATTATTTTATTAAACATTTCTTTTGACATGTTTTTTGATATTTTTAATCTTTTATACCTTTCTTTTTTTGATGAAATAACAGAGATAATAATATTAAAACTTCTGTTTAAATTATTTTCAAATAATAATGGTATGTCTAAAAATATTATATTTGTTTTTCTTTTCTTTTCATTTTTAATAAAAATTTCTCTTTTTTTTCTCACAATCTTAAATATGTAGTCTTCTAATTTTGACTTAATGTTGTTGTTAGAAAATATTACATTAGATATTTGTTTTTTATTAATTTTTTTCCCCTTTATAGAGTTTCCTAATTCTATTTTTTTTAGATACTTAATAAAACTCTTGGTTGGTTTGTTATAAATATTTGCAACAATTTCATCTGAATCCAGAAGTTTAAAATTCTTTTTTCTTATCTCTTTTGATAGGGTTGATTTTCCAGATCCTATGCCACCTGTTATTCCAACAATAATTGTCATTTAATTTTCTTGTCTAATATTTTAATAAGTTTTGTGTCTATAGATGGTGAGAAACCAAACCAAATTTTAAAAGACAATGCGGCTTGATTTATTAACATTGAAACACCATAGATTTTTTTATTTTTTGGGAATTTTTTTAAAAAATTTGTCAACTTGGGAGTATAAACAAGATCGCTTAATATGGTTTTTTTATTTACAAGGCTTATATTTTTTTTATTAATTGGGTTTGTTGGGGTTGTGTTTATAATAAAATCAGCACTGGGTAAATATTTGTTTAATGTCTTAGCGCTTAATGTATATTTTGTCTTTTTTTCAAAACTAAGTTTTTTTCTTGTTCTGTTTAAAATTGTAATGTTTTTAAAACCTTTAGTTTTTAAAACATAATGAATAGCTAAAGCGGCTCCACCGTACCCAACAACAAGTATATTTTTTTTCTTAATATTTTTTAAAATAGGAAGTGTTTTATAATAACCTTCCCAGTCAGTATTAGCACCATTTTTTTTTTCATTAACAGTAACACAATTAACAGCATTAATTTTTTTTGCATGTTGGTCTAAATTATCAATGTGTTTGATTATGGTTTGCTTAAAGGGAATGGTTATGTTTAGTCCACCGATATCTTTATTGTCTAAAATTTCTTTTATTTTCTTATCAAAGTTTTTAATATTAAGTTCTATAAAACCATATTTTGCATTAATATTGTATTTTTTAAACCAATAATTGAATATTGTTGGTGAAAGGCTTTTAGATGATTTATTTCCAACTACGTAAAACTTCTTCATTTTTTTTTAAACACATATTTTAATAACTTAAATAGAGGAATTCCCATAACATTAAAAAAATCCCCCCTTATTTCTTCTATTATATTGGGCCCCAAAGATTCTATTTGATAACAACCAACCGATGATAAAATTTGATTGCCGGTCTTTTTTAAATACTTGTTTATTTGCAAAGCGTTAAGTTTTCTAACCTTAACTTCTGTCGTTGAAGAACATTGCCAGATCTTTCGGCCATTCTTGCAAATTGTTAAGCCCGAAACTATTTTATGTGTTTTTCCAGATAATGTTTTTATTTTTTTCTTTGCTTCTTTTAGGTTTTTTGCTTTATCAAAAATTTTATTATCTAAATAAATTAAGGTGTCGCAACCAATCACATAATCATCAAAGTATTTCTTTGTTTTACTTATGCTTTTAGCTTTTTCATAAGATAGTTTTTTTGCAACCAAACTTGGTTTTGTTTTTTTCATTTTAATTTTGTTTTTAATTTTTTCCTCATTACATGTCGGCTTAACCTGTTTGAATAAAAAACCTGATTTTTTTAAAATATTAAACCTAGACTTGCTTGAGCTTGCTAAAACGTATGTGTTGTGGGTAAACATGTTAATAGAATCATTAATTATTAACACAATTCATAAAGATTTAAATTAGTGAAAAAAGAGTTTTTTTCTAGAAATATATTATCAACAATTTAATAACTTAGTAATTTATATCCCTATTCTGTTATTATAAAACTTGTTCAAAAGTTTTAACAGGTTTTAAGACAAGTTATTGTTTGTTAAATACCTGTTAATTAATATAAATTTTTAGTTTTAAAAATTATAAACAATAGAAATTAACAGTTTTTTCCCATGTTGGTAAAAACAATAAAAACTATTAAAAACATAAAATTGTAGTAATTCACCCTACAAATACAACTAATAATTAAATATTAAATATTAAATATTATTTATTTTGACAATAATATTTATTTTTTGTAATAAATTAATTCATTTCCAAATTACCCCACAATTATGAACCTACAAGAATTAAAAAGTAAAAATCCAGAAGAGTTATTAAAAGAAGCTGATAAATTAGGTATAGAAAACCCATCTTCTTTAAGAAAGCAAGATTTAATGTTTTCAATATTAAAAACAATTGCTGAAGAAGGAACTGCAATTACTGGACTGGGTGTTATTGAAATTATGCAAGATGGTTTTGGTTTTCTTCGTTCATCAGAATCAAATTATCTTCCAGGACCAGACGATATTTATGTCTCACCATCTCAGATTAAAAAATTTAGCTTAAGAACAGGTGATAGTGTTGAGGGTGAAATTAGATCTCCTAAACAAGGTGAAAGATATTTTGCCATAATTAAAATTAACAAAATTAATGGTCAAGAAACAGACCAAGTAAGAAATAGAGTAAACTTTGAAGATCTTACACCTCTTTATCCTGATTCTAGGTTTAGATTAGAGCAAGAAAAACCGATGCCAGATCTAACTGAAAGAATAATTGATATAATAGCGCCTCTAGGAAAAGGTCAAAGACAACTTATAGTAGCACAACCCTTTACAGGAAAAACAATAATTATGCAGAAGATAGCTAATGCTATTACAGCTAATAGCCCAGATACAAAATTAATAGTTTTGCTAATTGATGAAAGACCAGAGGAAGTTACGGATATGCAAAGATCACTTACAAAAGGTGAAGTAATAAGCTCTACATTTGACGAACCTGCATCACGCCACGTTCAGGTTGCTGAAATGGTAATTGAAAAAGCGAAAAGACTTGTAGAATATAAACATGATGTTGTTATTTTATTAGACTCAATTACAAGGCTTGGAAGAGCTTATAACACAGTTGTTCCTTCAAGCGGTAAGGTATTAACAGGGGGGGTTGATGCAAATGCTCTTCAAAGACCGAAAAGATTTTTTGGTGCGGCCAGAAATGTTGAAAAAGGAGGGTCTCTAACAATTATTGCTACAGCGCTTATTGATACTGGAAGTAGAATGGATGAGGTTATTTTCGAAGAATTTAAAGGAACGGGTAATAGTGAGATGGTTTTAGACAGAAAGCTTAGTCAAAAAAGAACATACCCAGCTTTTGATATTGGTAAGTCCGGAACCAGAAAAGAAGAATTGTTATTAGACAAAGATGAACTGGGTAAAATATTTATACTAAGAAAAATATTAGCGCCTATGGGAACAACAGAAGCAATGGAGTTTTTATTAGAAAAAATTAAAAATACAAAGACCAACAACGATTTTTTCCAAAGTATGGGAACCAAATAATCAAAATTATTTAATATCTAGACTTGTAATTATTAAGAGTTTATTTGCGCAATAATAATGCGCAGCTACTCAGACACAATATTTGCTTTAGCAACAAGTAAGACAAAATCTGCTTTATCAGTATTTAGGGTTTCAGGAAAAAGAAGCATTAAACTAACTAAAATATTGTTTAGCAGAAAAAACACAAGAAACAAAACGCCCACAGTTGGTTATTTTTTAGATAACAAAAAGAATAAAATTGATCAGGTTGTTATGACTGTTTACAAATCACCAAAAAGCTACACAGGTGAAGATATGTTAGAGATTTCCTGTCATGGAAGTATAGCAGTTATAAACAAAATTAATGAAATACTAATATTAAATAAAATAAGACCAGCTTATCCCGGTGAATTTACTAAAAGAGCTCTTTTAAATGATAAACTAAATTTAATTCAAGCTGAAACAATTAATGATTTGGTTAACGCAGAGACGGATAATCAAAGAAAGGTAGCTGTTGGAAATCTAACAGGAAAGTTAGATATATTTGTTGAGAAGGTATCAAAAAAAATATCCAAATTATTAGCTGATATAGAAGCGATTATTGATTTTGCAGACGATGAGCTACCAACCGAATTATTTAAAAAAATTAAAGAACAAAAAAAGAACATATGTTTTCAGATTAAAAAAGCAATTGAAAAATCAGAACTAACAAAGAAAATACACAGTGGTTTTGATATAACACTTATTGGCAAACCAAATACAGGCAAATCATCATTTATAAACTATATAAACAATAAAGAGATATCAATTGTTACAAATATTCCTGGAACAACTACCGATCTAGTTTCTTCATCCTTAGATATTAATGGCAACAAGTATACCTTTGTTGATACGGCTGGCATAAGAAAACATAAAAACAAAATAGAAAAAATAGGTATTGAAAGGTCTTTAGAAAGCGCCAAAAAATCTGATTTATGCCTAATTTTTTTAAGAAATAACGAAAGAAACAAATACATAGATATAAAAAATAAAATATTTGTGAAATCAAAATATGATAAAAATAAAAAGAAAACCCCAGGCGCTCAAAATATATCAAATATGTCTGGTTATGGTATTAAAAGCTTATTAAAAAAAATAGAAAAAAACCTAAGAAAAAAAGACTTGGGGGAAACAATGTTTTCACGTGAAAGACACATAAAGAATCTTAATAATTGTCTATATTATCTCAAAAAGGTTAATTTAAATGAAATTGATATTTCAGCAGAAAACACGAGAAGATCACTAATATCAATACAGGGGATTAATCAAAAATTTGATATTGAAAAAATATTAGATATAATATTCAGTGATTTTTGTATAGGAAAGTAATTTCACGTGAAAGAAAATATTAGAAAATATGATGTAATTGTAATAGGCGGTGGGCACGCGGGTGTAGAGGCTGCGTGCTCATCGGCTAGAATGGGTTCTAAAACAGCACTAATAACACATAAAATTAATAAAATTGGTGAGATGTCCTGTAATCCAGCAATTGGTGGTTTGGGAAAGGGGCATTTAGTTAAAGAAATAGATGCGCTAGACGGCATAATGGGAAAAGCAACAGACCTATCATGTATTCAATTCAGAATGCTAAACTCAAGCAGAGGGGCGGCGGTTAGGGGGCCAAGAGCTCAAACTGACAGACTTTTATATAAAAATGCCATTATGAAACTTGTTAAGGAGCAAAAAAACCTAGATATTATAGAGGGCTCTGTAGAAGATCTTGGTATTTATGAAAATTCAGTTAATAGTGTTTTATTAGGAAATAATGAAAAAATTAAAGCCAAATCTGTAGTTTTAACAACAGGAACCTTTTTAAGGGGGTTAATAAGAATAGGTTCAGAAAAAAAAGAAGCAGGAAGAGTTGGGGATGCGCCTTCAATAAAGCTTGCAAAAAGACTACATGATTTAAAGTTTTCAATAGGTAGGTTAAAGACCGGAACACCCCCTAGATTACTTAAAAAAACTATAAATTTCAATAACTTAGCAGAACAACTGCCTGATAAAAATACAATACCCTTCTCTTTTATTAACAGAGATATCCACATTCCTCAAATTTCATGTTTTATTACTCATACCAATGAAAAAACTCACAAAATTATAAATAAAAACCTATCCTTATCACCAATGTATTCTGGGGAGATTAAATCAATGGGGGCTAGATATTGTCCTTCAATAGAAGATAAGATTTATAAATTTAAAAACAAAATATCACATCAAATATTTTTAGAACCAGAAGGCTTAGAAAGTGATCTTATATATCCTAATGGAATTTCATCTTCTCTTCCAACAGAAATCCAAGAGTTGTTTGTAAGAACAATAAAGGGTTTAGAGAATGTTACCATTACTCAACCAGCCTACGCTATTGAATACGATTTTATTGATCCACAAGAGCTTAATCACACCCTAGAAACCAAAAAAATTAACAATTTGTTTTTTGCTGGCCAAATAAACGGGACAACTGGTTATGAGGAAGCTGCAGCACAAGGCATTGTTGCGGGAATTAACGCATCATTAATAACTAAGTCAAAAAAAAAATTTATTATCCCTAGGTCTGAGGGGTATATAGGAGTGTTAATAGACGACCTTGTTACAAAAGGAACTAAAGAACCTTATAGAATGTTTACGTCAAGGTCCGAATACAGGTTGTTGCTTAGATCTGACAATGCCGACCAAAGATTAACGCCACTAGGCATAAACATTGGGTGTGTTGGTTTGGATAGACAAAGGTTTTTTTATAATAAAATAAAAATGATCGAGGAAGG
>MDSV01023333.1_pt1 | contig 11707 bp, 15 predicted proteins | sample 810851 | NCBI WGS metagenome assembly MDSV01 (sample SAMN05326640, study PRJNA326480) | marine metagenome | isolation source: seawater | place: Atlantic Ocean: North East | collected 2012 | reverse complement strand
TAGTTTTTCCACTATCTTTAAACTTATCCAAATCTTTCAATAATTGTTGTTCATCAAACTCTTCAGGTTCAATACCATAATCAGCTAATATCTTTTCAGGACCTGGAGGATGTAGTGGTGGTTCAATTCTTGTTCCACTAACCACAACACCTGGTTTGATATGTTTGTTTATCTCAACATCAAGACCAGGTAACGCGTACATATCAGCATGATATATCATAACAATATCATTGGTTGCATAATCATTAATCAATGTATCATATAGAATCGTATGTCCTAATCGTGTAGGACCTTCGTTTCTGTGAATCTTAACATTCTTATCTTTCTCAGCTATTTCTTGCAACCACTCCCAAGTTCCATCATTTGAGAAATCATCAGCCATACATATTTCATGTATGTATCCAAGATTCTTTCTGATAGAATTGTAAGACCATTTTAAATATTTTAAATTATTCCTACTCGGTTGTATAAAACTAATTGGTTTCATTTTTAAAATCCTTGTGTTTAATTATAAAATAATATCTATCGACATTTTTACCAGTATTACTTTCACATTTTTCCTTATCATTTTGAAATACAGTAACTATTTCATATTTTTCTTTAATCATTTGTTTGTATTCTTCAAAACTAGCAGCAAAAGGGTCCATCGGTCTTGGATTGTTTTCTGCATCTTCGTTCCACTCTAATATACAAAGACCTTTATCATTTAAACAACTCATCCAAATATCTAAACATTCTTTTGGTTTGTACGAATGGTCAAAAGAGTTACTATAAATAAAATCAACATTCTTAATCCACTCATCTTTAACCTCATGAAAGTCCCATTCAATCGTGTTTGGAAATCTAACTGCAGCATCTGATGCAATCTCAGTTCCAATTACCTGAACATCTTTACCTATGGTTCTAAAAGTTTCTATAAAATGGTTTTGTTCAATACCTCTACGAGTACCATGACATATACCAAACTTTACATTTGGGTTATACTCGTTTATATATGAAGTTAATGCTCTTATAGAATAAGTATCCACCCAACTGTGAGTGTTTACTTTTGCAGTATATCCTTTAATTTGAATATCTTTATACTCTTGATAATCATCAAATTTAATTACTTTCATTTAATATCCCTTCCATATATTGTACAAATATATTTTCATTATAATGTTTAGTGTAATTTTCTTTTGCATTTTTAGAACATTCATTATAAAAATCTACATCTGTTTTTAATTTTTTTGCAAGTTTTACTGCAGTTTCAATATCATACAAATCAACAGATAACTCTGGTTGACACAATCTCTGTGGGTCTGATTCTTTATATCCAATACAAGGTATACCTAAGAAGGCAGCATTTAAACAAAATGTTCCTGCAGTTATTGCAGGCATAAGATGAACTGCATATTTATATTCTGCAAATTTATGAATCCAATCATGAAACTGAACATGAGGTAGTACCGATAATCTTGGTAACTGGTCATGAAAATCTACATTTCTCATTTTTGGCATATCTATTTTATTTTGGTATGTATCTGCAACTAAATAAGAATCAAAACCACCATACCAATTTGAACAATTCCCACCAATCATTGTTTTATCTTGTTTTTTAACTTTTTCAATATCCTTAAAAACATCTTCTATAATCAAAGTAGGTATAGTATGTACAGGTGTATTGGGTGCAACTCCTCTGTAATATTTATAATCAGTAACATTTTCACTTAATATACCATCTACACTATTTAATATGTTTACATGTGTTACTTGATGTGGAAGTTTCATTGTTTGATGTATCCAACAAGTTGCCTCTTGCATAAACCATACTTTCTTACCAAATCTTCTTGCCTCTTCTACAACATCAATTGTTAATAAAAACTCTCTTAACTGTTGTGTTTTAGATATCAATAAAATCACATGGTCATAATCTGTTTCGTTAAATTCTTTTATCTGATATATGGGACAGTGGTTTGCTTGTAAAGAACACATTTGTGCAAATTCTGTTCTCATATGTTTATAATCTCTTGGTACTTTACCCCTATGTCCTAATTCACTTATAAATAAAATTTTATTCATATAACTCCTTGTATGCTCTTTCCATAAAATAATCTGAACCTCTTTTTAATGGATTAGGTGGTATTGCATTGAAATGATATATCCATGCAGAATTATAAAGATTATCTAATGTATCTCCCCACCAGTGTTGTGGTGCTAGATACAATAAATTTTTTCTCTCTAATTGATTTAAATTATAACATTGAGGTAGTATTTTCAATTCGATATTATGTTTTTTAATTAAATAATTAATAGGCGTTTGGTCTGTGCCCAGTCCATTTGCTTTTTGTATACTCAATAATTTATCACTATTATCCATATAAAACTTTACAACCGAATCAAAAAATTCTTTATGTTTTTCATTTACAATCTGAAATCCACCATTAAAATATATCCATGGCTCTACTCTGATATCTGTAAAAAATTCTTCTTGGTATTTGTTTAAACTTCTTGATACCCATTCATAACAACCTGAATCTTGTACCCCACAGTATTTGTTATCTGTCTCTTCAAAAAAGTTTGGACAATCTGGATGAACTATTGTATCTGCATCAACCATAAGTATCTGTTTATATTTTATGTTATTATTTTCTAATAATTTAAAAAGGTGATATCTTTGCCATGCAATACTCATAAAGGTTGGTTCATATAACGGTTCTTCAAGTACGAACAACTCTGCGTCATTTTTTTCACACCAAGTTTCCCAACTTTTTATACACCAATCATAACCACCACTTCTACCGATTCTATTTTTATCTCTAATCGCAGGCATAAAAACTATATTTTTCATTAATTATATCCTCTAATTATTTTAAATTGTTCTACTAAATTCATACCTCTTCGTGTACATTGATAGTTACTATGAAAACTCTGTATCGAGTCATCTGAAAAATAAGGTTGGTTTTTTTGTGATTCAAACATTTTCATTCTATTTAATTTTATATACCATGTCATCGCCATAAATGTAAGATGTGTATCATTAGAATGACCATTTTCTTCAGTTCTTTCTCCTTGATGATGTAAATCAACAAAAAAGTTAGGCACCCAATGGTCTAAAGTGTGAGGTGTCTTGTAATCTACAATTCCACATTTGTGTTTTCTTGTTAAGGATTTACCAATCTCACTTATTTTTTTATGGTCTTGATGAGTATCCTCCTCTGGTGGTATAAATATTGCTTGATACTGTGACATATCATACTTTGTTTCTATCTTACTTATTAATTCATCTTCTGATATATTTTTTAAATAATCAATATCATCGAGTAATTGAGAATTAACATTATCTATATGTTTGACCACTTGTAGTGATTCATCAAATCGTTCTACACTTGTAGTTTTATCAAAATTACCACCGATAGATGTTGTCAAAATATCAAATTTGGTATCTTTGTATTTACACATACTACCTAACATACCGTATTCCACATCATCTGGATGTGGTGATAAACACAGTACCTTATCAAAATTAAGAAACTTCATTTTTCTCCTTAATAACCTGAAGGCTATGTACTTTATTTAAATTATCTTGAAATCTTACTTTTATATTTTTAAACTTATCAGTATCTAAATATGCCCTTGCACCACTACCAGATAGATATTCAGTTCCACCGTAATATTTACACAAATCTATTAATCTATCTGTTGATTTTAAATTGGTAGGAAAATCAACTACAATATCTGTTTTTATTTCGAGTAGTTCACACATTTTACGGATAATACTTATATTTGTTTTAGCTAAATTTTCTGTTATACAACTATCGAATTGGGATAAAATATCACCATATTCTTTTAGATTAACTTTTATTTTGTTCCAGTCTTTATCACTATTAATATACAACTTTTTATCAATAAGCTCCAAACCTTTTTTTACACTCATTGTATGCCATTTATCATTTAAATTAACTCTATTTTGAAAATTATTTTTTTCAAATTGACATTGAGTTAATATTACAAACCTATCTACTTCTTGTATCTTTTGAAAAAATGGATACCATGGCAGAAAGTTAGGTTGATGAATAGCTATTTTCATTTTTGTTTATGTCTTACTTCCTTAGTATAACCATCATCTCTTATATCACCATTTACCCAATTAAACTCTAAATTTGTTTTCCAAGTAGAGTAATTAAAACTAAGTTGGTCTCGTTTACTATTATATTTTAATTCTTCCCACCACAACTCCATGGCTTCAATTACAAGTGGTTCATTGTGTTTTCTCAATAAAACACCAGATACTATTAATCCATTATTTTGAGGATAACCTTCCTTTTGATATTTTTTGACCTGGTTCACAACTAAATCTGGATTATCTTTAAATTTTTTATTTGGGTCATTATTCCCTAACCAAAGTATTGCCTGTGCCTCTTGATAAACACAACCTCTTGGGTCTAACTTACACTGCTCATGGTCATAACATGCTAAATCTTTATCTGATAAGTATTTATCAATCAAGTCATTAAAATCACCAACAACATGTTGATTACCATCCATCCAAATACTTATATCATATTCTGATAAAAATCTATGTGGTAATATTTTATATTTTCTAGCGTTTCTTGTAGAATCACTATATAAAGGTTTTACATACTTTACTTTCCACACACTATCTGATGGAGTCTGTAATTCTCTGTTATCAGTAAAACAGATAAAATCAATATCATCTTGTTTAAAATATGGTTCTACTAAATTATCGTAATCACCAAATATTGCCGTGTATATTACTTTTTTCATTTTAAGTATATCTGTCCTTTAATAAAATTTTCTCTTAAATCACTCGAGCGTGGTATAGTGTAAGTTTTAGTATATCTACACACCGTATCATTCACACCACATTGGTTTCCTATATTTAATTTTGCTTTTGTTTTTATGTACAACTGTATTCTTGGATGTATGTGTCTTAAATCTAATGCTTTTTTTATAAAATTAAAAGAAGTTTTTCTTATTGGAACAGATGTCCAATAGAAATATGGAATATCGTTATCTCTAATAATTTTAATCATGGCCTCATCTTGTAATTCAGTATTATACTCATACCTATCAGATAACAACAGAGTTCCAAACTCCTCACCAGAATATTCTTGGATAATAGAATCACCGAATTTAATTTCATCATCAGAAAAATAAAGTTCAGGTTGATAATTTTCATATTCATTTTCTTCAAATTGCCAAAATTTTAATATCTGTTGAGTTAATGGTATTTCTGATTTTTTATTATCAAATATTCTATAATGGTCATGAAACACATCACCATCAACAGAATCTATAAAATCATCTACATAAGGATTATCTTTAAATATATGATGGGAATTTTCAAAAGGATTACCCCATGATGCCCACATTTTTACATACTCACCAAATAAACTTTCTAATAGTTTTACAGAAGGTATATAAACTTTACAATTTGGATATTTTTCTTTTAATAGTCTTGGTATTGCTGAAATTATACCCCAATCACCTAAACCATGACAAGTTCTCATCACGACAAACTCTTGTTTATCTAAATAATCATCTGGTATGTAAGATGGGTCTAATATATCAAACCCCAACCTTTCTACATTCTTAACACCATGTAGTTTATTGTTTACTATTCTCCAAAATACCACTAAGAAATTTCTCCATACAATTTATTTTGTTTTTCTTGTTTATCTATATCTTTTGGGTGGTAGAAACAAAAATCTTCTTCTTCTGGTAGATACGCATGTTCTTTATAACCACTCAACACTTCATGTACTTTGTTCTTCCATAGTATGTTTGGACGATTTCTCCAAATTCTACCTTGATAATCTGGCCAATTTACCCAACCTTGTTTGTTAACATTCCAACCCCATGCTCTGATGTGTGCCTCTGTCAATCCTTCTACGGTATTTACTCTTGGCACCCAATATAAATCTACAGTTGGATTTGATGCTAATATAGATTTTATATTCTGTATCAACCATTTATTGGGTAATTCATCAGCATCTAAATTAAAAATATAATCACCTGTACACATATTTTTAAGATGGTTTTTTTGTCCAGCAAAATCTTTTAACAAGTGTCTTTGTTCAAATTTTATATCATAAATTGAAACTATAGTATTTAGTATTTTTTTTGTATCCTCGTTATCTGAATAATCATCGAGAATGACTATTTCGTCATTTTCTTCTTTATAAATTGAAATGAAATCAACTAATTTTGTAAGTGAATCTGTTTCATTATGTGTAAGTATACTATAACTAATTTTCATTTTTCTTTTTTTCCTCTTTCTTTATTTCTTTTTCTTTAACTTTTTCTTCTGCAGGTTGTTTTTTATTCTCCTCTACAATTTCCTCTTCTACTTTTTCTTCTTCCTTATACTTATCAATTAAAAATGGTTTTAAATCTATATTATCTGTTAATCTAACATCTTTTATTTTACTCCAACTATAAGTTTTATAAAAACCTTTTATGTTTTGAATATAATTTTTTATTTTTGTATATGCAACTTTTGGTGTCATAATATCTTCTTGTTCATATCCAAAATTAGTTTGATAAAATTGTATATCATTTTTTTCTAAAAGAGGTCTTGTACCACCAAATCTAGATAAAATTAAATCTCTCACCGTTGATACACCTGGTGTTGCTGCACCCTCTGCATCAAGTTCTAAACCATGTAAAACCTTTGAAGTACCACCATCTTTTTTTCTGATTATACCTCTACGACCTGAATCATTTGGGCACTCAAAAACAAGAACCTCTCTCCACTTTGCATTATATTCAAAATAAATAAGATTACCTGCCTTTACTTGACCTTTAACCCATTTAACTCTCATTTTTTATTCTATCATTTAATTCTGCAAGTGCATATATAAACTCATCATAGATTTTTTGATTATCGGTATCATATCTTTGTGCATAAAATTGTCCATCTTGTTCTGGTATTGGATAATTTTTCTGTTCTTCTTTTGGGATTTGTATCATTTCTGCAAATGCCCATTTCATAACATTTTCAGTTACTTGCATATCAGCAATTTTAGAATCTTCTTCATTTACAACTTCCACATCTATGGGATATAACATACCAAGTGGAAGTGTCATAATTGTAGGAATCCAAATCCTATCATTTGATTCTTTTATCCATGATTTCATTTCATTTGTTAATGTATTATACTTTTCATTATCTTCTTTTGGTTTTTCATTTAATTTAAATGTGTGAGATGTAACATAACCACAATTTATACATTGTTGATTATCTAGTCTCTTTTCCACATCTTGTAAAACATGTAATGCCCTTTCTCCACACAAAGGACAATTTGAGATTAACTTGTTCATTTAAACTCCTACTTTTTTTAGTTTTGGTAGTTTTAATTCTTGAGGTGTGGGTTTTTTCTCTACATTATCTACTTTTTTAAGTTTTGGTAAATTTAGATTTACTTCTTGACTTAAATGTGATGTATGTTGTTCAATAACATGTACCAACTGTTTTTCCATAACTTCTAAAGCAAAAAGATTTCTATTATTTTCCATAAAATTTAAACCTCGTTTAGTCCACTCTGAGTTATCATTGAATGCTTGATTTAATGCTTTATATGCTTGATTTTCATCAACATAAAACCATTCACTATCTTGTATAATTATATCCTTCCACACTGCAGATTTTGGTACTTTATCTAATTTACCACCTAAAAGCATATGGTCTGTATCAGATAAGAAATCCATCTGTCCACTCCACGCAGGTGCAATAATTGGTAACCCTACTAATCCTGCTTCAAGTAAAGGTCTTCCAAATCCCTCTCCATGTGTAAATGAAATCATAGATTTAATTTTCGGATGATTATATAATGAATTTATTTCTTCTTTACTAAAATCACCATGTAACAAATAAATATTAGGTAATTTCCAATCGGATGGAAACATATTTTTTACTTGTTTGATTTTTCCTAAACATTGTTCTCTATCTATAATAGAATATGATGGGCCATTTGTTTTTAATATTAAAGCAGGTTGTTCTTTCTTGTTTGCAAAAGATTCATAAAATACTTTAATCGTTGTTCCTATATCTTTTCTATCTTCACCAAGTGGACCATTTCCCCACTGTCCTACAAATAAAAATGCAAACTCTTCAGAAACCCTATCGTTTATATCATCAAATAAGTTTTTGTGTGTTTTTGATGCATCAACTTGTTTAAATATATCAGTATCAATACCCTCAAATACAACTTCAATCGGTTTTTCTAATTTTAATTCACCAATTTTTTGTTGTTGTCCATCTGGACCTTGTTGTATTTTATCATAAACAGAACTTACAAATCCTTTTTTAGAATGGTTTGATGGAACGATAATTAAATCCATTTTATTACAACCCTCTAACCATACCTGAGATACTGCGTTTGTTTCTATACCTGCAGTTATACCTATGTTAAATTTACCAACTTGTTGAAATTCATTTGGAATACGAATATCAACATATACATCTGGCTGTGAAGTTAACTGATTATCATTAGTTAGATAACCATTTAAAATTGCATTATGTATTTTATTATCATCCTTTAAAGCATTTCTTGGACAATCACCCCAAGGCACGTCTATTGTTCTCAAAATATATTTATCAGAATTAAATAATGCCTCGTATATATCTCTTGCATGGTCACCATAACCACTTCTCGATGAGAATGGTGCACATATTAAAATTGTCTTTTTCATTAAATAACCTCCAATGTGTATTTTTGTTTTGGTTTCCACTCAGAAAATAATCCTTCAATTGAATCAGTCATATTCTTACCCATTTGTTTAGCAGTCATCCCTATGTTATTTTTTTGTACAAACTCTTGACCAAGTTTCCCACATCTTTCTCGTTCTTCTGGTCCTCTAAGATACCAAGATAAAAGTGCATCTCCTACATCATCATACTGACATCTATCATCAAAGATGTATGGTGTCATTGGTGAACCTTGACAACTTATGTTTGATGGAAATACAGGTACCACCCATTCACCATGGTCTCTATATTTACCTCTGTGGTTAGAACCCAACTCAACATAATCATCAGCAGTTAGATACTCACCCTTTTCATTTTTAAATCCACATTGGTCTTGTAATCCACCAGTCACATTAACTACTATTGGTGTTGCAGTTGCCAATGATTCACAAGTGGCTAATCCAAAACCCTCATTTGATGCAATATTTATTACTACATCACAAGAGTTAAATAAGTAATTCATCTGTTCGTCATTAAGACTTGCCTGTCCCTTTAATTTATCATATGTAAAATTAATATCATATTCAGGACAAACTTTTTGGTGTACTGCTCTTAAATCAGTTCCATGTTCATCTATTGGAGAACAATGGAATACTAAACAACATTCTTTTCTCTGCTCAGGTGTTAATTTATCCATCATATGTTTATAGGCAAAAATTATATCTGAAGGTTGTTTTCTACGGATATTTCTGTTAACGAATAAAATTTTAAATTTATGTTTATCTAAACCAAATCTTGCCTGAAAATCTTTATACAAAGTATCACCTGTTTCTTTAATTTTAAAATATTTATCTGTAACCCCATGTGGTACATAAGTTATTTGTTTATCACTATAATCATAGTTTTTCAATATTCTTTTATTAATACCATAAGTTTGTTTTGATATCGCCATCAGTAAATCCGAACTTCTATAAAAATCTCTATTATAATCAGGGTCAGGTAAATCATCCCAAATATTATAATACATAATAGGAATGTTTTGTCTTATCTCATTTTCCATATTATACAACCAAATCCACTGTCTTGGGTCTGTAAAATGTAATATAGCATCAGGCTTTTCTATAGCTAAAATTTCTCTAACCATGTTCTGACTACCATAATCATGTGTAGGATATATTTTTAAATATGCATTTTTTGCTCCGGTTTCTTTTTGTAGTGCATCACACATATCAATTATTTTTCCTACTTCTGGATGTTTTATAGCACCACCGATTTGAACCCAATCATATTCATTGGCAGAATTAAATACCAACTCTCTACTCATTATTGCTACACCTGAATGCATTCTCAAGTCATCCGACAAGAGTAAAATCTTTTTCTTTGACATAACCTATTTTCTCCTATTATTTAAAAATTACTGCCACTAATCTTTAGTGCATCATTTTCATGTATTTTTGTTTTAAATTCATCATCGTTTAAATATAAATAGATGGACCTATTTGTAAGCTTTTGTAAAGTAGTATCACTTTTTACACAATCAATTTTAAATTTATTATATAAACCTTCTAATATTTTCACCGATGTTAACTTTGTATCTTTCATAACTAATCTCCGTTATATATTTATATGTATATATAAGTATATATAAAAAAGAAAATTACTCAATAATTATTGATTTTTTTTTTAATTTATTTGCATATTCTATAGTATTCATTGTTCCTCTACCTTCGGCCCCATCTGGTATAAAACCAACTATAAAATCTGATGTTCCAGCTATAATTTTATTTCGTGCAAAAAAATATCTTGTACTATATGGTTTACTATATCTTGACGATGGTAATGGACAATACAAATTATGAACTTCGTGAAACGGTGGATACTCCTCATATTGTAATCCAAGTTCTAATGCATATTTCTTAGCATATTTATCTGCTCCTTGTTTACACCCACCACTAACTATAATTGTGTTATCACCATATTTTTCTTTTAGTTTAAAAATAAAATCTTTAATTTTCTTTTTATTTTCGTATCTACGACTACCAATTACAGCTACTTTCATTAATCTCCCTTACTATTTAAATGATTCATCATTTTATTATAATGTACCAATCCTTCTAATATTGAACCATTCCATTTGTATCTGTACTTACTTTCATCCCCATTTATGTCATTAGTGTTGATTATAAACCAAGTAATATTAAATTTTTTTGTAATTTTTGTGTTCAATATAAAAAGTAAATCAGAGTATCTTTTAAAGAAATTTTTAACTTCTTTTTCTTTTAAATTTTCATTCCACAAAATTAAAGAAAATTGTTTTCCTGCAATATATCTACATCTTCTTAAATTTTCCATTATTAATTGTTCATCTTTTGAATTTATAAAATCATCTAATTTAATTCTTAAAGACCTGTAAACACTTTTATACACCATCAGCACAATACTCCGTTTTTCTAAACTCACACCATTTACAAGCTTTCTTACTTGGTGTTGATATCATATCACTTCTTTTTTCACCATCTTTGGTAAATGCAGTTTCTATAAATCTATCTAAACCTTTTATTACTCTGTTTATAGATGGTTTACCATTTGCAGGGACAAACTTCTGAACTCTCTTTTGTGGGAACATTGCCTTTTCCCACAACTTTCTTTTAACAATGAAATATTCTACATCTATTTTATCTATCGGATGATTATATTGTGTTGAATAAAATTGTTTGTATAATAATAATTGTTGAGTTTTGTTCTCATCTTTCTTCTGCCATTTGTTCCAACCCATAGTAGATGTTTTTATATCATATATTTTAATCTTATTTGTGATTTCATCTAATATAACTATATCAAGATACCCAATCATTTTTATATTTGGTGTGATTGCTAAATCAATTGGAACTTCACAACCTATAAGTTTGTATCCTCGTTTACTGAAATAATCAGCTCTTCTCTTCTTAACAAAGTCTAATATATCTACACCATCTTGAAAGAACTCTTGTAAATCTTCTTTAGTACATGGTGGTT
>MDSV01170034.1_pt1 | contig 11710 bp, 9 predicted proteins | sample 810851 | NCBI WGS metagenome assembly MDSV01 (sample SAMN05326640, study PRJNA326480) | marine metagenome | isolation source: seawater | place: Atlantic Ocean: North East | collected 2012 | reverse complement strand
CTCAAGAATGAATGGTTTAATGAAAGCTATTCCACAATTATTGAAAGATGATAATATATTTACATATATACACTTCCCAATTCCTCACCATGAATTTGTTTTTGAAAGAAAAGGTAGAAGAAGTAAAAAATATTTAAATGCTAATGAAGGCTTTATAGATCAACTATATTATTCTGATACTATCTTGGGATTATTTGTTGATGAATTAAAAAAGAAAAATATCTACGAAAAATCTCTGATTATAGTTACTTCAGATCATGGATGGACGACAGATCCTCAGTTTTATACACCAGAAGAAAACAAACCATATTGGTTAGTTGAATGGGATGATCAATCTGAAAAAGCTCATGTGCCTTTTATTATAAAAATGCCATATCAAAAAGAAAGTTTTAAAATAAAAAATAAATATTCACAAATAGATGTAAGAAATCTTTTAAAAAATATTATTAAAGATAATAAAGGTTTGAAAGATGTAATTCCATACATTGAAAATTATGATAGTAATAATGAAATTAGATTTACTAAACATATTTCTGAAGATGATGACTGGGATAGATTAAAAGAAACCGTGCTAATAGTAAAATAAAATTGGAGTAAAACATATGTATAATAAAATAAAGATTTATATTCTTTTAAATTTACTTTTTTTCCCAGAAAAAGGATTTTGCTATATAGACCCAGGATCACTCAGTGCTATTTGGCAATTTTTGGCAGCGATATTAATTGGCTTAGTGACAGGGCTTTCTTTTATTAGAATGAAAATAAAAATGTTTTTTAATAAAATCTTCAAAAGAAATGATAAAGAAAAAAATGACTAAATGAAGATACTTCATGAAGCCTTTAGTTATTTTAGATTCTTAGAATTAGTTGATTCAAAAAAAGAGATAATTTTTTATGCTGAAGATGAAGAAAGCTATTTTCATTTTAAAGGAATAATTAACCATCTTACTCAAAACCTAAAACTCCCAGTAGTATATATAACTTCGAAAATTAATGATAAGATTTTTGATAAAGAATCAGAACTATTTAAAGTTTTTTATTTTGATAAATTATTACCGATAATCATAAAAAATCTTAAATCTAAGGTTATTATAATGACAATGCCTGATTTAGATGTTTTTCATATTAAAAGATCTAAGTTTTGTAATAACCATATATACATTTTCCATAATATAGGTAGTTCATTTACTGCAATTAGATTTGGTGCTTTATTTAATTATGATACTTTATTTTGCGTTGGTGAGCATCATGAAATTGAAATAAAAAAACAGGAAGACTATTATAAGTTAAAAAATAAAAATCTTGTAAAATTTGGATACTATAAATTAGAGTTAATTATGGAGCAATATAAAGATTTCAAGTATAAAAAAGTATCTGGTAAAAGAATTTTGATAGCTCCGTCTTGGGGAAAGAACTCAATATTAAACTACTGTGGTAAAGAGTTAATTCATAATTTATTAAAGAGTGGCTATGATTTAATTGTTAGACCGCATCCTATGACTTTTAAAAAACATAATCATGTAATTCAACAGTTATTAGAGGTTTATAGTGGTAATAAGAATTTTTCAATTGAACAAGACATATCATCAACTAATTCATTTTATAATGCTGACCTATTAATTACTGATTGGTCAGGCGTAGCTTATGAATATGCATTTGGGACAGAAAAACCTATATTATTTATTGATGTACCTCAAAAATTAGTAAATGATAAATTTGAAGAAATTAACTTAGAACCCATAGATATTAAGATTAGATATAAATTAGGTGAAGTTGTTAGTCCCCATGAACTAAACAAAATTGATTTTCATATTAATAAACTTATAAACCAAAGAGATAAATATATATCAAAAATTATTGAGGCAAGGAATTCATTGGTATATAACCTTGGTAATTCATCCCAAGTAGGGGCTGAATATATTCAATCATTAATTAAATAATTAAAATCAGATGTCTAGAAAAAATATTTCAGCAATTATTTTAGGTGCAGGTAAAGACCTTGAGAATAAGAATTCTAAAGAAAGCTTAACTCCAATAAGTTTGATAGAAGATCAATATGGAGAAAGTGTTTTAAAATGGAACATTAATTCATTAATGTCTAATAATATTGATAAAATTAGATTTGTTGGAGGATATGAAATAGAAAAAATAGGTAGAAAATTTCCTAATCTTGAATTTGTTTATAATGCACTTTGGGATAAGACGGGGGTATTAGAGTCTCTATATCAAGCGCGAAAATTTTTAAATGGTCCTGTTTTAATTTCTTATGGAGATATTGTTTATTCAAAAGATGTTGTAAACAATCTTATAAAAAATAAACATAAAGGAGTAGTCCTTGGATATGAGAAAAAAAATTATTCATTAGAGTCATCATCAAATAAGGTAGTAAAAAAAAATATTGTCTCAGTTAAGAACAGGGAATTATTAGATATTGGTTTCTTACCAGCAAATTCAAAAATGACTGGAGAATTTATTGGTCTTGTTTTTTTTAATACAGAAGCAGCAAGTTTTATAAGGAATTTTTTTGAGGTTGATTATCTTAATTTTCGCGATAAAAATTTCCAACAGTCAAAAAATATACAGGATGCATATTTAACTGATTTATTAAGACACCTTTTATCCAATAAAGTAAGTATAAATTGTGTTGACGTTAAAAATGATTGGCAAGAAATAAATAATCAACGCAGTTTAGTAAATTTTGTAATTGGAACAAAAAGTGAAACATTAAGTAGATTAAAATCTGTATTAAATAAAAGCAAACTATGTGATCAGTTTACATTTAATATTAATGAATGGAATAAAAATAGAAAAACATTAATTAATTCAATAAATAAGAAATTCTCTAATTCAAAAATTGCTGTTAGGAGTAGTTCATTTTTAGAAGATTCATTCTCAAAATCTAATGCAGGCGCATTTGAAAGTATATTAAATATAGATTCTAAAAATTTTACTTTGATTGAGCGCTCTATAGATAAAGTGATAGCGAGCTATTCGATTGGAGGTAAGGTATCTGATGATCATCAGGTCCTTATTCAAAATATGGTTGAAGATGTATATATGAGTGGTGTAGTATTTACTAAAGATATGGAAACTGGTGCTCCTTATTATATTATTAGTTATGATAATACTTCATCAAGAACAGATACAGTTACAAGTGGTTCTGGATCAGATATTAAAACCCTTATGATTAATAAGTTTATAGATCATTCAGATATCCCAACAGAATTTTTTCCTCTAATACAATCAATAATTGAAATTGAAGATGCAACTGGATATGAATCACTTGATATTGAATTTGCAATAAATAATCATAATGAAATATATATTCTTCAAGTAAGACCGATTGTTTCGCTGACTGATAAATTAATAGTAGGTAATAATAAAGAGGTTCTAAATAATTTATCAAATCACTTAAGTAAAAAATTTACTCCAACTCCTAATCTTTTTGGAAAATCTACAATCTATGCAGATATGCCAGATTGGAATCCTGCAGAAATGATAGGGTCTCAACCAAAGCCTCTTGCTTATTCAATGTATGATTATTTGATTACAGAAAAAGCTTGGCGATTATCAAGAGAATCTATTGGTTATTTTAATCCAAAATCAACAAAGCTCATGACTAATCTTTTAGGACATCCTTTTATAGATGTAAGAGCAAGTTTTAACAACCTTACACCAGCTGATTTACCAAAAAAACTTTTTGAGAAGTTGATTAATTATTATTTGGATGTATTTAAAAGTAATCCAGATAAACACGATAAAGTTGAATTTGAAATACTTTTTACATGTTTAGATTTCTCATTTGATAAAAGATCAGAATTATTAATACAAAATAGATTTTCGAAAAATGAAATTAAAATAATCAAACAAAGTCTTTTTAATTTAACTGATGGTATTATTTCAGGTACAGTGTCACCAATTAATAAACTAGTAAAGATTTTTGATGAGCATTCAATTAATAGGAAAAAAATATTGAATGATTATTCAAAAAATAAGGATTGGCCTCTAACGATTAAATTATTACTTGATAATTGTGTAAAAAATGGGACTATACCTTTTTCGATTTTAGCCAGGTATGCTTTTATTGCAAACTCGTTATTGAGATCGCTAGTTGAAACAGATATACTATCTTATGAAAGGCTAAATGTTTTTTTAAACTCTATAAATACGGTAGCTACTGATCTTGTAAATGATGTTTTCAAACTAAAAACTGCTAAAATAAAAAAATCAGCATTTTTAAAAAAATATGGTCATTTAAGACCAGGCACTTACGATATTACTTCGAAAACTTATAAAGAGAATTATGATTATTATTTTAACCAAAATAATAATTCAAAAATAAATACTAGAAATAAAAAATTTATTTTGAGTAAAATAGAAAAAGTCAAATTAGATAATATAATTAAAAAGAATAATTTTTCATTTAATGCTAATCAATTAATTGACTTTTCTATTAGTGCGATATCTATGAGAGAATATGGAAAATTTGAATTTACAAAAAGCATTGCAAATATATTTGATATTATAGATGATTTTGGGAGCACAATAAACTTAACTAAAGAAGACTTATCATTTTTAAATATTTATGATTTTATAAATATATTAGAAAATTTTAATTCTAATGAATTAGAAAATATTCTAAAGAATACTATAAAAACAAACAAAGAAATATATGAAAGAAATAAACTTGCTTATTTACCTCATATAATAATGGATGTTCATGATGTTAATATCATCAATATCCCTAATTCAAGACCAAATTTTGTTACTAGAGGTAAGGTATCTGCAGAAATTGTTTTTATTGAGAATGTAAATGATTCAATTAATTTAGATGGTAAAATTGTATTAATTGAAAGTGCTGATCCGGGATTTGACTGGATATTTGCTCATAATATAGTGGGGTTAATTACTAAATATGGTGGATCAGCTTCTCACATGACTATTAGAGCAAATGAATTTAATTTGCCATCAGCGATTGGGTGCGGGGAAAATTTATTTTCTAAAATAGCTAAAGGTAAAATGGTTGAACTTAATTGTGCTGAAAAATATATAAATGTCTATTAAGGTAGGATTATCAATGAGGGTTATGTACCCTAAAGATTATATTGAGCCACGTGATGCTATAAGCCATGATTGGGTTAACTTCTTATTGTTAAATGATTTTGAAGTAGTACTAATACCTAATTGTGGCGACAAAGTCACAAAATTTCTTGATTCAAATAATCTTAATAGATTAATTCTTTCAAATGGAAATGATATTAGCGATAAAGAAAACAGTAATGATGTATCAAACATATCAGAACAAAGAGATTATACTGAAAAGCTAATGATTAAATGGGCAATCAAAAATGATATACCTATTTTAGGGGTTTGTAGAGGCGCACAACTAATAAATTTATTTTATGGAGGCTCTATTTCGTATAACTTAGAGAAAAATCATATAGCAAAAAACCATAATGTCAATATTTGCGACAATGTAACTAGTAATTTTTTTGGGAAAAAATATTTTGAAACTAATTCATATCATAAACATGGCATTTATAAGAATAATTTAGCTGAAGGGTTAACCCCATTTGCAATTTCTGAAGATGGAGTAATTGAAGGTTACTACAATAATTCTAGAATATTATCAATTCAATGGCATCCAGAAAGAAAATTTAAGAATAATCACTATAATAAATTAGTTCCTCTTAAATTTTTATTAAATGGCCCTTGGTGGTAATTAAATAATTAATGAAGGCAATAATTTTAGCAGCAGGGATAGGCTCTCGATTAAAAGAATATACAGAAAACTTACCTAAAGGTATGATAGTTGTAAAAAATAAAACTTTAATTGAAAGACAAATAGATATATTCAAGCAAGCCAATATAAATGATATAATAATAATAAAAGGTTATAAATCAGAAAAAATCAATTATCCTAATGTAAAATATTTCTACAATGATCAATATAGAGAAACAAATATGATTGAATCATTAATGTGCGCTGCTTCTGAATTTAATGATGATTTAATAGTTACTTATGCTGATTTAATATATACTAAAGAGTTAGTGGTAAAATTAACTAATGCTTATCATGATGTTTCTGTCTGTGTAGATGATGAATGGCGTGATTATTGGCTTTATAGGTATGGTGAAACAGAAACAGATTTAGAAACTTTGACAATTAGTAATAATCAAATTGTTGAAATTGGAAGCCCTGCTTTTTCTTCTATTGGAATAGATTATAGGTATGTCGGAATAATTAAATTTTCAAAGAAAATTATAAATAAGATTTTAAAAATTTATAATACTAAAAAAGATAATAAAGAAAATTGGACGAAATCAGGCAATAATTTTTTAAATGGGTATATGACAGATTTATTAGATGAAATGATTAATAATAAAATCATAATAAATCCAATAATGGTTGCAAAAGAATGGTTAGAAATAGATTCGGTTTCAGATTATAATAATTTGATAAAAGATATTGATTCCAAAAAAATAAGAAATTATTTCTCTGGAGATTTATAGTATGGTAAAACTTTTCAACTATAGCTTTGCAAATTTAGATATTGATAATTATCTAAATGATTATAAAAAGAACAGAAGTAAGAAGTTTCAATTAATTTTTAATAGAACTTTTGAAAACATTAACGAATATGATAAGGTATTATCAAAAATTAAATCAAATATAATGAATGAAAAAAAAATAAATATTATAAATAGCTCTGAAGTTGATACAATTTCTTTTTTATGTGATACATATAATTTTCTATTATATAATAATAAGTTAGATGACAATTCAGAAAAATGGGTGAGTTCATTCCAAAAAAAATTTGAAGTATATAATAAATTATTTTCCAAATATAATAAAAACACAATGACAAAAGCATCAAATCAAACTGCGCCACTTAAGGTTTATATTTTACTAGCAATTATTCTTCATATTAAACATATCAAAAAATATAATTTGAATGCATTTAACACTGGATCAAAATTAATTGACTTTATTTTATACAATAAAAATTTATTTAAAAAAAGCGAAAGAAATTTGATTCAATATGCAATAAATCTTGAATATTATTGTATTGATGATTGCTTATCTAGATCATAAGTAAAAAAGTTGTATAAATCTCCAAAAAATATTTCTTTAATACTTTGGCCCTCTATTCGCTCTATAGCATATTTACAAGTACTTGAAGAATCAAATATTTCGTTAAATGAAATAATTTTTCTAAAAAATAACTTTACTTTGGATAAAAGTCTTATAAAAGAAAAAGAAAAATATAATTACAATAATTACTTTAAAATTAAAAATATTGATGAGTTGCTAAAAAATAGTAATAGCAAAATTTATTATCATAATTCATCTGATATTAACGATCCAAACTTGCTTGATCTTATAAGTACTCTTAAAAATAAATATGTAATATTTTCAGGTGGTGGAATTTTAAAAAAAGAAATTTTATCCTTAAACAAATTTTTTATTCATGTACATCCAGGTATAATTCCAGATTATCGGGGAAGTACTTGTTTTTACTATAGTTTGTTAAGCGAAAATTATTTAGGAGCTAGTGCATTTTTAATGAATGAAGATCTTGATGCTGGTGAAATAATTGTACAAAATAAATTCAAATTAAATTATTTTATTAATAATGATCAAAATTATTTTATGGACCACATAGTTGATAACTACATAAGAGCCGAAGTTTTAAGACAAGCGTTAAAAATTTTTTGGAAATCAGATAAATTTAGAACAATAAATAAACATTGTACTGATCCCGCAAATTATATAATGCATCCATTGTTAAGACATTTGACAATAAAAAAAATAAATCAAAGATATAATCCAAAAGGAAAAGAAGGAATTCTTTTATCTGATTTTGAGAATTAAAGAATTATTTAAAGGGGTCTTCATTTATGGATCTATGAATATGATTCAAAAATCAATTTCAATTTTACTTATTCCATTGTATCTGAACACTCTTTCTAACCAAGAATATGGTATATTAGAAATTCTTATTGCTATATCTGCATTCTTTTCTCATTTATTTATGCTTCAAATGGATGGAGGATTTCAAAGATTTTTTTATGAAAATAAAAAGCAAGAAAAAATAAAACTTTATTTTTCAAGTCACTTGTATTTTATTGGTTTTATTAATTTGTTTGGAGCTTTAGCCTTTTATTTATTGTACGATTTTTTCATTTATAATATTTTCTCGGGGAGATTATTGCCTAAAATTATTTTTGGATATTTAGGGCTAAATCTTCTTAGTAGAAATATTACAACTTTATTGCTTGTTGCTTTACGATTCAATAATAAAAAATATTGGTTTGGTTTTAGCGTAATTACTGACACAATAATTACTGCAATCACAGCAATTATATTATTAATATTTTATAAAATGGGTATTGAAGGTATTTATATTGCTCAATTGTGTGGGTCATTAGTTACAAATTTTATTATGATTTTTGTAATGAAAAACAATATAGTGTTTAATTTTGATCTTAACGTAATTAAACCAAGTATAAAATATAGTATATTAATGGTTCCAGGTGTAGTAATTGGCTGGTCTTTATCTCATTATAGTAGAATATTTATGTCTACCTCTGGAATTTCATTAGAAGATATTGCTATATATGGAATAGCCTTTAAATTATCTTTATTAATTATTTTAAGTACCAATGCATTAAAGCTGGTTTGGCAACCAGCATCTATCAATCTCATCGGAAAAAAGGGGAGCAAGGAATTTTATTCAAGAATGTTTAATTATTACGTATCAGCATTAATATTTATAGGTATGATTATTACAGTATTTTCTAAAAGTATTATAAATATTATTGCACCTCTTAGCTATTCATATGCTGCATCTATTTCACCAGCTCTCGTCGCATGTACAATTTTAAATTGTTCTACAATAATTACGTGCATGGGTATAACAATAACAAAAAAAACATTTTATACTAGTATAGTAGCTAGTTTTTCGGCAGCTATAAATATATTAATAATGTTTTATTATCTAGATGAATATGGAATGATTGCAATAGTATTAGCTTATGCATGCTCAAGTCTATTTACAGCATTATTTACATATGTAATATCTCAGAAATTATTTTTTATACCATATAAATTACCTGCTCAATTTTCTTTGATAATTGGTACAATAATTATTTCTATTTACCCTTATGTTTTAAACTCCTTTAATTATTTATTTTTACCAATTATATTTCTTTTAATTGTATTAATTTTATCTTTGTGGGCTTTAGGTTCAAAAGAATTAAAATTAATTAATAATGAGATTTTAAATAGGATAAAATATGGTTGATATACAAAATATTTTATATGATGAACTTGTAAAATTTCAATTTAATAAAACAAAAAATAATTATGAGAATGAAAAAATAGATAAAATTATTGTTAATAATGACGAATTGATAAATAAATATTTACAAAATAATATTAGTAAGAATGATTTTGTTTATGCTTTGAAAAAAAACTCTATCAAATTGAAAGATTTATTTATTAAACCAATTAAAAATGATGATGATCTTTCTATTTGGTTAACTAATATTATTGATTTATCAGAAAAAATAATTTTAAATGAACAAATACATTACTTGAATAATAAAAAAGAATTTGTTCCCAAAAATGATTTTGTATCTAAGCATGCTATTGAAGTCAAATCTCATGGTTTAACTAGAATTGATTTCGATAAAAATGATATTCAAAAATTAAAAATGTTTATTGAGCAGATCCCCATTGGTCAACAAAGTAAAAACAGATTGATTCCAAATAAGTTCAATATATTTTATAATAAATTAATCAGCAAATATCATTTAAGTGCAATTGCTTCATCTGCTTGTAATTATAGAATGTTTCCACATCTGAATTTCAGTATAAGATACGTTGAAAATTACAAGCCAAATACTTATAATAGTTTAGAAAATACTATAAACCATGAATTAAATGACTTACATCTTGATCGTTACGCACCTAGTATAACTTTAGCAATCTATTTAACAGATGTAACTAAAAATGATGGACCATTTCAATATATTAAAGGTTCAAATCAATATAAAATTTCCCAGTTTAAAAGAGCTTTACAGGTAGCTATCACATTTGCATTGTGCCCTACAACAAATAAAAATTATAATTATGAAATAGATATTGATAGAAAATTATTTGTTAAGATTCCTGAATCTATAAAATGTCATTTAGTAATAGGGACTTTTATAAATGAAAAATCAGAAGATTATAATTATCTGATTAAAGATTTAAAATATATTCTAGGAAGTAAGGGTTCTGCTATTCTATTTGATGGCTATAGTACATTGCATACGGGTGGTCGGCCAATCAATGGTAAACGTTTAAGTTTATTCCAAGCATTTATACCCACCTATAAACTTTATAAAAGAATGAGTTATTAAAAAAATAAATGACAAATAAAAATATAATTTTATTATTTAATGGAATTATTATTACCTCTTTAGTTTTATTTGTATTTATCTATGATAATCATAGAAAAACAATCCCTAGTTTTGATTTTGTAACATTACCAAATATTTTCAGATTTTATGATTCTCTTATAATTTCTCTTTGTGGTGCTATAATTTTTCTAAAAAATGGCATTATAAGTAAACGGAAAATTAATTATGAAAAATTAAATAAACTTGCAGGGTATATAATATTTATAAGTTTTTTTTCCATTTTAATTAATGGATTGATGAACAATAATTTTGGAGAAATTGCTTATTTTGAAGGTTTCATGAAATTTATGAGGCCATTCATCATTATTTTTATATTAACAAATATTAATCATTTAAAAATTTCATATAATAAAATTTTTACAATATTAATTACTATCCTCGTCATAAATGCTTTAATTGGCTACTATCAAATAATTTTCAGAGATGCTAGAAATGATGGTGTTGATGCTCTCTTTAGATCGTCACATTTTTTAACTACTTTTACTTTTATATGTCTTTTTGGACTTTACTCATATTTTTCACAAAAACAAAAAAAACCAATTATGTATATAATCGGAATTTTTTTAATTATTCCTGCAATTTTTGCTGAGAACATTAGAGCAGTAGCTGTATTCTTAATTACTATTGGATTTTACATTTTCTACAAAAATTATTTTAATAGAAGCTTTGTTGAAAAATTAAAAGGAGCAATTTCAACAATTGTTCTTGTTGCAATTACAACAGGAGCACTCCTCTATTTAACATTACAAATTCAACCAAACATTTATGATAAATTTAGTAAAGCACTAAAATTTGTAAGTAAAGAAGTTGCATTTATAAGTGGTTATAAATCCTTGCCAAAGTTTTTTTATCATAATCCGCATGCTATAATTTTTGGAAAGGGTCCTGGACAATATGGAAGCTATGTATCTTTTAGTAAAAGCGATGGTCATATAACAGAATCGCCAGTCTATAAAGAAATTCGTAATAATGCTGGATTAAAATCAATATCAGTGCTTTCTCCAAGTTTAGATAATCCATCTACAAATTTATTTGCTTTATTAGCTGAATACGGATTAATAGTATTTATTTTATTTATTTTATATTTCAAAGTATTATATAAATCCATACATGTAAATATTAATTACAATGATTCATGGAAAAAAATGTTTTTTGATTTATATATTATATATATAATTACATTTTCAGCACTTGATGCAGGATATGGATGGGAGAATATGCTATCTATTGTTCCATTCTT
>MDSV01073346.1_pt1 | contig 11710 bp, 10 predicted proteins | sample 810851 | NCBI WGS metagenome assembly MDSV01 (sample SAMN05326640, study PRJNA326480) | marine metagenome | isolation source: seawater | place: Atlantic Ocean: North East | collected 2012 | reverse complement strand
GCTGTGACGGTAATCATTTTTTTGTGGTCATAATGAAACTGCAATAATTCAGGGATGTTGATGTCGCACAGTCCATCCCCATATGTGAGCATGAACGGCTCTTCACCAATTATCCGCCGAAGTCTCTTTAGGCGCCCACCAGTCATCGTTCCTTCGCCTGTATTGACCAAGCTAACATTCCAGTCAACCGCATCAACTGCCGACCCAAGTGGGTTCAATTCGCCAGACCCTAGATCAACTGAGAAATCATCTGTGAGCGTCTTGTAGTTCAGAAAGTAGTTTTTGATCACATCAGCTTTGTAGCCTAATGCAAGGACAAAGTCCTTATGTCCAAAAGTGGCATATCGTTCCATGATGTGCCAGAGAATAGGTTTCCCGCCGATGGGAACCATTGGCTTAGGAATAGCATCCGTATACTCAGCCAGCCTAGTTCCAAGTCCACCTGCTAAAATGACGACTTTCATAAATCACCCCAATTAAACTCTATGGCATCTATATCCAGTCGCTCTACTTCATTGGGATCATGCACAATGTCAGCAATATTCATCACCAGATTCAAATCAAAACTGATGCCTCTAAATCCAAACCAGATACCGGGTGGAACTGTGATGAGGCTATAGTTATCTCTTCCAATAGATACGTCATGAAGTTTGCGCTTAGCGCCCTTGTCAAAAAATACAAACCTAACCATTCCTACGGGCACGACCAATCTCAGGGTCATTTGCGAATGCTTCTTCCACGCTTTAATGAAGCCACCTCGAATCTCTGAAAAATAAACCTCTCCAAACTTGTCAAGTTCATGCAAATTGGCGACCTTCAAGACATCACCGCCAGGTACATCAATTTGTTCTAGTTTCTTAACCTCAATCAAAATACCGAGAGCCCGTTCAATTTACCCAAGATAACTTCTTACGAGTTGCTGTCTCGGTGTAGGTTTGGATTTGCCCCTCTGAAAAATTGCGCATTAAAGTCTTGGTCTCGTAGTAATTCTTGTACCAAGACATTGTGAACTCTAGGGTCTGTGCGATATCAAGCACCGGTTTCCAATCGAGAATACTGGTGGCCTTTTCGCAATTCAAACGAAGTAGTGTCGCTTCTTTCGTTGACTCGGTCTTTGCAATATCCCAAGAACTGACGCCCCAGCATTCTCCAAGAGCCTCTACTAACTCAGAAACCTTCATATCTTGCTCTGTCGGAGGTCCAAAATTAAAAGACTCCCCTTGTAAATCACACCGGCTCTGCAAGACCTGGGCTAGCCGCATATATCCACTAAGAGGTTCTAAGACGTGCTGCCACGGTCGAGTCGCAGAAGGATTTCGAATGATAACACCCTTGTTTATTGCCCATTGCTTTACGCAATCAGGTACGATGCGGTTTTCGCCCCAATCGCCACCCCCTATAACATTCCCTGCCCTTGCTGATACAATCTTGACTCCACTATTATCGTCAAAAAAACACCTTACATGTGACGCTATCGCGAGCTCCGCACATGCTTTCGACGCACTGTAGGGGTCTTTACCCCCCAATCGATCATTTTCACGATATCCCCAAACCCACTCAACGTTTTCGTATACTTTATCACTCGTAATGAGCACCGCAGAACATTCCCAGTTAACTTGTTTCAGTGCCTCTAGAATATTCACGGTCCCGTTTACATTCGTTGTCCAGGTACCTATCGGATCATCCAAAGATCTTTGGACAAACGCCTGCGCTGCAAGATGAAACACGAATCTCGGTTTGGTTTTTTTTATAAATGCACTTACGGCACTTAAGTCTCTAATATCTCCAATCGACTCCATCTTACAGATGTCAGTACCGAGTAGCGCGAAGTGATTAGGAGAACTACCCGTTTCCAGTCCATAACCGAATACGTTAGCGCCCAGGGTGTTTAACCAAGCTACTAGCCAACTTCCCTTAAACCCCCTATGACCAAAAACAACTACGTTCTGATCTTGAAACACATTTCCGAACACTTAACCCGCCTAATACAAAATATTTTTCCAATTGATCGGTGGCGCTTGTTTTCACACACTAACCAGCGTCGATCACAAAACCAAATCGGCCAACTCAACCTTCTCAGTGGTGAGGGGCCAGAACCGATGAAGATCTCCATGGCCCGGGACGTTGACTATACTAAATCGCGATGTATCTGAGCACAAAAGTTCAATCGAGAGGCTAGTATAAGGAGAACAAAACAGCCACGAAAAGCCATGATCGTTTATCTGCTCTTTTGATGTGATGTTGGGAAATACCTTGCGATCGATCGCATTCTTGTGTACCGGGTGCGGGAGATAATAAACCACTCTTTCTACGTCAATCGTCGCCAATCCCATAGCCAGTTCATCGAATACCAAATTATCACTACCGATCAACACACTGATGCCATCATCATGTGCGTTTAACTCCCAATTAGTAATCAAATACCGAGACGCTTTGACGGGGAAACAATTTAACGACTCATTACCAAACTTATCAAGAAGCTTCTTTGAAATTAGATGAAAGCGAATTCTGTCGTGGCTATAAGGGGCTCTACGCAAAAGATTAAGTGCGTCTCCACTGAAACGAAAATCAAATACTCTCTGGTATGCGTGTTGATAAAAGCAGATGTCACACTTCGAATTTTTATTTAGCATAGTATCGCAAAAAACCTTCTCCCAAGGCTGACCCTCGTAGGTTAAAAACAGAGTATCCGGATTACCGCCTGAGTCTGCGATACGACTGAAGACGGATCGAAAAATACTATTTGCTATGCAACATTTAAAATATCTAAAAGAGTCTTGGGAAAATGAGGCGATTAATCTTTGTGTACAAATATGCGTCTCAAAACGCAAATGTTTTCTACCTATGAACAACAAAAAAACTGTGGATTTTAAAGTGCCACAAAATATTAAGTAGAGGCTATAGATTAGAGCTTTGAAATCAAAAAATCGCCAGAAATATATTTGATCTCGTAACGCCTCACTTTCCTCTATTAGACGCATCGTTTTTGCATCAGGGGGTTCCAATAACACAGAAGGTATTACTAATATTTTCTTTTTTACAGTTTTATCGCCCATCCGCGTCCATTCTGTCGTTCCGCCCCAGTACCTTTGGAAAAGGTCAACGGTAGGATCTGAAAAGTCTTCTGGACTGCCATAGACCTGGAATAAGACTCCTGTATTCAATAGGTTGGGTACTGACCTTTTATTCCAGGTATTAAACCAAATGATCTGACTCATCCGCATAGCACAACGGAAAACTCGGGCGATTTTTTTGTTAATTTTGGTTGGTGACCGGTTCGACTTCTCAGTTTCTACCTTTTTTTTCAGGTTACCCTTAAATCCTGCTAGGGATTTATAATCGGTTTCTGTACCGTAGAGAGTGGCTACCCTATAATCAGCCAATAGGGGCGATCGTAGGAAAAACTGCGCCGATAAGTAGAGTATAAACCTGTAAAGATTCTGACTTTTCAGGATATTCAGCTCTCTCAGATTACTGAAAAACCATTCTCGCTTGATCGTTGACCAGAAAAGTCCTTGATTCTGATCAACCAATACATCTATATGATCAGTAGCCTCCAACAAGCTGTGAGTAATTTGCGGCAGGAATATTTCCGCGATGGACGCAAGACTTATACGGATTGTTTCGTGAGATTCATCGCTATCTTCGCATGCCTTTAATAGGTCCACTGACAGAGACACGTCAGACAGTTGAAGATCAAATTGATCGGAATAGATAACCAGTCGTGAGACCTGGCAAAAATTATTCTTTGTTGAACATTTCATTAAATCCTCTAAAAACCTCACCTTTCCCGAAGATTGTTTGCTTGATGCGTCGTAACACTCGAAATAATCGTGTGTTGCGAAAAAGTTTCCTGTCGTAATAACCACTGAAGTATTGGTTTAAACTATAGGCAATATGCTTTTTGAAGAAAGATGATAGACCATACCTAAAACCCGTTTCCTGATCGAAGTCTTTGAGTAAAACCTCAGCTTCTCTGAGTTTATCAGTCTGATTAAATTCCATATCTAAAACGATACTTGGGATATTTGTAGATTCAGCTTCAAGAGCGGCATAAACTCGATGATGACCATCAACAATCAAATATCTTTCTGGATCTTTGTCGCGGCATAAAATAATCGGTGCTATTGGGTTTCCTGCTCGAATGCATGAAATAAGGTACTCAATGAACTTACGATTCGGTTTAAATTCTTTAAGTAAATCGTCATACCAATGTGATCCGATGGAATTCAAGGGGATGGATTCAACTCCCAGCCGAGAGTAGGTATTTTCGGATTCGTTATCATTGAATTCCTCCACAATTCGGTCTGGATGGAACTCTCTTGCGTATTCGCTTTCCTCAAGATAAGAAGTCAATTCTTCGGAAGCGGCGTTGATACATTTAGCAAAAGCGGCGAAACGACTCCTGTCCATAGCAATTCTAAAATCGCGGTAATGAATATGAATTTCATCTGTGACAAACTCATCTTGTAATTCAACCGCCATCTCACCATCGTAGTAAAAACTTTTATTGGGTTTTGGTGAATTGGAGAGAAATCTTAGTTGTTGCGCCCGACCACCACCGACCATAATTGTGGTCGGATACTCCCTTTCACGATAGTGTGGGTTATTACTCAGAAACGTGCGAACGTCATCGGTAGATTTATTAAGGATATCAACATATTCAAAATATTCATCGAGCGAAAATACTGTGCGATATTCACGATGATGGATATGTATATTTTCCGCGAGGTCGATAAACATTCTCGAGTGGTGTGTTTCGCGCGATGGCAACTCAACTTTAGCCAACATCTTTTTTACGGATCCCAAGTTTACGCCTCCACTACTTAGTCGCGGTCATGATACGAATTGAGTCATCTAAAGTCTCAATTTTTTGCCCTATGATTCTCAAACGATCCAAATCCTCCTGTGTGTCTAGGGTGTAATGCCCCGATGAGATCATTGAATTGCAATTTTTCGGAACTGTGATGGCACTGAAAAGCTCGGGGCGCTGGTACATGTATAACGTGAGGTGTTCTCTGTGCTGATCAGACAAATCTGATCGTGTTTGAAGGAACGCGAGAGACTCTCTATCGAATACTTCAACATCAAGACCAACGGGCATTATACCCTTGGTTGTCACTAACAATCTTGCTTGTTTTTTCCGCTCTAAATTAAACTCTCGGACAGCCATTCTGACGATATTCCCGTTAACGAACGGACAATCTGCGGTTACTCGTACAGCAATATCGATGTCAAAGTAATCCATCGCATTGGCGTAGCGATCAATGAGGTCAAAGGAATTTCCTCGGAAGCATTGCACGTTATAGTTGTGCGTCAACTCAGCAATCGGGTCATCAGTTGCCCGGTCAGTAGTGGCAACGATGATGTGATCAACAAATTCCGATTGTCGCAACCGTTCCAACAAAAGACCAAGCGCTGGTCTTCCTGAGATATTCAATAATGCTTTGCCGGGTAACCGGCTAGAATCTAGGCGCGCGGCTATTATGATTGCCAAATTCATATTAACTTTGAACCTTTTTCAGCCAATCAGAGACAGTATTATTCGACGCCTGAAGGTACCTTGCACAGAAGGTTCGACGAGCGGTTTGTATGCTATCGCTCCACCACCAATCCGCAACGTTTTCCATAGAGCTATTGAGAAATTCACCGGCCTCTCTGCCGTCATTTAATAAGACGCCCGCATCGCGCAACAGCTGGAATGCATCTACCGCGTCATCCTCAATCGCAATTTCCGACTCTTGCCAGAATAATACTGTAGGAATGTTGCGGTACAGCGCTTCCGCGTAAGTTGTGGACAAATTATTTGTGCAAAATACATCTGTCGAACCAAGAGCAGCCTGGAAATCATATTGATGATCATCGATCGTTAACTCGGGAAATCTCTCATTCAATTCGTCAATCTGACCCCACCCAAACTGCCTAGGATTACCCCGGAATACACAAGACCTCCGAAATTCAACACCAAGCGTTTCAAAAAATTGATTCTGGGAAATCAATCTTTTGCGGAATATTTCAAAATCGTCTTTCCCAATCCATCTAGGAAACCTTGGCATCTCAGAACCTGCAAACAAGATTTTATGTCCAGAATTATGAGCTTTTGTGCGCGGTCTTGTTCCGCATAGTTTGAGGGAAGGAAGAGCCAAAATTTTAGCCCTTAGATCATTTAGGGCCGATACCTCAGTCCAACCCCAGGTAATATATACATCACGATCTAAAATTTCCCTCCTCAGGATCGGATGATTTTTTTGTAGCCCATAATTACCCCCGTGTTGAACCCCAATCGATCGTCCTCCGTACTCGCAAACTTCGGCTGCTATAAACTTAAAACGCTCACGGTAGTACCAACTTGTGGATCCGATAACCCCTCGCACGGCTGGCATAGGTAGAGAACCAATAGCGAATGATCTGAACGAAGTATAGTGTTCTACAAAAACTGATGGAGCAAAGTGATCAAATGCCGCATCTATCAAATCAAAATCGTTATTAGCTTGGGTTATCTCTTTGCCAAGGAGACGGGGAGTTGTGGCTACAAATCCTGAATATGACCGGTCGCTAATAAAGTCAGGCACCCAGCGAAAGTTCGACGCCCACCACAATTTAAAATCGATCATCTTGTTCTCAGGCACTTCGGATGCCAGTAACAAATCTCCCCGGACCGTGGATGAGATAAGTAAGATGAATTTGGAGAGTATTTCCCGAAAAAAAGTAATGAACCTTTCGCGAATGGTGTTGGTTAAATCCTCCCTGGGTAGATCGCGAGAGACATCACGATGAACGAGCTTGTCGCGGTATCGTGATTTGACAATAAATGAAAAAAGTACTTGGATAAAGAAGTCATATTTAGAGGCCATAATCGCATCGTTAGTTGTCTGAAACTGGGGCCATTGGGCTGGGGCTATCGTCTGCACCAACAAAGGTTCACTGTTGGTACGGCTGATACTAAACTGAAGTATGCGGTCAAAAAGAATCATCTGATGGACGAAGTTATGAACCCAAGGCCCAAGCAGTATCCTCCAGTATCTGACCGAAAAGTTGGTTTTATGCAGTTCATTTAATGATTCGGATTTTTTTTTAATAAGCCTATCTACCAAGTTTTCGGCGTGATTCGACAGTTCGGCACGAAAGTTTTTGTCAAAATATTTGCTTTCAAAGCAAATCGGATAATCAAGACCACCGTAAATATATTTACGAAGATCATTAGGTCGCAGAGAAAAGCTGGCCAAGTATAGTTGGCTATCAGCCCCTCTAGAGAACAATGGGGTGACTACTAACTCACGCATTCTTTCGCTAAGACCAGGTGTATTTCCGATCCAAAGTGCTTTTTATCGACCACCAGTTGAAGGTCGTCTAACATACTCTCAAGCTTCAGCCTGAATACTGATTGAAGATTTTCGTTCAAGTTTTTTTGAGCTAGTTCTACCTGATATGAACGAATAAGGTCAGCGATATCTGTGCCAAAGTACCACCGTCCAAGTTCTCTCAGTCGAAAACGTTTTATCAAATAATCAATTGAGGAATCACTAAACAAATGAGTATGACCCCCACACAGGTGCCGCTGTGCAACATTTTCAAAAATGTTCTCCGTAAATACAGTGAGTGAAAAAAGCGGTACTGAAAGATATAGATATTTGACATGATTGTTTCGTGTTACTGCTTCCAGAACCTCCAATGGATTTTGCACATGCTCCAATACGCCTATCATGGAAACCACACTACAAGCTGTCCGGTCTATGGAACCTATCAAATCTTCAGATGCGATCTGTTCGATAACGGATTTACCATATTGGTTACCGTAGCCTACTAGATCCCTCGAAACCTCAATTCCACGACAATTTGCAAAACCTACTTTTTCCAGAGCGTTTAAAAAATATCCTGCACCTGCGCCAACATCCAGTAGACCGACGTCTTCTAGAACAAAATTCGAATTATTGGATAAGATTTCACTCAGATACTCAGCTTTAGCCAGATAAATCGCCTCTACTCGCTGATCGTAGCTTTCTTGCTCACTAGACGAGTATTCATTTGCATAGCCAAGCAGATTATCGCTATACAAAAGATCCAAGAACTCTGGCGTTTCAACATGCCCTCCATTTAGGTGCCCACAAAAGCCACAGAGATCATATGGGACAGAGTGTTTAGTTAAGGAATTTTCGAATTGAATTTTGTGCCCACAGATTTTACAATTCGTGCGCACGGGACATTGACTATATCTTCTCGCTACCTCGATATGGCTCGCTAAGTGTTCACTATTCTTTTCCAAAAAGTGAGCTTTTATCCCCTTGATGCCGACGTAGGATTTACCGTACCGATTCATTTCAGCCTACGCCTTGATCCAACATTTTGGCAATCTTCAAATCGAAAGGGGTTTTGATGGTTAGTGCTGCTTGGTCGTCAACTAAAATATGTCCAACCGTCCCATCCAGAAGATTCTTTGACTCCATGAGTCTATCAATACTCAGCGCGAATACCCCGGGAATTTGCTTATAAAATCGATCAAATTCCTTATCAACAGCTGACAAATACGAATTGTTACCTATCGACTCCATCCCGAGACCTCGATGAACATAGTGGTTTTCGGTTACCTGTTTCACAGCAATAACGTAATCTACATTGAATTGTTTGAATACAAGAATTGCCGCATCGATATGTTTATGGTTAATGAAGGGGGAATGCGCGTTGGCGATGAAGGCATTCCTATTACCACCGTAACCAATTTCCTGAATACATTGCCTTAACGACTCTGTCAGCGAATGATCGCCGACTAGCTCCACGCCAAGAGCTCGCGAGTGTATCTCGACCGTCTCACCAAACTCGCCCCTCACATTATCGGCAAGCTCACTATCCGGCGTGCTGAAAACTACTGAATCTATATGTTTAGACAGCAGCAGTTGATCAATGCATCGAAAAACTAATAAACGGTCACCCAGAGTCTCGTTGCAGAAGTTGGTCAAGCCAAATTTTCCTAAATTTGGCAAAATCGCAACCGTCGATCCGTCGTCTCTAGCATTTTTTTGATCTTGCCGCTTGGTCAGAACGCTAATCCTCGCTTCAAGAAGCCTATTTGTGTTCGTACTTAAACTTTCAGGATGTTGTCGATAATAAAATAAAGGCAAGTTAACGTTCCGTACTTGATTGTCCAACGCGACTTTCATCCATAAATCGAAACCATCCTGACACTCGAGGTCACTATCGTAACCTCCCTTTTTTAAAAGAGCGTCTTTTTCAAATAATGTGCAGGCACCATGCGCCACAAGATCTTTCAATATGTCGTCATCCTGAAAAGCTATTCGTTGCATGATTGAAAGGATATTCCCCTCATTATCAACATTAAAATAATCTGGAAAGACGATCTTTGTTTTTTTATCTTTCTGAATTTCGGCTGTCATAACCAGCAATGCATCGGCATGCAGAAAGTCGTCTGCATCGAGGCGCATAATATATTTTCCTCGACTTTTGTGGAGCGCCAGATTTGCTGCCGAAATCAACCTTGAATCCACCCCATTGAAAGCTCTCACGTATTCAAGATTTAAATATTTTTTTATTATTTTTTCTGACTCGTCACAAGGCGAATTGTTAATAATCAAGATTTCAAAGTCTTTAAAAGTTTGATTGATACAACTTTGGATAGATTCTTCTAGAAATTTTTCATAATTATAGTTCACGATATAAATCGTGACGAGTGGATCTTTACCTATCATTTAAATGGATACCCTAGTTCGGTAAAATTAATCTGGGTAATATCTGAAAGTTCCTGAGTATCTTTAACAAACATATCGAGTACAACCGAATCACAATTAAATTTTTCGTTCGCTTTGCTACTGGTTGACTTTAATAAACGCGAAACAAAAGGTATCAAATGATTTCTACTAAAATTATATACAGAAAGATCATCATATAATCCGACCGTGGACCCCGAATTTAATTTCGTCTTCATAAACTTGTTCAACAAAATGTTGAGCCCCACTACATTTGAATGTGATCGATTTTCAGGGGTCGACCATAAACGCTCCGACTTCTTCAAGCTGTAGTCAAAATCTTGCAAAAACAATTCAATAGCATCTTCAGTAACCATGCTTTCGAACGGAATGACCTTAACCCTTGAACTGCCAAAAGCGTCCATATAGAGCTTCACTAGCGGGGCAAACTTGCAAAAGCCCAGTTCCCTGTTCTCTTCTCTCCGAGTGATCCAAGATGGGAATTCCAGCGTACTACCGTGCCTAATGTCGGCTATATAATTTGAAATGAGATATGACCAGTGACTCCTCACGACAATCAAAATTTTTTTTGGCTCAAAGAGCGTACGCAATCTTTCACATATGAAGGCTAACTGTGATCCAGAAAAATATCCCTGGTTCATTCCAGACAAACCCTCTGCGCTAAGACCTCGATATTCGTTCTCAACAAATCCAGCGTGAATACGCTGAAATACGGGGCCCTCATCAAAAAATGGTGGGGGAATCAGAATTAAGTCATCGAATTCGTTTCTCAGTGTTTTTTGATCGTTAAATTGTAAAATTTTTACGTCGCCTACATCAGAGAAAATTTTCTTTTGGAGAAAAGTTGAGCCAGTGCGGTGCAACCCGATATGGATAAAATCAAGTGGAATCCTTTCGCGCACTTCGATGACCTTTATTAAACTACCAGACGACTATTTATTTTTTATCAAAAAACGCATTTCACCCTCACCGAACCAATATCGATCGAGGGTAGGTTTCTGATGCATTATCTCGTCCCAGTCGTATTGAACCCCTCGATGAAGTCTTTTTATGTCTGCAAACCCCGCAACATTAAACATCTCTAAAACCTCAATTTCACGATAACGCCTGTGGATAGGTACATAAAAGAAATCGTTTCGGTGGAATATGCGGCCAGGCGTATACCCGAGTACTTGCATCACGCTAATACAAAATTCCTCGGGGATATCTATCAAAAGTTTTCTACAACAATCAACAATATCCCAAAAAAAAGAGTCAACCCCTCCGTAGAGATACAGCCAACAGTAGGATCCCTTCTGTAAAACCCGGGATAATTCAGATAAGCCCTTCAGGGTATCCGTCGTGTGATGCAACACCCCATTACTAAATCCGAACTCAAAGCTATCATCATCGAACGGCAGGTCCAATACAGACCCAGTCACATATTTGACAGTATCTGGATGCCTATTACGGCGCTCTGCAAATTCGACAGAGTTTGGGCTGATATCAACCCCTGTAACCATTGCTGATCCTAGCGTTTTTAGAGCCTGCGAATACCGGCCACTACCACATCCAGCATCTAGCACTGATTTATTTTGAAACTGATCAACCCCATTTAGTTGAAATCGAGTATTTAGTGACTCAGTGGTCTTGTCAAAATATTCGACGCTGTCGAACCTACGCCACAATTTAAAATAGACCTCGCCGGTTTGTTGAGCGGTATCTTCGTAAGTATCGTCATTGCAAGAAAATTCGAAATCACCAAACAAAATTGTTTGTTCCTGAGCTAAAAGTCCATCTTGAATATTTTTTAAAGAATCGGTTAGCCTATCGAGCCAATCAATTGGATAATCGTCGTCTCGCATAATATCCATAAAATCAAATAGCGAAATTGCTGCAATTGTCTTCGAATACTTATTATCAGGTACACTCGATATAAATTGTTCAAGTTTCTTTAAGACGTTATCTCTCATTATTTATTCCGAAAAAGAACCAATGTTTTTTCCTATTTT
>MDSV01030083.1_pt1 | contig 11710 bp, 13 predicted proteins | sample 810851 | NCBI WGS metagenome assembly MDSV01 (sample SAMN05326640, study PRJNA326480) | marine metagenome | isolation source: seawater | place: Atlantic Ocean: North East | collected 2012 | reverse complement strand
TGATGCTTTCATCGATAATATTATGTCATGAAAGTCTTGCTCTTGACAAATTCTTAAAAATTCCATAGCAGACTCTACCATTCCTTTTGGAGTATCGCCATACCTACTTAAAATTCTATCAGATAGTGAACCGTGATTGGTGCCAATCCTCATGGCAGTGTTATTTTTTTTGCAAATCTTTACTAAAGGAAGAAATTTTTCTTGGATTCTTGTAAGTTCATCTTTATATGATTTGTCTGTATACGCTATTTCTTCGAACTTTTTTTTATCAGCATAATTTCCTGGATTAATTCTGACTTTTTCTACTAATTTTGCAGCAATCTCAGCGGCATTTGGTGTAAAATGAATGTCTGCTACAATAGGAGTAGTGTAACCTCTTTTTACTAACTCAGCTTTAATGTTTTTTAAATTCTCTGCTTCTTTCTTACTTGGAGCTGTTATTCTAACTAATTCACAACCAGCTTTAATCATTCTGATAGATTCTTCAACAGTTTCAATAGTATCCATTGTATCAGTAGTAGTCATTGACTGAACTCTGATAGGATTACTTCCGCCAAAACCAAACTTACCAACAATTACTTCTCGAGTTTTAAATCGAGAAAATGAAGTTAACGAATTGCAATATTTCATTATTGTTTCACTATCTTTTTATAAATTTCACCATTAGGATTTTTTATTTTAATAGTGTAAAATCCAGAAGAATATTTTTCAAAATCTATACTTTTTCTAATAAAATGTGAATTGATTTTTTCAGAGTAAATAATTTTACCCATCTGATCAATGATTAATAATGTTGAATTATTTCCAATGTAGCCTTCAATAACAAAATTTTCATTTGTAGGATTTGGATAGATATTAATATTCTCCTGTATATTATCAGAGATATTAAGAGGATTTGATGCAATCATAAACTCATGATGAATAAACGATCCAAAATCAAGCTCAAAAGTTTTAAACCAGTTATGATATGTCCAAGGGGTCGCAGAGGTGTCAATGAAGGGTTGAAGTCTTCTAAATCTCAGCATACCTCCACCATCGCTATTACCCCAAAAATCTAAACCATCATTATCAATATCAGTAACTTTAAAAGTGTAACATCCATCACTTAGATTAATAGTATCTTTAAATTGCGTATTAGGTGGTAAATTGTTCCAAGAATAAATAGAATTATTTTGACTATCAATTATTTCCCATGAAGTTTCGGAAACACCACCAATTGTACCGTTATTTGTTTGAGACCAAAACGTAAATACTTTCGGATATTTTGGCGAAGGAGTAAATTCTTTAGACATTGAGTTATTGTATTGATAACCATCATTATTGTTGTTTGGACTTGAAATATCAACGTAAAATTTATTGTTACTATTTATATTTTCAAAGGTAATTACCTCTCCGAGTATTTCTCCCTGATTATAGTCAATTGCGTTCCAGAAAGAAGTATTTATTGGCAGTTCTACAATTTCTTTTTCTAAAAACTCAAGATTTCCAGTCCAATTATACGAAGTTGGAGATGAATCATCATTAATCCAATATTCTATTTTTAAAGAATTTAATGTTGTATTTCCAGTATTTTGAATTACAATTTTTGGGTTACTACATGTCGGGTTTTGTCTGGAATCTTTAACTTCATTGCTTGGAGATAGAATGTCAACTATTGCAGCGTCTAATGAAAAGTTAGCAGGACCATAACTAACTAATTGATTACTCACCCAATAGTTTGATGTTCCTCCAGCACTTACTACTCCATAATCAATATTATGAAGTTGAGTTGGGCTTACTAAATTTGTTATATCAATTTCTTTTATATCAGAAGCTTGACCTGGACACCATCCAGCTCTATCATATATCCAAGTTCCACCCTGTGGGTATACAGGATTTCCAGCACAAGGCGTCCATACCTGCCAAACATAGTCTTGTGTTCCACCATCAATGTTCAAGTAATGGTTTCTTGGAATAAATTCTCCTTCTTGGCCATGTCCTGTAATAACACTTTTTAATTTATAAGACGAAGCATTTGGATTCATGATAACATTTCTTGGTTCAAATGCAGAATTATTCATAATTGAACTGTAGCCTTTTGATTGAGGTCTCCATATTTGTTGCATATCAACTACATCTCTTGGAGGTGTTCCAACAATAAATAAAAACTTGATATCCATATCTTCTTGCCATTGTCCACCGCCACTAACTGTAATTCTCTTAGGGCCTTTGAATATTGGAGCGTAATCTGTTAAATCAAAATACCAGGTTTTCCCTTCAGAGCCAAGATCTAAATTTATACCATATGGTGTTACAAAAGACATTATTTGAAACTTCATTGGATATCTTTTGTAATATGTTAACTCGCCAATATTTATGGTGCCTGATATTAAGGTATCTACATTTATTATATTTCCTATCGAATCATAAGTGTAATTGAAGGGTGGCCAATAAATAAAAGTTGTTGTGTCAATTATATCATCAACTAAGCTAGAGGGATTTGATATGATATTGTATTGATGAACTGTATCAGCAATTATCATAGTAGTGTCATAACTTCCGTTAATATTTTGAACATAAGTATAAGTTGGATTAACACTGTAGTTGTATGTAGAACCACTAAAGTTGCTAATTTCGTGACTAACTACTTTATGTATTACTGAATCAACTCTAGATGAGTCATGTATATAGGTGTGGCAACTGTAGTCCCATTCACCGCAAGCAACACTATTTCCTCCTGATGTATTAACCTGCCCATTTCTACATCTCATGCTGTATGCCATTATGATTTTTTCAAATGATAAATTAGGATTATTTGGAAAATAGGCCATAGTATCTCTAACAGTACCATCCCAAGCATTACCATATGTCATGCTATAATCGAACGTTTGTACAATTATTGTATCTCCTGGGTTTTGAGCATAAATAGTTGCGACAAAAAAGGATAAAATTATCTTTAAATATATTTTTTTCATTTATTATTATTTATCAAATTTATTAAATTCAGCTACCCCACCTGAAACAATAAGTTTCATCACCTCGCTAGATGGTGCATTAATTGGGGTAATATATTTTTTTTCTACAACAAATAAGTTTCCCGAGAAGTTATATGAGTGAGGTATATAAACTAAGACTCGGCCATTATTAATATTTAGTGATTGCAAATCATCGTTAGTTATAAAACCTATTCTTTCAATGTTAGAATTATCAAATAACTTAACGAACACAGCTTGTTGAAATCCTTTCTTTTTACCCATAAACGTACTCATTAAATCTTTCACGGACGTATAAATAGTTTTTAAAAGTGGAGCTTTTTCCAAGATTTTATTGAAAAAAGAGCTAATAGGACTTTCAATAACTAGATTACCAAGATAACCTATTAAAGTAATCAATAAGGCCAATATAATTATACCTAAAAATTGAAAGTTTTCTGGAAGAAATTTACCAATTATACCGTTAAGTAAAACATATGATTTTATAACAACCCACATCAATGCTCCAACAGGAACAAAATATAAAAGACCTTTTAAAAAATAGTTTTTAATTTTTTTCATTTTCAGATTATAAAAATATAAAGATAAAGTTTATATTGAAAATTATTAGAGTGTTTTATTGTAACTTAATGTTTTTAATTTATTGATGTTGAAAAATATTATTTTTCACTAAATAATCATTTATTATCGTTATTAAATTTGAAGAAACATATTATATGAGATTTTTAAGTTTATTTATCGCCCTTTCAATATTGTTCATGTTTTCTTGTGTAACACCCAAAATACACAACGACTTAGTTGAAGAAAACCAAACAAACAAGAAGAAGATAATTCAAAACAGCAAGAAACTATTAAAATTAGAAAATGAAATATCATTTAAGAAGAATGAAATTAATAAAAATCAGAAAAGAATAAGAAATCTAAAAGCGGATTCAGTTGATATGAGGACTTCATATTTATCTCTACAAAATAAGCATGATGATTTAAAAAATACGTATGACTTACTCGTTTCAAGTAGTACAAGATCAAGTTCAGAAAAAGCTAGAGAAATTAAAAATCTACTAGAACAGCTTGACCAATCTAGAACAGATTTGTATACAAAAGAAGATAAATTAAATAAAATCTCAGCATCATTAGAAAATAAAGAAGCTGAGCTTATAAATGCTCAAGATGAGTTGCGTTTAAGATCGCAAAGAGTTTTGGAGTTAGAAAAATTAATAAGTAAAAAAGATTCAATAGTTAGTTCTTTAAAAAATAGTATTTCAAATGCACTTGTTGGATTAGAAGGAGAGGGGCTTACTGTTGTACAAAAAAACGGCAAGGTATATATTTCTCTGGAAGAACAATTGTTATTTGCATCAGGCAAGTATGAAATAAATGAAGAAGGCAAATTAGCCTTAAAAAAATTATCTGATGTTTTAGCTTTACAATCTGATTTAGACATCATTGTTGAGGGCCATACGGATAGTATTCCATATAATAGAGGACAGCTCAAAGACAATTGGGATTTAAGTGTAATGAGATCAACTAGTGTAATCAAAATAATGCTACAAAATAAGTCTCTAAAAGCAGATCAACTAACAGCAGCTGGTAAAGCTGAGTTTGTTCCTATAAGTAGTAATAATTCCTCTGAAGGAAGAAGTGCCAATAGAAGAATAGAAATGATACTAACTCCTAACTTAGATGATCTGTTTGATCTTTTGAGTGAATAAAATTATTTATACTAATATTAAAAATTTCACGTTTTATAAAATAATTGTAAATTTGAAAAAAGATAACTATGATTAAAATGAAATATTTAGCAACAAGTCTTATAATTGTTTTTACATTTTCTATTTGTTCTGCACAAAAAGCAAGAGTTAGAACTAATAACAAAGTTTTTAAAACAAATAAAAGACCTGTTATTAAGACTAAAAAAAGACCTGTTGTTAAGACTAAAAAAAGACCTGTTGTTAAGACAAATAAAAGACCAAATAAGGCAAGAGTAATATCATCGGCGGTAAATTTAGATAGAAATATCAATCACGTAGTTGTAAAAAAGCCAAGACGACCAGTATATGTCAAAAGACCGACTTTAAAAAGACCTGGATTTCTCTGGATTGCAGGCGCTTGGGCATGGAACGGCTTTAACTATGTTTGGGTTGATGGATATTGGGAAAGAGAAAGATCTGATTGGTACTGGAGTGAAGGTTATTGGGAAGTTACACCAAATGGATTTTACTGGGTCGAGGGTTATTGGTATCAAATTTAAATATTTATTATGAAAAAATTATTGCTATTTCTTTTAGTTTCAATTGTTTTATTTTCTTGTGAAGAAAGTAGAACAGGTGGTTGTACGGATCCAATAGCTGAAAATTATAATGTATTAGCTGATTATGATGATGGTACTTGTGTATATATTTTAGGTTGTACAGATCCTCAAGCTGATAATTGGGATCCAAATGCAACATTAGAAACAATTGATATTTGTAACTACAGTGCCGAGGTAGTTTTTTATTTGGATGAAAATACATCCAACTACATGCAACTTATGGGTATTTCATTTTATGCTTTTTATGATAATAATAGTAATGACCCTTTAGGTTTCATTGATAATGATCATTATTGGTTATCACCACCTGATTGTATTCAAGAAATTGACTTTTCAAACTTAGTTGTTGGACCATTATATTGGAATGGTAACTATGATAATAATGAAGCAAATTATACTTGGTCTGTCTTTGCAGATGATGGTAATGTTGGAACTATAGTTACTGATATCATCTATCCTAATAGTTGTAATCCTTTAGTTTTAGAACCGGGTATGATTAAAGATAATACAACCAAGCTAGATTAATATAAATTCTATCTACTTTATTAGATCATGCTAAAAATTGCGTTTGATAAAATTTTTAAGCATCCTTTGGATAAAAACCATAGATTTCCTATGGTTAAATATGAATTACTGCCTGAACAACTATTAAGTGAAGGTACATGTAGTACTAATAATTTTTTTACCCCTACAGATATTGATGAAAAAGTAATTTTAGAGACACATAGTTCAGAATATTATCAAAGACTTACAAATTTTCAACTTGATAAAAAAGAGCTTAGAGCTATTGGATTTCCTATGTCAGATGTTTTAATAGAAAGAGAGAAAAAAATTGTTCAGGGTACTTTGGAGTGTTCTTTACATGCTTTAAAAAATGGAGTTTCAATGAATATTGCCGGCGGGACACATCATGCATTTTCAGATAGAGCAGAGGCGTTTTGTATTCTAAATGATCAATCTGTAGCTGCAAATTATTTAATTAACAACAATTACTGCAAAAGGATATTAATTTTAGATCTTGATGTACATCAAGGTAATGGAACTGCTGAGATATTTTCTTCAAATAAAAATGTGTTTACCGCATCATTTCATGGTCAAAAAAATTATCCATTTAGAAAAGAAAAAAGTGATTTCGATTATGGTTTTGAAGATGGTGTTACAGATAAGCATTATTTATCGGAAATAAAAAATGAAATTCCAAGACTAATAGATTCATTTGAACCCGATTTTATTTTTTATCTATCTGGTGTTGATATAATTGAAAACGATAAATTAGGCAGACTATCTGTTTCTTTAAACGGTTGCAAACAAAGAGATAAATTTGTTTTAAATTATTGTAAAAAGATTGGTATTCCATTACAAATAAGTATGGGAGGTGGTTACTCACCTGAGATATCTGTAATTGTTGAGGCGCATGCTAACACATTTAGATTAGCTCAAGAAATATATTTTTAAATAAAACGTTATCTATTTCGAAATCTTGTCTTAAGTTATATATTTGTGATATGAAGAAATTAATGAATACATTAATTTGCTTGTTTTTATTTGTTAATGTTTTTGCTAAAGAGATTATTGTTATTGATACTACCAAGACAATATCTGACAAGAAAGCACTGGTAATATTAAACGGTTTTGGTGATTCGAAAAAAAACAGAAAAGTACAGAAGAAATTTTTTCAGAATAAAGGATATGATTTATTTATTCCAAAATATGTCAAGAGAAAATCTATAAAGCTGACTCAGCAGACCTTCACAAATTTTTATTACAGTAATAATTTAGATAGCTATAAAGAAGTAAATTTTTTATGCTATATAGTTGGGGGCTTGATATTAAACAAGCACATAGAGAGGAATGGTAAAGGAAAAATTACTAAAGTTATATATGATAGAAGCCCAATTCAAGAAAGAGCAGCTAAAGTTGCAACTAAGAAACTACCAATAATTTCTCGTATAATGTATGGTAAAGTATTATCTGATTTTAGTAAAGAAAAGCTAGTTTCATTAACTAATGATAAAGATTTAGATATTGGTTTAATTATTGAAAACAAAGCAACAAGATTAATGAGGTTTTTTGAAAAATCTGCATCTAAATATGGTGAGTATATTTTTAATGCTTTACAAATTGAAAGTAATTACGATGATTTTATACACACTATTCTTGATCATGACTTGATGTACACTAGATTTGATATAATAGGAGATGAAATTTTTTATTTTTTGCATAACAGCAAATTTCCAGTTAATTCAAGACGAGAAAAATATCATTGGAATCCTTTTGAAAAAATTAAAATAGATGATGTCAATTTATAAAATAAAACCAAAGTTTCAGAAACTATTAATGCCCTTATTAAAATTGTTTAAAAAGCTGGGTATTAGTCCAAACACCATTACATTATCTTCAATTTTATTATCCTTTTTATTGTCATACTTTCTTTGTAATGCATTTGAAAACTCTTTGTACTTTTTATTTGTTGCATTTGGGTTGCTTTTTAGAATGATGTTGAATGCTTTAGATGGTATGATGGCTCGCATCTACAATCTTCAATCAAAAAAAGGTGAAGTTTTAAACGAAGTGGGAGATATAATTTCTGATACAGCAATTTATTTCCCTCTAATTTTGTTTGATTCAATAGAAATAGAATTAGCAATAATTTTCATTATACTTGCTATAATAAATGAGTTTTGTGGATTACTTGCTAAAGTTGTTTCTGGAAATAGAAGGTATGATGGGCCAATGGGGAAGAGCGATAGAGCATTTTTGATAGGCCTTATTTGTATTATATATTATTTTACAAATAAATTAGATCCATATATGAACACTATAATATTTGTAGCTTCAGTTTTGATGTTTGTAAGTTCATATCTTCGATTAACTAAATCTATAACAAATGAATAAAATTATAAATAGCATTGATTTAAATGCAGAGATTCAGTGGGTAATAGCAATAATATTATCAATATTAATTATTGCTACAACAACTTTTTGGTTTTGGAATAAATTAAAGCCAAGTAAATTAGTAAATGAAATGATCTTGAGAACAAGATCATGGTGGGGAATGTGTTTCATCTTTCTTTTTGCAGCAACAGTTAACCCAATAATTACCTATATAGGTTTAGCATTTTTGTCTTTTTTTACATTGAGAGAAGTATATACGTTGCTTAAACTACGTGATTCTGATAGAACTACACTCTTATTATGCTATTTGTCAATACCTATTCAATATTATTTTGCATATCAAGGTTGGTATACTATGTTTTTAATATTTATTCCTGTTTTCATGTTTATTATAATCCCATTCTTTTTGGTGATGGCTGGTGATACAAAAGATATTATTCGTTCAATGTGTATTTTGCCAACATCATTAATGTTAGGAATATTTGGAATTAGCCATTTAGCTTTATTAGTTAGTTTTCCAGAAATGAATAATGATAATATTTCTGGAAAGGCACTACTCTTATTTTTAATTTTTATAACTGAAGCAAATGATATTATGCAATATGTGTTTGGTAAGCTTTTTGGTAGACATAAGATTCTACCAAAAGTAAGTCCTAATAAAACCTGGGAAGGATTTATTGGAGGAGTTTTATCTACTACAGCTATAGGATATTTTATGGGCTTTTTGACTCCGCTTAGTTCAATAGAATTGATTTTAATTAGTTTTTGTATTGCAATTTTTGGTTTTATGGGGGATGCTATTATTTCTGCTGTTAAAAGAGATTTTGGAGTAAAGGATATGGGAAATACAATTCCTGGCCATGGAGGTTTTTTAGATCGTATTGATAGTTTGTCAACAACATCTTCACCGTTTTTTCATCTGATTTACTTTATAGTTATTGTTTAAATGAAAAAAATAATATTAATTATAATCTATACAATTTTTTGGAGAAATTTTCTAAAAATATTTATAGGATTAAAGTATAATAATAGAAATGTTCTTAAAAAAAAGAAGCAATTTATTTTGATTGCTAATCACAATAGCCATATGGACACTATGGCAATTATGAGTTCTATTCCTTCAAAATATATACATAGAGTTCATCCCATTGCTGCTGCAGATTTCTTTGGAGGTAGCAAGTTTAAGGAAAAATTAATGAGGTATACGGTTAACGCAACTTTAATACCTAGAAAAAGACCTGAATCGAATGAAGATATTGATCCTATACAAGTTATGAGTAATTTAATAGAAAAAGGAAGATCAATAATAGTTTACCCGGAAGGTTCAAGAGGTACTCCAGGAGTGATGACAGGCTTTAAAAAAGGTATTGGATATTTAATAAATAAAAACCCATACGTAGACGTGATTCCGGTATATCTTGATGGAATACATAAAACATTACCAAAAGGGAAAAATTTAATCTTGCCATATAATTGTGAAATAATATTTGGAGATACGATTCAATTTGATTCTTTTGAAGTGGATGACATTATTAATAAGTCTGAGCATGAGTTTAATAAATTAATAAAAAATAAATCATGAAAAAATTTATATTAATTTGTTTTCTACCATTAACGATGTTAGGGCAAAATTTGACAGATTCAAGTGTAGCTGATATTACAATATCTAAAGCTAATAAACATATAATAATGAAATCGTCTGCTCATTATAAAAAAGGTATTAGTAAAATAGAAGGTAAGCTTTATCTATCTGCTAATAAACTAGAGTTTAAAACTTTAATGATTTCACTTCGAACAGAAAAATTTGATATCAACTTAGAGGATATTTCTTCAGTTTCTTTAGCTTGGACAAAATTTTTTGGTTTATTTCCTCTGTTGCCTAATTCAATTCTTATTAAGACAAAAAATGATAAGAGTTATAAGTTCACTGTTAAAAAAAGTAAGAAATGGATTAGTTCCATAAATAATCTGATTGATAAGTAATAACAAATAAATAATGAAAAAATAATTATGAATACGTATGAAGTTAAATACCAAGGAGATTTAAGAACTACCGCTACTCATTTAGATTCCGGAACAATAATAAAAACAGATGCACCAAAGGATAATCACGGTCTAGGTGAAACATTTTCTCCAACAGACATGTTATGCTCCGCTTTGGCAAGTTGTATTTTAACTATTATGGCTATTGCTGTTGAAAAAAATAATATTGATATTAAAGGTACTTTGGCAAAAGTTAAAAAAACAATGGGGAATAATCCAAGGAGAATAACAAAAATACAAGTCGATATAATTTTTCCTAAAGATTATGATTCTAAAACAAAAACAATTTTAGAAAGAGCTGCTTTTAACTGCCCAGTTCATCATTCTATTTCTGAAAACATAGATAAAAGTATTTCCTTCTCATATTAAAAAACAATAGATTAAAAATGAAAAAACTACTACTTATATTACTTTGTTTACCTGTGATTGGATTTGGACAGAAAACTTACGTCCCTGATAATATGTTTGAATATTGCTTGGAAGGTATGGGTATGGGTGATGGCGTTCCACTAAATGATTCTGTGTTTACTTCTGCTGTTGATACGTTATCACTTTTAGACATAAGTTTTAATCTTGGAACGCCTATAGGTAATCTAATAGGTATTGAAGATTTTACCAATTTACAGCGATTAGAAATTAAATTTCAAAATATTGATAGTGTTGATCTTTCAAATAATTATTTTCTTAATTATATTCACCTTCGAGACAATCATCTGATGTATGTTAATGTAAAAGATTTGTCTAACTTATCTACTTTAATATTGGATGAAAATCAAATATCTCATATTGATTTAACTACAAATCCTCAAATAAATTATTTTGCCTGTCAATATAATAATATAAATAGTTTGGATTTGAGTAATCAAACTTATTTACAAGGGTTACATTGTTGGGATAATAATATTTCTAGTTTAGATTTATCAAATAATATATGGCTAACTTATCTAAATGCAGAAAATAACTCACTAACTGAGTTGGATATAAGAAATGGAAATAATTTACAATTTACAGAGTTTAAAGTACAGGGAAATGATGATTTATATTGTATAGATGTGGATAATGTTATTTGGTCAAATAATAACTGGAATTTTTTACCTAACAATAATATATCACCTTGGACTTATTTTAGTGAAAATTGTAATTCTACTTCAATACAAGAACAAACTATAAACAAAGAACTTTTTAAAGTAACAGATTTATTAGGTAGAGAATCTAAACCTCAAACTAATACTCCTCTGATTGAAATATATAATGATGGCTCAACAGAAAAGAAAATAATGATTGAGTAATTTCAAACAAAAAGTTATTAACTATTTAATCATTTTTATATAAAATATTGTCCTGTTACCTGTCCTACAAAATTATTTTATCAATAATTTTATTAGCAGAATTGGATAAAAAATGCGGTGAGGAAGGGATTCGAACCCCCGAAACGATTTCTCGTTTACACGCTTTCCAAGCGTGCGCCTTAAGCCACTCGGCCACCTCA
>MDSV01007782.1_pt1 | contig 11710 bp, 30 predicted proteins | sample 810851 | NCBI WGS metagenome assembly MDSV01 (sample SAMN05326640, study PRJNA326480) | marine metagenome | isolation source: seawater | place: Atlantic Ocean: North East | collected 2012 | reverse complement strand
TTATTTCATCTGGTGACATATCTTTAAAGTCATCCAATCTAGTTATTAATTTTCTATAATCTCTGGTCTTCTCTCTAACTTTTTTTAACTTACTACGTTCTCTATCTAATTTTTCTTCTAAATTAACTTTATTTTCACTTCTTACAATCGCTCTTTTTTGTCGCCACTGTCTTAATGATATATTAGCAGCTATCAATAGTAATACAGCCAATGGGTCAAATACAAATATTAATATCAGTATAACAAATCTAACTGACTTGTCAAAGTTATCCTGTGCCTGTTCGCCATATATTAACTCTGCCACATATTTGATAGGTCCTACTTCGGCCTCTATTTTATCTTGTGATAGTTCTAATTCTGCTTTCTTATTAGTTAAGTTAGCAATTTTATCACTCGCCTCGTTAATGGCTGTGTTTAGATCATTACGTTCATCTTCTTGTTTCTTTCTTTCTTTAAGACCTCTGGTCACATATTCTTTATCAATATAAACCTCTAGTGCCTTGTCTAATAGATTTAGAGATTTCTCTGCTCTATCTATTATTAAATTTTGTTGATTGATTTGTTTATCTAATAGTTCTATTTTGATATTATTACTAGATGTAGGTTTGACCTGGTCTAGGTGTGCCTTTGATAAGAAACCAAAGATACCTAAAGAAGTTATGAATATCAATACTATAATGGCAATAAACAGATATGTCTTTAATAACTTTGGTACATTACTGTTCCAATTATGATACAGCCAACTGGCCGCTACTAACTTACCTACTTCTAAAGCAGAACCCATAGCAATAATAGGTACTACGGCACCAGCAAACAAAGTTGCTAGACCAACAATAGAATACCCAGCCGCTATTACGGAAATAGATATGGCCGATAGAAAGGTTAAGATAGTTAAAAACATTAATTGATTTTATATTCTGATCTGATTTTGGTTAATATGCTTTTGATTTTAGAAAAATAGTTTTTATCACTGGCGTAAGCGTCAAGTGTTTCTACAAGTATGTATGGATCGTCTATACCATCTTCCCTTAATTGTCTGTACTTCTTATAAGCACTACCATTATTTAGTATAGTTATATAGTTCAAAACACTATCACATTCATGTTGATAAACTTTTACACCCCACTTCTTTGGGTTGTTTGAAGGCAACATGTGTGGCTCTTTTAAGTCGTATGTTCTAATACCAAATAAGTTTTTACCAACTCTGGCAAATCTACTATTTCCCCAGCCACTCTCTAAAGCTGCCTGAGCCAATAACAATTCTATATTTACAGGATAAATGTCTGTTGTGGTATGATCTATATACTCAACACATTGTAAAACGTTAGTTAAAAACTGTTGATTATTTGTATGTTCAAAGTCTGGTAAACTAGGTATACTTGCCTCTGCTCTAGCAGTTGTGTCTTTTACATAATACAAAAATGTACCTGTACAAAACATAATTACCACCACTGCCATTAATGTTTTAATTACTGTTCTCATTTAAGCCTCGCTATATATTCATACGATTGTATAGGTGATTCATCAACATTCTCATAAGCATAGTTCATCTTCTTTTGAAAAAACTCTAACTTATCTGTAAATGATTTAGCCGTGGCGAATATCTTTTCTGCTTGTTTTTCTGTATAGTTATTATGAATATCAATTACCCAATTGCCTTCGTAATATACTCTACTTGTGCCTGACCTGTTTGATGGTTTCACCAACTCTCTTAATTTTAGTAGTGCTTCACCGACCCTTGCTTTAATGTAGGGATCTAACTCTTTTACTTTTCTCATTCTTCACTCTCTCTTTCATTATAAATCAAGGCCGATCTTATTTAATTTTGGTCGGAAACTATAAAATAGTTTATTATGATTTCCTGAATCACCTAAATTGGCCATTTGATATAGGTGTACCATTTCGTGTCCTAATGTATCCACAAACTCTCTTTTATCTCTGTATGTTGGTAACATTTCCAACCAGAATTGTCTTGTACCTTTTCTCTTCCACTCCCATGCTGTCACTTGACCATAACAGTATTTTTTAGACTTATCTTTGTAAATCTTTTTTATAAGAATTTCGTTGAACGGAGATAGTTGGTTTTTAAATACAACTTTATTAATCATTTTGAAATAATATTTTATATCTTTGTATGTTGTTCTATACTTCGTTCTTGTGGATAATTCTCTCTTTAGAATTTTTTTGACTCTTTGATTTGACATTTTTCTCCCTTGTTTTTAAGATAAAAAAAATCACTTACAATCATCCTCTATATCACTACCTTTTAATAAAGAACACTTATATTCTTCATCAATCTTTAATCTCATTTCAGCCAACATACCGTCTAATATAGCAGGTAAATATGCCTGTATGATTTGTATAGATTCTAAAGCAAACTGATTACCTAATTTAGCCATTTCATATTCTAATAACTTTGAAACGTCAGCGTTATCACCATTTACTTTAGTTTGTATAATATGACCTATAACTGCCTTATTATAATCATTAGCCATAGCAGAGTTCATCAAACTCGTTAGACCAAACCATATACTAGCCAGTATAATTGTCAATGTTATCAAGTATTTTTTCATAGTATTTCTCCTTATATTTATTGGTATACAATACACCATTCCGACTATAAAGTCAAGCACTATTTTTCGTTGGGAGGTAAGGGTTTTGGCATGGCCGGAGCGTGTCCGACCATGTAAATTAGCGATTCGATTACGCTTTTCTCATAAAGTTGTCGTCCCAGCCAAAGGTATCTTTTACCAATTGCTCTGTTAGACCTTTATACTCTTTGTTTAGTTTCTTATCTTTTACATTTATCATAACTTCAGCCTCTGTTTTGTGTAGGCCTTCTAATAATTGTATAAACAAAGTTTCTTTTTTAGTTTTACTCATTGTATTATCGCCACCCTCAATAAAAAGGTATAGTCTTCTATACTCGTTTCTAAGCATAGCGTGTTCCGTACCAACTGGTACCTCGTTTGCTATGTAAGGTGGTGTTCCTTCTGGTAATACAAACTTAATTTTAGGATCAAATGCCGCTTTTAAGATTTGTCTAATATATGGAGCGTCATACTTCTTTAATACTTCCATTTTTTTAGGTTTATCTTTAGCGTTATTGATTTTAGTAAATATCTCATGTACGGTTTCGCCTGAAGTACCTGATGTACTTGCCATAGCCGCCATAGCCTGCTTACTAATTAAGTTAGGGTTTCTTGCTTCTTCAGCCATAATTTACTCCAATATATATTGTTCAAAAGTCATTAATATTCTCAATCATTGACTTCATTTTGTTATCAATAAAATACGGTAACAGGAGCGACCTGCTTGGTACTTTATAGTTCTTAAAAGTATTTATAATGTTTTCCTGTATCGTTAATGGTATCTGACTCAGATCAATTAACTTCTTGTTTCTGTTGTAGTTCTTTTTTGTTTGACTGCCTAATGGTATATTATCTAAATTAGACCATTCTTCTAACTTCTTTTTAGTAATAGGTGCCTGTCTACCACCTCTTACAAACTGGTCATCTGGACTTAATATATTAGGTACACCATCTGACCTATCGCCTTTGATTATTTGTTCTCTTAAAAATTTTATAGGGTCTTCTTGTTCACCTATAAATGATTTTAAAAATGGTGACCACTGATATACATTACCATAATGATGTAACTGTATAAAGTCTTTGTCGCCTGATACAATCAGGTATAAATCCTCTGTCTGTTGTTTACATAGTGTGGCTATAATATCATCTGCCTCAGCATTCTCAACATACATCATTACATAAGGAAAGTTTTTAGATATTTCATCTTTGACCTCTGTAATAATTTTAAATATATTATCCCAATCAAACGGACCATCTTGTCTGGCCATTTTTCTACTATGTTTGTATTGTGGGAAAAAATCTCTACGCCATGGATTACCAGCGTCTGAACATAATACCATAGTACCATATTCTTCTTTAAACTTTACATTAAAACCTCTCAAAGAATTTAAGACCATGTGTCTAATCATATCTTTGTTAGGTTTTACATCACCTTTACCTCGTACTTGTGCCATCAAGTTTGATATTAATATCTGATTAAGGTCAACTAATATCATACTGTATCATCACCATAGTAAGAGCCTGGTATTTTGTTTTTTCTTTTTTCAATTTTTTCTTCTTCTTTTTTTTTATTATGATTAATAATTAAGAAGGCTATAAAGAAACCTATAAAGGTCACTGTACAACCAATTATTCCCATCGCTAATCCGTGTCCTAATGTCATGGTGCTGTGGGTGGCCCGAAGGCCACCCTCATTTAATTAAGCGTCAATAGAAGCTACTGTTGCTTTTGTAGGAGCAACTGTGCTAGCATTGTCGTATTTAAAAGGTGTGCCATATAGGGCTTTGATACCAGCAGCTATAATAGCTCTAGTAGGTGTACCCATTCTGTACACATGGTTACCTTTTGATTTTGAACCGTAGATCATAAAACCTTCAGCTCTTAAAGTGTCGACCATAGCTCTAGGTGACTTTAGACCGTAAGTAGTGTTTAAAGCTTTCCAAGATACTGATTGACCTCTTTGTAATAGATTAAGAATTTTTGCCTTTTTAGACAATTTTTTTCTTCCTCTAGTTTCCGTTTTATTATTTTTTAAACCAAACATGATTTTTCTCCTTTTCAATTGATTTATTAAATACTATTTTACGACCTGCTAAGGCGATTCTCGTAAGAATTAGGTTATTCATCTAAATCATCTCCTGTAAATATTGTAGAGTCATTTAGAGTATTTAAATCTTCTTTTACATCTTTACTTAATGGTTTATTAGTCTTTGCTGGTTTATCAATCACACTAGTATAATCTATTCTAGCTGACAAGGCACTGCCTTTGTTTTGATTTAATTGTACCAACTTGTCTGATAATTTTTGTGCTGGATGTACCATTTCAAAATCTCTATAGACTAAACCTCTAATCATATCAACGACCATGGCTAAGTCTTTTGTAAACGTATTCTTTTCCGTTTTAATTGATAGATCATATAATTGTCTTAATAAATTCATACTAATATCATCTACTGCTGTTTCTACAAACTGCTTTGTTTGATGATCTCTAATTTTTTTAGCTGCCTTATCGTCTTGTTTCCTAGGTCCTGTTGTAGACCTTTCAACAATTCTATTGGCAGGAAACTGTATGATATTATCATCAGCCACTATATGATCTCACCCTTAAAGTTTACTTTACCTAAATCAGCAAAGTGTTCTACTAGTTGATTGTAACCACCAATTAACTTATCATCAATTTTAATTTGAGGCATAGTTCTAACTGGTTTACCAATGTCTTCTAACATGGCCTGTGGACTATCAAACGATTCCATCATTTTTTCTTCGTAATCAAGGCCAAGTGTCTTTAACATATGTTTGGCCTTGGTACAAAATACACAATTGTTTTTACTGTATATTACTATTTTCATCTTTATTACCTATTAGTTCTTCGTAAGCAATCTTAGCTTTTTCTTTTGTATTATAAGCGTCAACAGCCTCTGCTATTGTGAAGTTGTACATTTTATTGTACTCACCCATTGGTAAGATTAAGCCAATCCAAACTCTGTAATAATTATTTTTAGTAATCGTTACATCTTTTTTCCAGATTTCATAACCTCTAACAGGTGTATTCTCAATCAAGTTAACAATCGTTGACTCAACCTCTGATACTGTTGTTTTGTTATGATTTTTACCTAACTCTGTAATAAATTGTTTGCTAGACTTATTCATCTCGCCTTTAATAATATCAGCCATTTCTGCTTTGGCAATCATCATGCCTTTCTCAATAGCTAATTGTAGATCAGGCGACACGGCCGTACCAACACCAAAGATACACACTTTATCTTTGTCTTTACCAAATGTAGAAGTGCCACATGCTTTCTTTTCAGAAAAATCTGACATATACCACTTTGGTACTTCTTTTAAGACTTTGCCACTCTCGGACTTCATCTTATAAGTAGAAGAACAATTAGCAACCAATAATCCGGCCACTACAACTCCTACTAGTTTCATCATCTTATTCATAATTAATTAACCTCACTTTTTACATTATATACTAAATCTTGTAATTTGTCAAGGCCCATTGATACCCATTCTAAAGCTTCTGGAGCCGTCATTCCTGTGTAAATTACAAAAATAAGTGAGATTATGATAATATTCTTAATCATCTAACCTCCCATTCACCATTTACCATTAAACACGTCTTTCCTGGTGTCTTAAAAGCGTGTCTATCCCGACTATAATATCGGCAATACTCTGGAGCTGATATATCTCTATAGTAAAACTGAGCAAATAACTCCCAATAACCTGGTGTATCTATACCTTTTTTACCATCAGCACATTCCATAACTTCTTCTTTTATAATGTTATCGCCTTGTTGTTTAATAATTACTTTTACAAAACAATATTGACCATTTACTTCTTCAGGTTCTATTGTTTGTACTTTTGAATATAGTATCTTCTCACCACCGTAGGCATAATTGACAATAACACTTGTCAAAAATAATAAGCATACTAATAATATTAAATTTCTATATTTCATATAATTTTATCTGTTAAATATACTAACAAAAATGTAATTGCCATTACAACTAATATAATTCTACCAGCCAAGGCCGTTCCTGTTAAATATTCAAATATTAATTTATTCCATTTATCCATTTGTTGGATCCTCTATCCATCTTCCGTCAGGTAATTGACAAGCAGTGCCAAATACCATCTTTCTATTTACTCCACCAATACCCACTAACGGCCATTGATTTGTTATATCAATTGTGGCGTCATAGTTTTTACACTTGATAGGCCCTTTTTGATATGTATGATACACTTTTATAATACCACTATTACCTGTTTTGTTATTATACCAATTTGTAAAACTAGAACCATTTGGACTAGTATTTAAATGATCTACAAATACAGCATTGTGTACATCATAATCTGAATTGTACATAATGTTAGCACCAGCAAAGGCACCTGTCACAGCACAAGTAGCTATAACATATGGGTTATCTACACCCATTGATACACAAGCACCAGTGGTTGTAGCACTACCCAATACAGCACCAGTTTGTGATCTGGTTGCTGTACAATTAGTTAATAAGATACTAATAAAAATTAAGAGCAGACTTCTCATTTACACCTAGTTTCTTTAATGTATCATTAATCTCATAGAGTTCATCATTCAAAGCAGGAGTTTCTTTATACTCTAGCTCTTCTACGATCTCTTGTTTTCTTTTTTTAAGATTATCTATTGTTACTTTATTTGTCATATGGTTTCTTATCGTTAGCAATTAATAAACATGTCGCCTGAATATCACTTATCAATTCATTGACTTCAGCATCCCTTTCAGGCGTCTTTGGATTATTGTACTTTAAATTATACAATCTATCACTTGTCGTTTTAAGACCGTCTATCTTTTTACAAAAATCACTAATTTTGTGTATCATCTTTACCTTTTAATAATACGTTCCAAGGCCATTTTGTTTTTGCCTCTGACCATACTTTAGTTTGATACTCTATAGTCTTTTGTTTTTCAGTTTGAAACAAAGTTACCAATTTAGATGGCACCTCACCGATTGAAGTAGCAAACTCTTTTGGAGTTATTGACTTCTCCTCACTCTTAACCATTGTAGTCATTAAAACTAAAATAGTTATCATCATCATAGTTCTCATATTTTCTTTCCCATAGTTTTAAAGTCCTTTTCATCAACTATCATGTAAGGACCCTTATTATATGCCACACTAATTGTTTTACCAGCCGGTACATGTGTAGCATATTTCTTTTTAGTACACGAGCCAGTTATATTATCACCAGTAGGGAGCGATGGTCTACAAGAATAATCAGGCATATCATAACCATCAAAACTGGTCATAACTTCACCTGTAAATTCATCTAAAACCACGCCTAATGATTTTATATAATTATTGTGTTGTTTCTTTAACTTTTCTAACTTCTTTTTTCTCGCCATTTTCATAAGTAAAATATTCAGCTTCTTCTTGTGCTTTCTTCTCAGCATATGTCATACCAAAAATTCTTTTGTAGAAAGCGTCAATAGGTTTCGGTGCCGACCAATCATCAATTAAATTCTGTAATTGATCTGGTGAGATTGCTATATTAGCAAAGTTCTTTGGCATTTTAGTCATATCTTCTTTTAGAGCTTGTAAATAAGCAACTCTATTCTTGTAAGTAGGTTTCTTAAACTTCTCGTCTTTAGCAGTAACATCTTTAAACTCTGTAAAGATTTGTTCTTTAGTGTACATATAACTCATATATTAGTCCTTTTCTGTTAATTAGTGTTAATCCTATCATAAGCCGCTGGAATTGTCAAGCTTTGAATTATTGTTGATTTTACTTGTTTTTTCGTCCAGGAAAGCTGCCAGGATACGCCAGGATTGACGAATCGTAGCTGTCGTGTGTGTTCCATCACCCTATTTCCCTTGTTCCTTATCACTTTGTAGTTGTATGTTGGTGTCTATGTTTGATTGAACCTCTGCCCACTTGTCAAACTCATCAACTTCCGATTGTAGTTTATTCTTGTAGTTTACCAATATCTCTTTGGCTTTCTCTACCTTGTTTTCTTCTATTTTATATAGAGCATGGTTTATTATGTCTATTGTCGCTATTGTTTCTATCATATTATACTCCCAAGGCCTTTATTGTTTGTTCCTCTGTAGTCGGTATTGGTTTGCCTTGTTTTAACCAATCCTCCATTTGTTCAAAGTAAAATGCTTCATCTTCTTTACCCTCATCTTCTAATACTTTTCTAGCCAATTTAAAAAACTTTAACATTGACATATCTTTCATAGTAGGATCAATTGCTCTTACAACTTTACCTGGTCTCTGATTGCTCATTAATCTCTCCTCTTAAATTCTGGTAAGTGGTTTAGATTAGCATATCTACCATCTTTGTTTATGGCATATGCTAGAGTCTGTCTATGTTTCTTACTAGTTTTTTTATACAAATCTTTTGCCTCTTTATAAGTCTTAACAACCGTCTTTGTACTTCTATCAAGTGACCTGTATTCAAATATAGAATACTCAACAGCGTTATCTATAACACCTTGTTCCCACTCGTTAGGTTTATTGTTCATCTTTAGCCTTTATAACTCTCTCAATTTCATTGAAATAACACCAATGTGTACCAGTATCACCTGAATATGTGATGGCACCCTTATAGTTTAGATCAGTGTCATAAGTTTTAGCATTCAAACTTGTATCGTTCTCAGCCGCTATATCTGTTTTCTCTGTAGCAATACCGATATTGATTATCTCACCAACTCTTCCTCTATTGCCTTCTATTATATCACCTACATTTATTATCATAGTCCTCCTAACTACCGTTAAATAATTCTTCGTTTAATTCAACAGCTCTACTGTTGTCGTCATTGTCTTCGTCTTCACTAGTCATTAACAATACAATATAGTGTATTGCCTTTAACAGGTCTTTTCTGTTTTTACCATTCTTCTTACCATATCTAGCAAGGTACTTAATGGCATTAGCTTGGCAAAAATCTTTATCAATACCAAGGTGTCTTAACATATCTTGTACCTGAAAACCGTCTTTAGTTGTACTATAGTGTTCACTATAAGTTGATTCTATATATTTTTTTATCTCGTCACAAATTTTATCTTCGCCGTATTTCATTAGTTAACTTTCTCACCGTTATAAGAGTAAACTTTACTCTTTGTTAATTTAGGATTAAAATCTTTTCTCAAAGATTGTCTATCGTTTGATTGACCATAATCTGTCCACATATGTTTTGATTCTCTTTCTTTTTCGTGTTCAGCCATAGAGTCAGCAAATATATCAGCAAAAGATGTATAGTAATCTTTTTCCATAACTATCTCAATATTAGAAACATTTGTAAAATTAGCGGCACTATCTTTATAGTTCCAATCACAATGTTTTAACATCTTCATTCTCATTTCTTTAGTATCAAATTTTGATCTATACTTATTTGGTACATTTCTGTATATTGTTTCATAAGCACCAAACGTATCCCACTCATGGTCTGGATCCATATATTCTCTCATATATACTACGTTAAAAGTACCGCCGTTTACATGGTCATTCATAGGTTTTCCTTCAAAATAAATGTTATCAAATTTCATTTTATCTAACTTCTTGTTCATTAGTCTGTCAACGCCTCTTCAACGTTAAACTCGTTAATACCAATTAACTCTAGGTTATCAACTTTCATTGTTTTTTCAACGGCAGTATCAAGGTCAATCTGACCATCTTTTAACATAAAGATAATATTATCTACTGCTTTTTCGGCTGTATCTTCAGCCCATTGTTTTACTTTTGACATAATGTATTCTCCTTTTTTGTTGTTTTCATACTCTTATCCTATCAGACCTGGTACCAGAGTCAAGCGTTTATTTTTCGTTGATTTTACTAGCTTTTTTGAAGTTATACACAAGAACAGAACCAGAACATTGTCTATTTCCAATGGTTTTTCACCCATTCTTGTGTCGATTCGTGTGGTTTAGGGTTACCATGGAACACGGCAACCTTGGCCTTTGGTGATTCTTCAAAGGTAAACGCTGTTTTATGAAATCTTGTCTGACTACGGTCTAGCCACTTATATGATTGTGTCCATATATCAGGAAACACCTTTAGTTTCTTTACACCTGGTTTTTGATTGATGTAATTAGTTATTACATTCTGGTCACCTTGTAAGGCTAAGTCTTTTTGTTTGTTTTCTAAAAACTTATCCCATATAAAACTTGTGGCATTTGTATTATTAAACTTTAATATACTAGAATTGTACCATTGTTGTGGTTGACCAAAATCTCTGATAACACAGAAACTATCATCTTCACCATGGTTGGCAAAACAATCTATATTATCTTTAATTACTACATCTAAATCAAAGTATAGATTAGGACCATTTAAGTTGGCCTCTGGACTAAACAAAGATAACTTATGCCAATAACCTGTATATTGGTCAAATGGTAATTTTCTTACCTCATAGTTGTTACCTGCTTGTATCTCCTTATGAAACTTAATTCTATCTGTAAACAATATAAACTTGTGTGGTACGGTCAGGTTTCTTTGTACCATATTATACAATACTTGTACATACTTTGGTTTAAACTTCAACCCCCAATTTACACAAACTACATTTATCATATTAATAACCAGTTATAAACTGCCCTCATACTTAAAATTAAATACATTAATTCCATAAGTGCTCTTGGCCAATCTCTGTCTTTTAGACCAAAATACACCCACATTACACAAGCAACCACACTTAAACTCCAACCTACCCATTGAGTTGATATATTAGCTGATGATAAAATAGATACACTTGCCATCGCTATAAAAAATCCTAGCCATCGCCAACCATTGATATTTTTATAGTATCTGATTTTCATGCTTCTACATCATTATAAGCTTTAATCGTTTTAATTACTTTTTCCATGTCGTCTAATCTTATCATATTAGGTCCATCACTAGGAGCATTGTCTGGATCTTCGTGTGTTTCCATAAAGATAGCGTCTGGTTTAAATATAGTTGAGGCATAGGCCATATATGGAGCGTAATCTCTATTACCACCACTTACATCACCTTTGCCACCTGGTTGTTGTACACAATGAGTAGCGTCCATACATATCTTTGTGCCAAATTCTTTCATCTGTATTAGGCCTCTGTAATCCACCACTAATTGATTGTAACCAAAAAATGTACCTCTT
>MDSV01236465.1_pt1 | contig 11712 bp, 4 predicted proteins | sample 810851 | NCBI WGS metagenome assembly MDSV01 (sample SAMN05326640, study PRJNA326480) | marine metagenome | isolation source: seawater | place: Atlantic Ocean: North East | collected 2012 | reverse complement strand
ATTTAAAGGGATTTCAAATGTTAATACCTGTCTATTACTATCAATAATCTCTGAATTTTCAAACTCACCTCGTGACTCTTTAACCAACTCGATAATAACACTTATGTACTCATTAGGAGCAATGATCGATAATCCCATACAGGGTTCAAAAATAGTATCAATATGCGTTACTTCAGGGTATTGATTTGGGTTCTCCATCTCAAATGCGTCACCATTGTTTAACGCAACCTTATAAGTCACATTTGGCGCGGTTACAACAATCTCGATATTAAATTCTCGCTGAATACGCTCTTGAATTATCTCCATATGCAACAACCCCAAAAATCCACACCGATACCCAAATCCTAAAGCTTGTGATGATTCAGTTTCAAAGGTCAACGAAGCATCATTTAACTGTAATTTTTCCAACGCTTCACCTAACATCTTATACTCATCGGTATCTACAGGATACAAGCCACAAAATACCATAGGCTTGGCAATCTGATACCCTTCCAAAGCTTCTTCAATCGGATTATCCTCTTCTGTTATCGTATCTCCAACACGAGCATCTTTGATCGATTTTAAGCCTGTAATAATATAACCAACCCCTCCCCTATGAATGGATTCAGCTGGTGTCATATTAGGTTTAAAATAACCACACTCTAAAATATCTACTTTTTTCTTCGATGCCATAAGCCGTATCTTTTGTCCTTTTTTAATTGAACCATCAAACACACGCACATAATTAATAACACCACGATAATCATCATAACTAGCATCATAAATTAAGGCTTTTAATTGATCACTTCCACTCTCTTTAGGCCTTGGAATTTTAGCAATCACAGCCTCTAAAATTTCTTCTATACCCTGCCCTGTTTTGGCACTACATAACAAACATTCCTCTTTTGGAATCCCAAATGACTGCTCAATTTCAGCTAAAATACGATCCGGATCTGCTGCTGGCAAGTCAATTTTATTTACTACCGGAATTATCTCTAAATCATGTTCTAGTGCTAAATAAAAATTAGCCATACTTTGAGCCTCAATTCCCTGCGCGGCATCAACAAGCAACAACGCCCCTTCGCAGGCAGCGAGAGATCGCGATACTTCATAACTAAAATCGACATGACCTGGCGTATCAATTAAATTTAAAACATAATCATTACCATCTTTAGCCTGGTAATCCATTCTTACCGCTTGCATTTTAATGGTAATTCCACGCTCTCTTTCAATATCCATGGAATCTAATAATTGATCCCTCATATCACGATCTGCCACCGTCTTGGTAGCTTGAATAAGCCGATCTGATAAGGTGGATTTACCATGATCAATATGTGCAATAATACAAAAGTTTCGATTTTGTTTCATTCTGCCTGATAGGATAGCATATTTGCACTATCTCATCATAGATCTTACTAGAACTAGTATTCTATTTTGATATAGCTTACTCTTAATCAACTTCCATTTATCAATACTTTTCATGCATATGGATAAGTACCAATCGATCGGTAAAAACAACTTATTTTGTGACTTAATTTTTGTCTTGATTTTTTAATAATATATAAATTGCAAGTTTATAGTTAAAACGGTATTATTTTTGGAAATCTTATGAGCCATTCATTATTACCTATCTTAACTCAATTACAATCGTTATCATCGTTACGTATTCTTGTGGTAGGCGATATTATGCTTGATGAATTTCATTGGTGCCATGTGAATCGAATCTCTCCAGAAGCGCCTGTCCCTGTTTGTAATATCCAAAATACAACACTTGCTCCTGGAGGTGCCGCTAATGTAGCTGCGAATTTAGCCTCGTTAAATGTCGCTGTTGATTTAGTTGGCTTCTTGGGATCTGATAGCTCCGGTGATAAGCTTATCAAAACGCTTCATGATCATCATATTAATACTGATAATCTCATCAAAACTAATCAACCCACGATCTTAAAATCGAGAGTTATTGCTCATCAACAACATGTTGCACGTATTGATCGTGATCCCCCTAGTCATTACTCAGATCATGATTCTCAAAGTTTACTCAAACAGATTCAACATTCTATCAAAGACTATGATGCAGTTATTATTTCGGATTATTTAAAAGGCTTATTAACGCCAGCTATAACACAAGCGATTATTCAATCTGCTAAAGAAGCAGGATGCCTTGTTGTTGTTGATCCAAAAGGTGATTCTTATGATAAATATCAAAATAGTGACTACCTTACCCCTAATTATAAAGAATTTTGCCTTGCTACTAAATCATCCTACACCAATGATGATCAGATTAAAGCTGCAGCGCAGTCTCTTCGTGACCAACTTAAGCTGGATACTTTAATTATTACTCGTAGTGAAAAAGGAATGAGTATTGTTACATCCGATTCATTTGATACAATTCCTACTCAAGCTCAAGAAGTTTTCGATATTACGGGTGCTGGGGATACAGCGATTGCTTGCTTGGCCATAGGTTTATGCTTAAATCTTTCGGCACACAATGCAGCAACATTAGCCAACTATGCAGCTGGGATTGTTGTTAGTAAAGTTGGAACGGCCTTTGTAACCCCTGATGAGCTATGCTCGGTTATTAATCATGACTCAGCTACAAAATCCTAAATTAATTAGCTCTAATAAGAGTTTAGATCAGGCTAACTCTATCCGTGCTAACAACAAGTCTATTGTCTTTACTAATGGCTGTTTTGATGTTTTACATGCAGGGCATGCTTATTATTTAGCAGCAGCTAAAGCACATGGAGATTATCTATGGATTGGTCTTAATTCAGATTCCTCGGTATCTACGCTAAAAGGTTCTTCACGCCCTATCCATGATCAAGAAGCAAGAGCCTTTCTTTTATCTAACCTAGAATGCGTTGATTATATTACCATCTTTGATGAAGAAACCCCGATTTCATTACTGAGTCAAATTCAGCCTAATATTCATATTAAGGGAGGCGATTATACTAAAGAAGAGCTTCCTGAATACCCTGTTGTTAAAGAGTATGGGGGAGACGTCATTATCAAACCATTTTTACCAGGCTATTCAACAACAGCTATTTTAGCTAAACTACAATCCTCATGAGTATTCAGATTATTACGAAACGAGTTAGTCACTTTGAGCAAAATGCTCGTCTTATCATTGATACAAACACAAACCAGTCGATGCTAGTTGATCCAGGGGCTGATGCAGAGATATTATTTAATCTTCTTGGTGATTCAACGCTTACAACAATTTTTTTAACTCATTGCCACATTGACCATGCAGGAGGTGTACAAGCGTTACTTTCTTTAATTGAGCATCATAAGCTTCCAAAACCAACGCTGTTATATCATTCTAATGAAATTATTATTGGAGAACATATTGATGTATTTGCAACTCAATATGGCTTTTCAGCTGCTGATTATCAAAACCCTCCTAAACCTGATCAATTAGCCGATGATCTTACAGAACTTACGTTAGGTTCATCAACGTTTAAGATTTTATTTACACCAGGACATGCCCCTGGACATTTAGCCCTTTATTATGATCAGGATGATTTTAGTTTATCGGGAGATTATCCAGAAACATTACACTGTAATCGTTTATTAATTGCGGGTGACACCCTTTTTCAAGGATCAATTGGCCGAACTGATTTACCGATGGCTAATCATGATCAATTAATTGATAGTATTAAAACACAATTATTAACACTGCCTGAAACAACGTTGGTGTGTCCAGGACATGGTGCTAACACTACGATTGCAACAGAATCTCAGACCAATCCTTTTTTACATTAATTCCCTATAACAATAATCATCACAATTTAGCGTAGATTATCATAACGAAATATTTTTAAGCATAACTTAAAGATCTTAAATCATCACTTTTTGTGTTTAGATCTTAATCTTATTCATCAACTTATCTTTCTTTGTAAAAGATATTTTTGTCTGCTTATTTTTAAAACCCTCTAGATTATTTATTTAAAAACATACATAATGATACTTTATTTATTAAAAATTTATATAAAAAAATAATAAACATCCATTCAATATGTTCCATCGACTAACCCCTCCTTCATCACCAACGCCTCCCTCATCACGATCACCAACCCCAACAACAACTCCTCGAGTATCACGACCAACAAGCCCAAATCCGACTTCTCCACCAGCACAACTACCACCCCCCCTTCCAAATCCATTACCAGATCAGCAATCAACGTCAATAAACCATCCTGCTAAACCAACTAAAAAAGCTTTAGAAGAAACACGTGATACTGAGCTGCTCGATATTAATGAAAAAATACAAATCTGTCTTAACTTGATACCTAATAGGTGTGAGGAGGATATTTTGTATATCAACAAGCATGGCCTTAGTTACTATCAATCTAATAAAGATGAACTTGATAAACTTACACCAACGGACTTATTATTTGATTTTCTTTTCCAAAGACGTAACCACATGCTGAAAACACTCTTAACCTATCATGACTATAAAACCTGCGAAGACCATTTTAATATGGCTATTTTAAAACTTAAACAGCAGGAATTTGATCATAAAATTTTTAATCAAGAAATATCTACTATTTTTAATATTCATTATGATATTTATAACAAATATAAATCTACTGCTTATATCCGAAAATTATTCGAGCGATTACTAGAGGCTGTTAACGTACACAAAAATGAATGGGATAGTCTATTTATAACTGTAGAAAAAAAATTTTTTTTGACAGAGACTCTAAAATTGAATTTTAAAGAGTTTTTTTCTTTAGACTACCTATCTCGGTTTTCTAACGACTCGCCTGATTTCAACCCATTTCCTCCTGATTCATCTAAATTTATGCCTCTTAACTTAATCCATGTTTTGTTTTGTTTATCTCTAAATTTACGCCCCCTTCTAGTAGAATCACCAAAGGAAGATACTGCAATACCGTTTCGTACAATTATTCCTCGTGCCATTAATCCTGATATAAACTTAGCTCAATATTTGGAGGATGATAAAACATATATTATGGTACAAGCACGTGCACGAACAAACCTTGATTCGAAAATAGCTTTTCTCAAAAACCTCAATCAATTTACTGAAGAACTATTACAGCATTTGACTTACAAAGCATTATCAACAGATCTCATCGGCACAGCATCTGAACAGTTTCATATAAAAATACTTTCCATCTTCTCTGAACAGATTGAACACTCTTTTTACTCATGGCTATCTTCATTTGCTTATGAAGTCTCTAATAACGCTGAATATAGTAAAGATCTTCAACACGTTAAAGCACTTATACCTCACTCATTTAACAGACTTAAAAAGGAATTAGAGATTTTTGATCTTATGGATTTCTTACGTAACTATCGAGATCATGAAGAAATAATTTCACGCTATACAGAATTGCTAGGATATCCGTTCAAATCTCTAGATAATATTGAAACTTATCTACATTGCTTAGACGTAGATACTAACTCTAATTTTCAACTTATTATAACCCTTCATGATGTTACGTCCTTCTATTTTGATAAACCTCGAGGTTCAATAACATTTTTCTTAGATTATATTGTAACATTTATTGATTCTGCTACGACTTTTGAAGTATTTCAGGGTCGCCTTAATCAACTTCAACACCCTAAGTACAAACTTACACAAGACAATCTAGCTGAATTTCATGGTCTCAAACAAGACTTATTACAACGTATTGATGACACTTCTGATCCTAAGGAAAATAATACTAAGGAAGCTAAATCTTATATCAAAAGTTTGCAAGAATTTGGCATTTTTACGTTTGAATTAGAAAGCGATGTACAAGAACCCAACTCTAAAACTACCTTTCTTAAACAACTGACTATATTTTATGAAACCAAAAAAACACTTTTAGAAAAATACAAGAATCATCATGATATCAAATTATGTCAATTTTTAACCCAATCTCTTGATGACTTGAACAATTTAGATCAAATAATTCAAAATCAAAACGATCTTTTACGAGAAGAAGCAGCAGAATCTTCTAATACACATCAACAGAAGAAAAGACCTAAAAAAAAGAATCACTCTAAACCCAAATCCCCCAAAACAGATGTACCTAAATTAACACCACCTTCATCTTTAATATCAGAACGGGACACTATAACGACAAATTGGAAAAAAGCTAAAGAACAGTTACAAACAATTGCGAAAAAGAATGATTCCTTATTACAATTAGAATCTTTTGGTAATATTTTTGCTAAGATTCAACATTTAAAGAAAGATGATTTAAAATCACAAGGTATTGACCCTCAGGTTCTACAAGAAGAAACAGAAAAAATTAACGCGCTCTCTAATGAATTTGACTTAGCTATTAATAAACATCTGTATACCGAGTTTTATAACCAGCTAAACCAATTTATTTCATCATTTTCGAGCCCTTACTTTAAGCCGACTGTTATTGTTAACCAATTACTACTTGATGATACTATTTACAATCCCCCAAAAATGATTTCGGATCTAGCAAAAACCCCTGAATCTCAAAAAGAAATAAAAATATGTATGACCATCCTTAATCCTCTTTCTGCTAAAACTAAGATAATACTTCCCTTACTGACCCAGTATTATGAATCTTATACTATGATGAAAGATAGTAAACTCAACTTAGTCACAAAAGGCTTTAAGGAATCGGAAATCGACACCTATATTTCACAGTCATTTAATTCTGACTTAACCTCCCCTGATCTCAATCAGGATCTTTTAATTAAAAATACGCAACTACTAGGTTCTATTAATTCTCACTTTCAAAAGATTTGTGAGTATTTTGATTCTAATCAAAAAATTTATGCTCAACTTAACAATAACATTAGTAGGCTTTCAAGCTTAAACTTTGATGGCAAGGCCATTGCTAACACATTGTGTCACTCATTAGACCCTTCACAATCCCTTTCAGATTTAGACCCATCATCACTAAATGGGATTGATTTGTTCTTAAATAGCGAACAATTATTAAAAAAAACATCCCTATTAACTCAGCTTAATAGTAAACTTGATAACGACGTTGCGCTTTTTAAAAAATATCAATTTATTTATAAGGCATTTAATATATTTATTTCTTCTAATGAACTTTTACATGAGTCTATCAAAGTTTCTTCTAAAAAGACCATTTTAACTCAACAACTACGCTCTCAAGCTTATTATCAAAGATTTAAAATAAGCACCCTTGAGGCGCTTAAAACACCACAAGAAATACTTGAACTTGCTGTAAATATCAATGAATTAGAGAAGCTATTTAAAGCTGTCAAAACACAATACTTTTCTCAAGCTTCTACATTCATGATTCAATCATGTATAGAAATATTGATCCACTGCAGAAATATTCAATATGATCCAACAAAACAAACTTTTCTTAAAAATCAAATGCCAACTATCCATCCATCCACAAATCTTCTTATCGATAAAGACAAAGACTTACGTTGGTTATTATATAAATCTAGCAACCTTTTATCTCAATTTTTGCATAAGCTTGATACACTCATTATTGAAGACACCTTGACTTTAACACAAATAAACAATGAATATGAAAAATTAATAAAACAAAGCAATCCTCTTATCAAATTTCAAGAAAAGCCGCTAACACCAAAAACTACAAGAAAATAAAAATCGATAGCAAAGCAACCATAAGCCAAACAACAGCAAAAGCTAAGCATTACTCCTAAATGGTCACTTTTTATAGTTAAACCCTTAACCCTAATCATCAACTCATCTTTTTTCTTAAAAATCTCTTCTATCTTTTCATCCTTACAAAAGTTCTAGATTATTTATTAAAAATCATACATAATATCTTTTTATTTATTAAAAATTTATACAAAAAAAAACAACAAACACTCATTAATCATGATCCGATCATTCTCTCTATCTTCCACCTGCCCCACCCACTCCAGAATAAGTATACATCGTACTTTTTTTCCACCGATTCCTCATGACTATTTACAGGATCTTCAACATGCCAACTCTTCGCTAAACGATCGATATCATTTTAAGAATCTTTCTACGGAATATACTTTGAATAGCGCATTGCCAATCTCTCCACCTTATTTGCATCCAGATGATACGAATCCTTGTTCTTCTAAAGTGGTAGATTGCTATAACAAATTAAAAAAACTTGATCGATCAACACCCTGTTTAACACGAAAATTAGATTTTTATTTTATTTATCTTCATACTAAGCCTAAATATAAAACCTATTTACTAGATGTTCTTGATAAAAAACAGGCCTCTATAACAATCCAAGACTTAACAACCTTCTTTTTAAAATCGAGACGTCTGCACGATGCCTATGAATTATTACCTTTTGCTGATCTTGATACCCTTGCATTAAAACTTGATCAGGCTTTACGTTTACCTGAAAATGCCCCATATCCAAACCATCTTTTTGACAAGCAGTTTTCTTTATTTGAACTTCCTAAGCCTAAGTCTAAGTCAACTTCTGAATTCAACTCTTTTGCCGAAACTTTATATAGACAACTCCAGCAAGATATTCCTAAGTTAAAAGATACTTGGTTAAATCACTATTACAATGCTTTTCCAGAAACACAAAATTCTAAACTTCTTGAAGAATGTAAAAAACTTATTCCCACTTCTTTTGTAGTTCAACTAGATTCTTCTATGTCCTCCTTAAACAATTTCATCCGTACTATATCAAGACTTCGTATGTATCTTCATCCTATGCTTCATCAGAGCTTTCCTGAGGAACGTGTCATAAAGCGATTTAATAGTCTAATAGATGATATGAAAGACAAGAAGCATGCTACTTTAAACTCTTACTTACAATTTATTACTCTAACATACCTATCTTCTAACCAAACTAAAGAACAAATAAAATTATATGATACTTTTTTTGAGCAGCTTCATAAAATTTTAATTGGCAAAGCGATAACACAAAAAGATTTTTTTTCCTCAGAACTATTTAAGCTTGTTATCCCAGAAGATGTTCAACATGCCGTCCAGACTTGGTTATATTCATGTTATCACGATCTTAAATTACAACGTGAAAAAACTCCACTCGAAGATCAACTAATAACTATTAAATCCTCCTTTACTTTGCTACTAGAAACTTTGGAATTCTTTTACATTAACACTACAATAAATCCACCTGATGACAGTTTTACCTCCTTATTCATTAACACAATGATAAACAATAATTCAAATAAAGACTCAATTAAAAGAATTTTAACACCTATTATCAAGTCCTCTGACAATCCTCAATCATTATCATTTCAGGATATTAAAAACACTCTATCAACTTTGTATAATTGCCATCACTTACCTTCTACTATGGTTCGATCTACAATTTGCAAATCTAGCGCAACTTTATTAGAGTTCCAACACGCGCATGATCAATTAAATACTCTATTTGAGAATAGACAAGGTAGCTTTAGTTTTATTTTAGAAGCCTATCTTACCCCTATCTTCTCATCAGATAATTATGAACTTATATTAGATAATCTATCAAAATTAGTTAAACCAATTGAAATACAAGATAAGGATTCTATTTTAGAATTTCATCGTAAAAAAGATACAGCATTATCTTTTTCTGAAAATAATATACGCGAGATTATCTCTTCTTTACAATCTGAAATTAAGATGGACGAGACTACAGCCTCTTTACAAGCTGAAAATAACATACGCGAGATTATCCCTTCTTTACAATCTGAAATTAAGATGGACGAGACTACAGCCTCTTTACAAGCTGAAATTAAGATGTACGAGACTATTGCCTCTTTACAATACAACTCGTTACATCATTTTCCGTTAGATGAATTTATTAAATTTCATACTCTTAAAGAATCTCTTCCAATAACGTTTCCTGATAGACCCTCAATCCTAGATAAGACTAATTTTATTGATATTTTTACTCAGAAAAAGATTGATGAATGGGAAGCGGAAATAAAAATAGATAGCTGTATTAACTTATTAGAGTTTTCAAATTCTTTAAACGAAACACAAAAAGAAAAGATGAAGCAGTGGGACACAGATAAGAAAATTTTGAAACAAGAGGGAGTCCAATATTATCTCGATCATTATGATACACTTGCTAATTTAAATCGAGATGAATTACTTACACAGTTATTATATTATCCTCGTATTTATCACATAAACAGTATTTTACCCCTATCCGAATATGTTAAGTTTAAAAAAGATTTAAAATTAATCATTGATTGCATAAAAAAAGACCAATTATATGATAACCTTGATATTTTTAAAAAGCCTTATATTACTCTTATAGATTGCCCTCATACTCTTTATGATAATGTTACAAAAAAAGAAAAATTAGATTTAATCTTTCTTAATGTCTATGAACTGCTAGAAAAGAAAATCACTAAATCACAAAATGAATTTAATGCCTTATTGGAAACGTTATCCAAAAAAACTAATTTACCTGATTTATTAAAAAAACAATGTAAGCAGTTTCTGACTCATAGATCGTTATCAGCACTTTCATTTAAAAGCTCTGACCTTTCTCAAACTAATTTATTAAACCTCCAATTTCAGGTTCTAATGCTTATATCTGGTAAAATCCGTCCCATTCTTACCTCCGGTTTTAGTAAAGAAATCGATTATGATCATCCTGTCACCTCTGATCCTCCCCCTGCCCTTAAGGCTTTTAATGCTATTTGGTCAGGTTTGGTACCACAGGCTCTTAATTGTCAAAATCCTGATCAATTTTTAAAAAAATATAATGATTTTATCGATAAGCTTTGCAAACATATCTTTACAGAAATTACAAAACATAATCAGTTTTCTTTATTATTAAATAAAATGATTTTTCCGATATCATTAATAACCACACCTTTTATTTCGTTGCTATCGTATATTGAATATGAATTTTGTAACCAATCATCTTCTGATTTTACTAAAGATCAATACTTAGAATCATTTAATAGATCCTTTCAATTATTACAAAAAAATTTAGATTGTCTTGCAGTTAATTCTTTCATAGGCTCACCTAAAGGCCAAAAACATGCAAAGGAATTAAGACAATTTTTTTCTAACAAGTTTCCTCACAGAAAATTAGAACTAAAAACTACTGACGACCTGAAAAACACATTATCTGATTTATCTAAGGACCCTAAAATCCAACCACAAACGTTTCAAGACATAACTGCTATATTAACGTCTAAGTTTGGTGTAGCGTATGGAAGTTATGGAAGTTTTAGTGTTTGTATAAATTATTTTGTTAATTTTCTTTCATCATCATCCTCGATTGATTGTTTAAAAACTAGGATACAAACATTAACAAAAGATTCTAACAAAGATAATAAAGCTATTCATGATTTTTTTACTCAAAAACAAAATGCATTAACACTTGTTAACGAACCTCAGATTAAACTTGCTATCCAATCTATTTACCACTATGTTTTACCTGAAAAAATTTCTAAAGCTTCTCCTGATTTCGAGACTCCTCTAACGTTATTAAAAACATATATAGAATTTTATACATATAAAAAATTACTCATCACAAAATATAGCAAATCACTCATCACAAAATATAGCTCTGACAGTTCGTTATCTCAATTACCATCGTATCATTATCCAGAAAAAACCTATGCTAATTTACTTTCCGCTGAGAAAGAATGGGATTGCGAACTCGCATGCGAAGAACTTTTAGCTGAAAATGCTAGCGAACTCGATTCCAAACAATCAAACGATAATCCCCACCGTTATCACACACATTCCACAAAAGAGAACAACAAAAAGAACCAAAATAAGAGAACGAGACAATTATTAGAAAATCAAAAAGAGACATT
>MDSV01224402.1_pt1 | contig 11712 bp, 8 predicted proteins | sample 810851 | NCBI WGS metagenome assembly MDSV01 (sample SAMN05326640, study PRJNA326480) | marine metagenome | isolation source: seawater | place: Atlantic Ocean: North East | collected 2012 | reverse complement strand
TTGAGTTGTGCGGAGGAACGCATGTAAAGACTACAGGCGAAATAGGCTTAATGAAGATTATTAGTGAATCTGGTATCTCTGCTGGAGTTAGAAGGATTGAAGCAGTAACAGGGATAGGTGCAACTCTTCTATTGCAAGAACTTGAACAGAGCATTACTTCTATTTCTAATGAACTTCTGGTTGATCTTAAACCTATTGATAAAGAGCAAAATAATTTAAGTGCAATAAGAGACTTTCAATCCCAATTAAAATTGCTGGCAAAAGAGTTAAATACCTCTCAAGATCAGATTCTTAAGAGAATACTTGATATGAAAGAAAGAATTACTTATCTGGAAAATATGTTGGGCAGTAAGTCTGAAATAAAACCTTCTTCCAGTAATCTTATAAATGCCATAAAAGATCTTAAGAATTTGAGTAAGTCTCTTGAAGATGCTGCTAAAAATAAAGAAAGAGAAGGAATAAGTACTTCAGTAGCTGACCTTAAAGAAGGCTCTATTGAAGTGGCTGGTTACAAATTAATAACCAGAAGTTTTGAAAATACTGATTCAAATAATTTAAGAGAATTAGCTGACCAACTCCGAAATAATGAAACAAATACTATTGTCACTTTAGTATCTATCTCCGGAGATAAGATACCTTTAATTGTTGCCTGTTCAAAAGAAGTACAGATTGATGCAAGAGACATCATGAAACATCTAGTGAATCAATTAGGTGGAAGTGGTGGAGGTAGGCCAGATTTTGCACAAGGCGGTGCTGACAGTTCTGATGATCTAGAAATTGCTCTTGATTCTGTAGCTGATTTAGTTGTTTCTTTAACCAATCAGTAATATAGAATGCTACCTTTTTTTTAATCCAATGAGTAAATTGATAGTTAAGAAGTTTGGCGGGACATCAGTAGCTGATTCTGTGAGAATAGAAGCTGTAGCAGATATTGTTGAACAAACAGTTAAAGAAGGAAACAAGGTAACGGTTGTTCTGTCTGCTATGGGTAACAATACTGATGAACTAATAAAATTAGCAAAAGAGATCAATCCTGAACCAGATCTAAGGGAATATGATGCCTTGGTATCAACTGGAGAGCAAGTTTCTGTAGCATTACTAGCTATGGCATTATTAAAACGAGGAATTAAAGGAAAGTCATACACTGCTTATCAATTGGGCATTAAAACTAATTCAAGTCATAGCAGAGCAAGAATATTAGATGTTGAGGTAAATAAAATAACCAAAGAACTAGCCGAAGGCTTTGTACCAGTTATAACAGGCTTTCAAGGAATGAATGATCGAGGAGATATAACAACATTAGGTAGAGGCGGCTCTGATACAACTGGAGTTGCTCTAGCAGTTGCTCTGAAGGCAGATGAATGTCAGATATATACAGACGTTGATGGGGTATTTACAACCGATCCAAGGGTTTATGATAAAGCAAAGCTACTTGAAAATATTAGTTTTGAAGAAATGTTGGAGTTGTCCAGTATGGGAGCCAAGGTTTTACAACTACGTGCAGTAGAATATGCAAGTAAATTTAATATGCCCATTAGGGTACTTTCAAGCTTTAGTGAAAGCAAAGGAACTTTAGTTCAAGAGGAGAATAATATTATGGAAAGACCAATTGTTTCAGGCATTAGCAGTATAGATACAGAAGCAAAGCTCACTGTTAGAGGAGTACCTGACATTCCTGGAGTTGCAGCTAAGATATTAGGTCCTATAAGTGATGCAGGTATTGATGTTGATGTGATCGTTCAGAATATCGGAGCTGATAATACGACTGATTTTACTTTCACAATAGATAAGTCTGATTTATCTAGGGCTGAAAAAATATTACAAGATACTTCTAGTTCGTTAGAAGGGGGTCAACTGGAAGTAGATGCAGATATTGCTAAGATCAGTATTGTAGGGAGAGGTATGCGAGCTAATGCTGGAGTTGCAAGTAAAATGTTTCAAGCTTTAGCAGATAACGAAATTAACATCTCCATGATAACAACATCGGAAATAAAAATTTCAGTTGTTATAAAGAAAGGAGAGATGAAGGCCGCAATAAAAGCTCTTCATGATGCTTTTGACTTAGATAAAGAGCTAGATAGTTAGTGGATTTCTTCATAGATTTAATAGGTCTAGAGCATGGAATGCTTAGAGGTTTTGTCTTTGGAATAGTCCATGTAAGTATACTAATTATTGGTTATTACACTGGTTGGAGTATAAATAGATTAATTAAAAAGACTACAAATGGCCATATAGCTGGGATAATTGGAGCTGTAATAGCGCATATTCTTGCAGATATTATTGCTTCTTTACTAGACCCGACCATGCGATCGGCAGCTTTTGGAATTCTATTAGGAGGTCTTATCCCGTTATTATTTATACCTTTTTTAGAAAAATACGTTACCAAGAGTGAATCACACATTATGGTAGGTGATCACGAGGATATAGAAAAAGATTTAAAATCCCATTAAGCACAACCAATTAAAAAGGTTAATTTTTTATCTTTTTTTAAAAAAAAGGATTGTAAATAAGAATCATTCTCATCTATAATGCGAATCATTCTCAAATTGAGAATGATAATTATTAAACTTAACGGGATAGATTATGAAAAAGATTCTTATAATAGGAGTTTCTTTATTAGCTTTGTCAGTATTTGCTGAGGAAGAAGTAGAAGAAATAGTTGTTAAAGGTAAAGTCCTTTATTCTGATCAAGTTAATGCACTTAAAACACCTACTGCAATTGTTGACGTGCCTCAGGCTGTTTCTATAGTCACTGACGAAGATATTCGTAAACAAGGTATCAGAGAAATCGGAGATATTGTCAGATATACTCCAGGAGTTAATACTTCTCAGGGTGAAGGTCATCGAGATGCAGTTGTATTTAGAGGAGTTAGATCAACGGCAGACTTTTTTCAAGATGGTGCGAGAGATGACGTTCAATACTACCGATCCCTGTATAACGTAGAACAAGTTGAGGTTCTAAGAGGACCAAATGCATTGTTATTTGGACGTGGTGGCACAGGTGGTATTATCAATAGGGTCACAAAAAAGGCTACCATAGGTGAAAATTTTGGTTCTTTTGACTTAGGAGCTGACGATTTCGGAGCTACTGATCTAGCTATCGATTACAACATGCAAGCAGGAGATAATTCTGCTATTCGTTTAAATGCTCATGTTGATGCTCTAGAAAATCATAGAGACTTCTATGATGGTGATAGAACTGGTTTTAATCCTACTTTGAGAGTTGAACTGAGTGATAACACCACTTTAGATTTATCTTACGAATACGCAGATCATGAAAGAATGATAGATAGAGGTATTCCTACTGCCAATGGTGCACCGGTTGAGGCACTTAAGAATGTAGTTTTTGGAACTTCTGATATTAATATCCAAACTCTAGAAGCAGATATTTTTAGAGGTATATTATCTACAGATTTATCTGATACTTCGAAAGCCGTTTTTTCTATAACCTCAAGCGAATTTGAGAAAATGTACCAGAATCTTTATGCCTCTGGTTATGATTTAGCTACTAATGTGGTAACTTTAGATGGATACAGGGATCCTACAGAGAGAGAGAATTTAATCGTTTCTGGTAATTTTATAAATGAGTTAGAAATAGGATCATCAACACATACTCTTCTAGTAGGTGTTGAAAAAGTAGATACCGATAATAGTAATCATCGTTATGATTCAAATTGGTCAACCACTGGAAAGGATAAAGAATCATTTAATGTTTCTAGACCTTTAAATATAGCAACTAATTCAGAAGGAGTAGCTACCAGCGTTAATTTCAATACTAAATTGAAAAGTAAAACTACTTCAGATATTGAAGTTACTTCTATATACATCCAAGACCAAATCGAAGTTTCAGATGAGTTACAAATTCTGATAGGCGGACGTCTTGATCAGTTTGATATCACAGTTGATGATATTAAGGCAGGAAGCTCACAATCTAGAGAAGATGATGAATTCTCACCTAGAGCAGGGATAATTTATAAGCCAGCAGAAAATATGTCTTGGTACTTCAGTTACAGTGAGAGCTTCTTACCTCGATCTGGAGAGCAATACAAAAAATTAACTGCAAGCTCTGCAGCTTTAGATCCTGACGTATATGAAAATATGGAGATAGGTTTGAACTACGATATCAGACCAAACTTAAGCCTTAGGGCTAGCTATTTTGATAATGAGCAGACAATAGCCACTCGTGACGAATCAGGTGAGGGTGCTGAGATAGTTGGTTTACAAGTTGACGGCTTTGAACTTGAAGTTAAAGGTCAGGTAAATGATCAACTTTACATGCAACTTGGTTACAGCAATATGGAAGGAACAACTAGTTCAGGTGGCCCACCAAGAGAGATACCAGATCATACTTTATCGTTATGGACAACATATCAGGTTAACGATAGTTTTGGATATGGTATAGGCTTTACTCGTCAAGGTAAGTCTAATATAAGCAATAATAAGCCTGGGTTAATACTCCCAGATTATACGAGAGTGGATTTCGCTGCTTTCTATGATGTTTCCGAAGATCTTACAATTAGACTAAATGTTGAGAACCTAAGTGATAAAGTTTATTTCCCTCATTCACATAGTACTCACCAAGCATCTGTTGGTGAAGAAGTGAATGCAAGGTTATCAATAACTAGAAGATTCTAAGAAGTTATTAGTTGATGTTCTTAAGCATCAACTAAAGAGCGCCCAGAACGGGGCTAGTCCCCGTTCTTTAAAGCTGCCTAAGTTTTTAAAAATTTAGGCAAAAATCAACCCTCCCCAAGGTTGATGGTATCCGAAAGGTCTAGAACCCTCTTCTAGACCTTTCATTTTTTTACCATATCCTCCAAAAAGTCTAACCATAAAGAATTTTGATTCAAACAAGGAATGTAATTAAAGTTCTCTCCGCCAGCCTCTAGAAAGGTTTCTCTTCCTCTTAAATTCATTTCTTCCAGTGTTTCGAGATTGTCGATAACAAAAGACGGACATACAACATCTAGATTCTTTATTCCTTTCTCAGCCAGTTTTTTTAATTCTATATCTGTAAATGGTTTCATCCATCCAGGACCAATTCTTGATTGAAATGAAATTCCCCATTCGGAAGACTTCATGTCTAAACTGTCTGCACATAGCCTCGAGGTTTCTATAACTTGGGCTTTGTAACAATACGGCTTAGCTAAGGATTCCATTTCACAACAATTTTTAGATTGGAGGCAGTGTTTTTTTGTCGGGTCAGTTTTTTTAAGATGTCTATTTGGTATCCCATGATAACTAAACAATAGAAATTCACTTTGAGGTTGCATTTTATTCTTGATAATTTCACACAAAGCATCTATGTAGCCATTAGCATTATGGAATGAATCTACAAATTCAAGATCAATCTTTAAGTTCAACTTATCCCTTACTCTCTTTACTTCTCTTTGCGTCGTCTTACTTGTAGACATTGCGTAATGAGGATATAAAGGTACTACCTTTAGCTTTGAAATATTACTTTTGCTAAATTTAATCAAAGCATCTTCAATTGACGGTTCCTGATATCTCATAGCCACTTCTACACAGAGAGATGTTCTTTTACTTAATCTTTTACCAAGTTCTATAGTTTGAGAAATTAAAGGTGAACCTGTATCTGTCCATATTTGAGAATATGCTTCCTTTGTTTTTTTATATCTATTTGGAACTATTAATAAATTTACTAAAACTTTTTGAATAAATTTAGGATAGTCAATGACTAAATCATCTGAAAGAAATTCTTTAAGATATTCTTTAATAGATAAATCTTCCAAATCCTTTGGAGATCCAAGATTAATTAAAAGTATTCCCTGCATTTTATTCTGTGTGAGGAATTATATGATAGAACTAACTTTATTCAGCCTAAAAGGCAAAAGTTTAAATTATAATAGATATTAAGATTAAAGATAAAAAGGGAAAAATTATGATAATTTGTAAACATCTATTAGTTTTGCTTTTTAGTTTAGTTATTCTCTCTTGTTCGGGCACTTCCCAAGAAGAGTTGATAAAACAAGCTGGAGCGCCTTTACTCAAAGGTATGGGTAATCATACTCATAAGATTACTACTACTGAGGATTCACAGAAATATTTTAATCAAGGTCTAACTTTATCATTTGCCTTTAATCATGCAGAGTCAATAAGAAGCTTCCAAGCATCACAAAGATTAGATCCTAATTGTGCTATGTGTTACTGGGGAGAAGCTCTATCAAGAGGCCCTAATATTAATGTAACCAGTGACGGCAAAGTTGTAATGTCTCCCCAAGATAGAAAAGAAGCTTTCAAAGCAATTAATAAAGCCAAAGAGCTCATACCTTTAGTTAGTCAGAAAGAACAGGATTACATTTTGGCACTATCTTCAAGATATAACGGAAAGCTGGGTACAGATAGATCAGTTCTGGATAGAAATTATGCTTCCGCTATGGAGGCTTTATCAAAAAAATATCCTACAGATATGGATGCCGCCTCACTTTATGCAGAGTCTCTTATGAACACCATGCCATGGAATTATTGGGCAGAAGATGGAAACCCTCGACCCGATACAGTGAAAGTTATTAATGCTTTAGAAGAAGTTTTAAAACAAAATCCAGATCACCCATTAGCAATACATTTGTACATACATGCTGTTGAGGCTTCTAGTTCTCCAGAAAGAGCTGAAGCTGCCGCTGATAGGCTTGGATCTTTGGTTCCTGGTGCTGGTCATTTAGTGCATATGCCAGCGCATATTTATTGGCGTATTGGGAGATACCATGATGCTTCAGAGGCTAATATAAAGGCAGCGAAGGTTGATGAAGAGTATATCGCCCAATGCAATGCACAAGGTTTTTATCCAGCTTTATATTATCCACATAACATTCATTTTCTATGGGCAGCTTCAACCATGGAGGGAAGAAGTAGTTTATCCATAGAGTCTGCTTTAAAAGTAGCTAAATATGTAGGACCTGAGCAAATAAGACAATTTCCAGTTGTAGAGTTTTTCCATACAACTCCGTTACTGTCTTATGTAAGATTTGGTAAATGGGAGGAGATATTAGAATACCCAATCCCTTCTAATGAATTTAAGTATTCCTTGGGCATTTATCACTATGCTAGAGGTATTGCTTTATCATCTTTGGGTAAAGAAAAAGAAGCTTTAGAAGAATTGAGTAGCATCCGTCCTCTTATAGATACTCAAGAAATTAAAAACTTAGTTAATGCAGGCCAACCATCAGCTAAATTATTAGAAATAGCCGAAAATCTTTTAAAAGGACAAATTGAATATAAAAAACTGGATTTTGAAAAGTCTATAAGTTATTTTGAAATAGCAGTAGATTTGCAAGATGACCTGCCCTATACGGAACCACCATTTTGGTACTACCCAACTAGGCAATCACTTGGAAGGGTTCTAATAGAAGCAGGTAAATTTCAAGAAGCAGAAGCTGTATTCAGAAAAGATCTTCAAGACTATCCTAGAAATGGTTGGTCCATGTTTGGCCTTTTTAAAGTTTTAGAGATTCAAGGAAAAATTGAAGAAGCTAAGCAATTTAAAGATAAATTTGATGTTATTTGGCAATTATCTGATATAAAACTAGAATCATCGGTTATTTAATCTTGGAAACACTAAAGGCAATTCAGAACAGAAACTCAGTAGCTCATCTTGCTGAGCCTGCCCCTTCAATTGAAGAAATGAAGCAAGTTTATAAAGGTGCTTTAAGGGCTCCAGATCATGCTTGGTTAAGACCTTGGCAGTTTATAGAAATAAGAGGGGATGCTCGGAAAAGGTTATCCGATTCATTCATCAAAGCTTCCATTTCTTCTGGAGAAGAAATGACTGATGAATTGATGGAAAAACTTCAAAATGCTCCTTTTAGAGCCCCTATGGTGATTGTTTTAGCTGCAGACATTAAAGAGCATCACAAAGTTCCTGAAATAGAGCAAATTATATCTTTAGGTGCTTCTGCTCAGAATATATTACTTGGCTTGCATGATTTAGGGTACTCAGCTATTTGGCGTACTGGAAAAATGGCCTTTAATAAGCATATTACTAACGCTTTAGAATTACCTTCTAATTATGAAGTGATTGGATATTTATATGTAGGCACACCTTCTGGGAGAATAAAGTCCTTACCGGAATTAGAGTTAGATGATCATTTAACCAGATGGGAGTAGTACTCTATAAAACTTTCCAAATTTGCTTATACGTAGTTAAATAGTGCTAAATTTTTAATTAATGGGGGAACCTTATGAAATTTAAGGCATTGCTTTTAAGTATTTCGTTATTAACTATACCTTCTATTACTATTTCTGCTGAAGAAGAGACATCTATATTTGATGAGGTGGTTGTTACAGCAAGGAAAAGAGAAGAGTCTGCTCAGTCTGTACCTATTCCAATTTCTGCTTTAGATGGAGATCGTCTTGAGTCAAGAAATATTACAGAGATAGCTGACGTTACAAAGCTAACACCAAATTTGAATTTTGCAGCTCAAGGGATAAATTCTACTGTTACAAATGTATTTTTGAGAGGTATCGGCCAATCTAATTGGTCAGAGACACAGGATCCTAAGATAGGTATATACATAGACGGTGTTTATTTAAGTAGACCACAGGGCGGTATGGTTGATTTGATTGATGTTGATCGAGTAGAAGTACTTAGGGGACCTCAAGGGACTTTATTTGGAAGAAATACAACCGCTGGACTAATACATATCATTACTAAAGATCCAACGGAAGCCTTTGAAGGTTTTGCAAATTTAGGTGTTGGAACTGAAGGCCATACAGTAATGAGAGGAGTATTGAATGTTCCTATGAGTGACAATTTGTCAGCTAGATTTGCCGTTATGTCTAAAGAAACTGATGGATTTATTAAGAATCAAATCACAGGACAAGATCAAGGTAATGAGGACTCCCAGTCTTTTAGAGCTTCATTTAAATACTCCGGCGATTCTTATAATGCGAGACTAACCTATGATCGATTCGAATCAGATGAATTATCCAATCTTTCGAGCTGTCGTTTTATAGCCCCTGCAAACGGAGCAGTGGCTACAGGTTTCCCTGCTGTTGCTTACCTAGCAGGTACGTATGACACCATGCAAAAGAATTGTAATGAAACAAGCAGATTTCTAGGTAGAGATAATAACCCTAATCAAAATGTAACTTCTGAAACAGATTCAATTACTCTTACTCACAGTCTAGATATAGGTTTAGGTACTTTGACTATGATTTCAAATCATAGAGAAATTGAAAACTATAATGGTACTTGGGGTTGGGGTATGGGTAGTGGTAATTCAGCAACGACTTCGACGACTAATCTTTTAGACGTTATAAATAACAGAAGTGAAAATGATGTTGATTCTCATGAAATAAGACTGAGCGGAGATAATGATAGTTTATCTTGGACAATTGGTTTTTATACTTTTGAAGAAGATAATTATGGGATTATTGATGTGCCAGTTTTAAGAGGATATACCCCTCCTGCACCTACTGCATGGCCGATGTATTATCTAGTGATACCGGGAGTTCTTAATGTAGCTCAAACAGTTATGGGAACTCAGATGTTTGGTTCTAGAACTCAATATAATGATGTCACAAATTCCAATGATGCTTTTTTTGCTGAAGGTACTTTTATAATAAATGACAAAACAGATATAACTGTTGGCATGAGGAGAACTGAGGATGATAGGAAATTCACTAGAGGTCAGTATTTGTATGTTGGCAACAATGCGCAAGGACCATTTGATCCAACAAATAACTGTCCTGGCAATATAGACCCTAATACTATGATGGCTAAGTCAGAAACTTGTACACAAGAGGTGGATTTCAGCGAAACTACTTCTAGGGTTATTTTGAGTCACCAAAACTCAGAAAATGTAATGACTTACTATAGCTACAGTAAAGGTTATTCATCCGGAGGTTTTAATCAAGGCATAGATATGAAGCCTTACCTTCCTGAGGTGTCTGATAACTACGAGCTAGGCTTCAAAAGTACTCTTAGAGATGGAACTTTGCGTTTAAATGGTACTTATTTCTATAATAATTATGAAAACCAGCAGATAACAGTTGGAAGGGTAATCGATGGACAACCTACAGCTGATATCATTAATGCTAAAGAAGCACAAATTGAAGGCATAGAGCTAGAACTTCTTGCTCAATTATCAGATGGTTTAGCACTTACTATGACTTATGGTTATATGGATGGAAAATATAAGAGCTTCACTGTAGACGATTATCTTTATGACCCAGCTACTTTCATTACAACTATCTCTCAAAGAGATCTTAGCGATACGCCATTTGGGTATTCTGGTGATAATGGTAAAAGTCATACTTTTGATGTGGCTTTAATACATACTCAAACTCTATCATCAGGATCTAATGTAGTTAGCCAGATAGGTTTAACCAAACGTGATAATTCTTGGGGAACGTTGAGACATACTCCTGGATCTGAAATGCCCGGTTATAACTTAGTCGATGGAAGAATAGCTTTCAATCTTGCAGATGGTGTAACTACTATAACTTTATGGGGAACAAACCTAACCGACAAAGAATATAGATCAGGTATGTTGTGGCAAGGTGGAGATCCTGAAATAGGTGACCCTTCATTAGGTATGGTTGCTGATTATTGGGGTCAACCAAGAAGATTTGGATTAGAGTGGCGTAGAGACTTTTAAGAAGCTAAGTGCCACAAGGGATTGCCAAACTTAATAACATCAATATTTGGTGGGAAAGCTTTGGTGATTCCTCCCACCCCACTGTACTTCTCATCATGGGTGCTAATGCGAATGCGATGCAATGGACCAAGGAATTTATAGACCCATTCGTAAAAGCAGGTTTCCATGTCGTTAGGTATGATAATAGAGATATCGGTAAAAGTACTTGGCTGACAAATGAACCATCATTTAATTTTGAAGGAGGATCTGTTGTTGCTTCAGAAGTAAGTTATAACTTGGAGGATATGGCATCTGATGCTATCGGATTATTAGATAGTTTAGGTATAGATAAGGCTCATATAATTGGAGCTTCCATGGGAGGAATGATTACTCAAGTAATTGGTCTAGATTATCCTGAGCGTTCGCTGACTTTGACACCAATTATGTCTAGTCCTGGTATTGGATTAGAAGATGATAATTTACAAGGTCCAACAACTGAAATGGTTGATGCTATCGTTGAATCTATGAGCCTGAATATGAAAGGAGAATACGAGGATGCATTAGTTGTAAATTATCGAGTTCTTTCGGGCTCCAGATTTCCATTTAATGAAGATAAATTTAGGCTAAAAGCAAAAGAAATAATAGAACATGGCCATAATCCTTTTTGCGGACATGGTGCAGCGGTGGGTCAAAGCGGTCATAGGGGTTCACGACTCTCAGATATCCAAATTCCAACTTTAGTAATTCACGGAACAGAAGACGCAATCCTTCCTTATGATCATGGTAAGGCATTAGCTGAAGGAATCCCAAATGCTGAGTTAATGACCTTAGAGGGAGTGGGTCATGAGATACCTGAAGAGTTAGCTGAAGAAATAACTCAAAAAATAATAATTCATCTCAAACAAATATAACTTTTAAACTACAATTATTCTCTACATCAAGGAGATATCATGGAACGTCATTTTGATTATATAGTCATCGGTGCTGGAAGCGCAGGTTGTGTAATGGCCAACAGACTCTCCGCAAACAATAAAGATTCTGTTTTAAGTATTGAGGCCGGAGGAAAAGACAAAAACTTTTTTATCCATATGCCATCTGGATATTCTCAGATTGT
>MDSV01147640.1_pt1 | contig 11712 bp, 13 predicted proteins | sample 810851 | NCBI WGS metagenome assembly MDSV01 (sample SAMN05326640, study PRJNA326480) | marine metagenome | isolation source: seawater | place: Atlantic Ocean: North East | collected 2012 | reverse complement strand
TTAATTAAATTCTTTTATTCCTAAACCTTTTAATTTTCTATGAAGAGCACTTCTTTCCATTCCAACAAAATTTGCAGTTTTTGAAATATTTCCATTAAATTTTTTAAGTTGGATAGTTAAATACTCCTTTTCGAATTTTTCTCTAGCCTCTTTTAGCGGTACAGACAGATTATTTTCAGTTATTTTGTTACCAAAATCATCATTTTTAAGAGACTCTTTAACAATATTGGAAATTTTTTCCTTATTTTCAGGTTGTAAAATTGCAATTCTTTCTATCAAATTTCTCAATTCACGAACATTTCCCTGCCAATTATGATTCAAAATATAACTATCATTATCATCAATATCTAATTCTTTAATGTTATAATTTTCAGATATTTTTTTTGAAAAATATTTAATCAATAAAGGTATATCTGAAATCCTTTCATTTAATGATTTTATATTTATTTCAAATACATTTAGTCTATGATAAAGATCCTCTCTAAAGTTACCTATTTTGATTTCTTCCTTCAAATCTTTGCTTGATGAACAAACTAGTCTTACGTTTACATTTACATCATTGTTACCATTCAATCTTTTGAATTTTTGATCTGTTAATACTCTTAAAATTTTTGATTGAATAGCCAATGGAATTTCAGAAACTTGATCAATTAATAGTGTACCTTCATTGGCTTTTTCTAAAGCACCGTATGAAATTGAGCCATCATCTTTTTCTTCTCCAAATAATTCTAATTCATATTTATTAGAATCAAGTAAAGCTCCATTTAATATAATGAAAGGTTTATTATTTCTTTTTGATTTTTTATGAATCTTCCTTGCTATTAATTCTTTTCCAGATCCAGAAGGACCATTAATAAGAACTCTACTTTCTGTTAATGAAATCTTTTCTACCTGCTCTCTAATTGAAGAAATATTTTTACTATTTCCAATTAATTCATAAGATGAAAATAATTTAGTTTCATATTCTCTGTTTTGTGATTTTAATTTTAAATTTTCTACTGCTCTCTTTATAAAGTTTAAAAGTCTTGTTTGATCAAATGGTTTTTCAATAAATTCAAATGCACCATGTTTTAATGAATTAACAGCCATTTCAACATTAGCATGTCCAGTAATAATAATAACAGGAACATCTTTATTTTTTGATTTTATATGAGATAACAATTCAATACCGTCGTTGTCACCTTTGTCTAACTTCACATCTAAAATAGCCACATCAGGCATTTTTTTATCTATCTCACTCAGAGCTTGATTGTAATTTGCTGCCATTCTTGTTTTATAACCGGCATCTATTATTAACTCGTTAAGAATATTTCTAATATCCGAGTTATCATCTACTATTAATATTTCAATTGACATTTAGTTTAAAATTAATTTGTATTTTTGCACCATTTGTAATCTGATAAAAATTAAGTTCACCATTATGATCATTAATGATTTTATTTACTATTGCCAACCCTAAACCTGTACCATTTTTTTTTGTAGTGAAATAAGGATTTAAGATTTTTTTAATATTTTCTTTAATTTTGTCAAAACCAATTCCATTATCTATTAATAAGAAATTAATATGGTCATTATTAGTTGAAATTTCAATTGTTATTTTCTTTTTAAAATTAGGGTTTATTTCAGCTTTCTGTTGAATACTTTCTATTGAATTTTTAATTAAATTAAAGAAAACTCTGCTTAATTGTTCTTTATCGCAATTAAACAATATTTGTTCGTTATTTTTTTTAAAAGTTATTTCAATAGAATTATCAATTTGGGATAATAAATTTATATTTTCATTTAATATTGTAACCAAGTTATTATTTTTAAGTATAGGTTTTGGCATTCTTGCAAAATCAGAGAACTGGTTTACTAAATTTTCAATTTGTTTAATTTGATTATTAATTATCTTAAGATTTGCTTCAAAATTTTTTTTATCATCCTCTGATAAATTTTTTGAATAATTGTTTTTTATTCTGTCAATAATTAATTGTATTGGAGTAAGTGGATTTCTAATTTCATGAGCAAGTTTTCTGGCCAAGCTTCCCCATGCCTCATGCCTTTCATTTATTATAAGTTTTTCTTGTTGATATTTTAAACGACTAATCATTGAATTAAAATTTTTATTAAGTATTTCTAAATCTTTATCTGTTTTTAATTCAGGAACTTTAATATCTAAATTACCTTGACCAATTGACGTTGAAGCTAAAATCAAATTATTGATTGACCTAAAAAATCTAGATGAAAATCTAATGGCTATGGTTATTGAGATAAATAACAATAAAGAAACAATTATTATATATATAATTGCAAAAGATATTTTTATTCCAGTACTTTTTTCTTCTACATTATAATAAAAATTTATAGCTTCTTGTGATTCTGTCAAATATTTTGATATGTCTTTATCTAAATACTTAACAATATATAAAAATCTATCATCAAATGCTTGCAGTCTCATTATAGCAGCAGAAATATTTTCTGGTGCATTTGTTATTTTAAGAGGTCTATCATCGTCTAAAACTAAGTTAAGCGCTTTATCGACGGGTGGTACATAATTTTTTGAATCTTCTAACGTTGAAAAAAGTAATTCTTTATTTTTATTTATGATGTGTATCTCGTCAACATCTCTTATAAGCATTTGTGTTTTTAAAAAACGCATATATTCATTTTGATCATCATTTAAAAATTTAGCGCTTTTATTAGTATCAAAAGCTGTCAAAATTATATTTGATTCTATTTTATTTCTTACTTCATCAACATAACTTCTGGCTAGCTTATATGAATTATTAACAACGGTAGTGACTTTTTGATCAAAGTATTTTTCTAACGCAAAAGAAAAAAGGAATAGTGAAAAAATGGAAATTAATATCGATGGGATTAATGTGAATAATGAAAAATAAGTTATATATTTTTTGTTTGAGGTTAATCCATCTTTATCAATATCATTCTTGATAGATTTCTTGATTTCAAAAAAAATAAACAAAAACAATAAAAAAAGTAATAAAATATTTAAAACTAATAAAAATTGTAAATTTTTTTGATTAAGTTCTATAAAACTTTTGTCGATAAAGGTTAAAAATGTTAAAAAACCTATTAATAGTGTGATACTAGATAGAATAATGATAAATATATTTTTTTTCAAAAATTCTAACATGATTTAGAATTATAGCATTTAAAATAATGAACAACTATTTTGTAATACTGGCTGCAGGAAAAAGTAAGAGATTTCATAGAAATTTAGCTAAACAATTCTATAATTATAAAAATAAAGAATTAATTGATCATTCAATAGATAAATCAATCAATTCTAAGCTTTTTAAAAAAATAATCGTTGTTACAAATAACATTAATAAACTTCATAGTAAAAAATATCCAAAATCAATTATTTTAATTAATGGAGGCAAGGAAAGATCAGACTCATCATTAAAAGCACTAAAATACCTAAAAAAATTTAATCCTAAAAATGTTTTTATTCACGATGCTGCGAGACCAAATTTTTCAATCAAATTACTCAAAAAAATACTAAAAAATTTAAAAAAAAATAAAGCTGTTGTTCCAGCACTACCTTCTAATGATTCAATTAAATATAAAATTAAAAATCAAATATTCAATCTTAATAGAGACAATTCCCTTTTAACTCAAACACCGCAGGCTTTTAGATTTAAAGAATTATATAACTTAGCGATAACAGAAAAAAATAAAGTTACTGATGAAGCTACTCTTTTTTTAAATCAAGATCATAAGGTTAAATTTATTCTTGGAGAAAAACAAAATAATAAAATTACTTATATTGATGATATAAAAGCTTCAAAAACATTTTTTGGTATAGGCTTTGATATACACAAATTAATTAAAAGTAAAAAACTATATCTTGGGGGTATAAAAATACCTTTTCATTCAGGGCTTAAAGGGCATTCAGACGGAGATGTTATTTTGCATGCAATAATTGATGCAATTTTAGGTGCTGCTAGAAAAAAAGATATTGGCACTTATTTTCCAAACACAAAAAAATTTAAAAATATAAGATCTACGAAAATGTTGAGGCCCATAATAGACAGTCTTTATAAATCTAATTTTTCAATAAATAATCTTGATATAAACTTAATTTGTGAGCAACCTAAGGTTTCAAAATATCGAGATAAAATAATTAATTCAATAGCAAAACTTACAACTTTAAATAAGAATCAAATCAATTTAAAAGGTAAAACAGTAGAGAAATTAGGTTTAATAGGAAAAGAAAAAGCAATTGCTTGTGAGGTTATAATTTCAATTACACATTATGATTAAAAATTTAAATACATTATTTGTTACAATGTTTGGTTTAGGAAAAATTCCAAAAATTCCTGGTACTTTTGGATCACTAGCTACAGTAATTATACTTTATATTTTTTTTCATATATATGAACTGTCATCAAATATAATATTAATAGGTCTTATGGTTATTTTTATTTTTTCTTTTTCAGCAGTTGCTATTCATATTAAAGACAATGTAAATAAAGATCCAAAAGAAGTTATTATTGATGAATTTATTGGTCAATCTATACCAATTTATATTTATGAAATTTCACATGGAACAGTCAAGTCGTCAGATGAAGCCATAATTTTTTACGGTGTTTGTTTTGTTTTATTTAGATTTTTTGATATAGCAAAACCATTTCCAGTAAATTTTTTTGATAAAAAATTCAAAAATAGTTTTGGTGTAATCATGGATGATGTTTGCGCTGGATTTTATGTTGTTTTATCTTTAATCTGTTTTATGATTTTAAGTAATTATATCATCTCATGAAACCTTTAATACGACTATTAACAAAAAAAAAACTTAAAATTTCAGTTGCAGAATCTTGTACGGGTGGATTACTAGCTAGTTCTATTACTTCAGTTAGTGGAGCTTCTAAAGTATTTAATTTGGGTCTTATAACTTATTCTAATCAAGCAAAAATTAAAGTTTTAAATGTAAATAAAAATATTATTAAAAAATATGGTGCTGTAAGTCATGAATGTTGTATGGCAATGGCAAATAATCTATCAAAAATTTCAAAAGCTAATATAAATGTATCAATTACTGGTATTGCAGGACCCAATGGTGGTACAAAACAAAAGCCTGTGGGTCTAGTTTATATTGGGATTAAAAAAGGTAATAAAATTCAAATTAGTAAATGTTTATTTAAAAGTAAAAAAAGATCCATTATACAAAAGTCTGCTGTTTACAAAGCTTTAGGTTTAGTTCTTAAAGCTGCTAAATAACTCCTCTGCCCTTTTCTGGAAAGCATCAGCGATTTTTTCTAATCCAAATTGAAATGAAACAACCATTAAAGAGTTTAAAAATTTATTTTTTATCTCAAAATCAATATCAAAAGTAACTTCTGTAATTCCATTTTTTTTATCACTAAATGTCCAATTGTTTGATAAATGATTTAATGGACCTTCTATATTTTTTACAAATATTGAATTTTCTTTTTTATTAAAGACTACATCACTTTTATAAGTTTCTTTAAAAGGTGCTTTCCCAATTGTTAAATCTGCAATTATTTTCGTTAAATTACCTTCATTTTTATATTCATATATTTTTGCATCAAAACAAAATGGAACAAATTCAGGGTATTTTTCAATATCTAAAACTAAATCTATTAAATCTTTTTTTTTACATTCAATTAATCGCTTAACTGAAGCTTTAGGCATTAATGATTATTAATTCTATTATGTTGAAGCTTAGCAAAATCTTCATCTGCATGATAAGAAGATCTCGTTAGAGGCGATGATGAAACTAATAAAAAACCTTTGGATTTTGCTATAGAGCCTAGTTCATCAAATTCTTCAGGTGTGTAATATCGATCCAAAGGAAAATGTTTTGTGGAAGGTTGTAAGTATTGACCTATTGTTAAAAAATCTACATCAGCTGATTTAAGATCATCCATAACTTGTAAAATTTCATCTCTTGTTTCCCCTAACCCAACCATTATTCCTGATTTAGTAAAAATTTTTTTATTTATTTGTTTTGCATTTTTTAAGAGTTCTAGAGATGCAAAATATCTTGAACCAGGTCTAACTTTTAAATAAAGACTGGGGACTGTTTCGATATTATGATTGAAAACATCGGGATTTGCTTCTAAAACTCTTTTATATGCCTCACCTTTTCTTAAAAAATCTGGTGTTAAAACTTCTATAGTAGTTTTAGGATTAATTTTTCTTGTATGATTTATTACTGCATAAAAATGGTTTGACCCTCCATCATCTAAATCATCTCGATCTACTGAGGTGATCACAACATGTTTTAAATTTAATTTTTTGACAGCTTCAGCAATTTTGACAGGTTCAAGTGAATCTAATGATACGGGTTTTCCAGTTTTCACATCACAAAAAGCACAAGCTCTTGTACATGTGTCGCCCATTATCATAAATGTTGCATGTCTTTTACTCCAACATTCAGTTATGTTTGGACAATTAGCCTCTTGGCAAACAGTAACAAGATTATTGTTGTTAACTATTGTTTTGGTTATAAAAAACTCTTTACTGTTTGTAAGCTTAGATCTAATCCATTCGGGTTTTTTTTTAATTGGATTGATTGGTTTATTTTGTTTTTCAGGATGTCTAATTTTCATTTGATGTAACTATATAAATTTTTTCATTCTTTTTTCCTAATATGAAACTCTCTCTAATTAAAGTTTCTATATAATCAAGGTCTAGATTGTCACTTAATAATGAATTTTTAAAATCCAAGTCTACAATTTGAGTAATAAGCAATGATTCATGTTGTTTAAGACTTTTTAAATTTTGTTTTTTCTCAAAATAAGAGATTAAACCTCTTTGACCTGATAAAAGGTTAAAGAAAAAATACAAAATAAAAAAAATAGATATCAATAAAAAATAATTTTTTTTGAATTTTATAAGCATTATTGAATCTTATTCATTCTTACTTTTTTTCCAAGTTCTTCTTCTATACGTAATAATTGGTTATATTTAGCTACTCTTTCAGACCTAGCTAAAGATCCTGTTTTGATTTGATTTGAATTAGTACCAACTGCCAGATCAGCAATAAAAGTGTCTTCACTATCTCCTGATCTATGAGAAATAATAGTTTTAAAACCTACAGCTTGTGCAAATTTTATCACTTCAAGAGTTTCAGAAACTGTTCCTATTTGATTTAATTTAACCAATATCGCATTAGAGGAAATATTTAAAAATCCTTTTTTAAGTCTTTCCAAATTCGTTACATAAAGATCATCACCAACTATTTGAATTTTGTTAGTAGATTTCATTAACTTATTCCATGAGGTCCAATCATTTTCAGCAAATGGATCTTCTATAGATTTAATTTTATATTTCTTGATTATCTTTTGATATTCTTGAATCGACTTATCTACTGATACAAAGTTTTTTGAATGAATAGAATATTTGTTCTTTTTAAAAAGTTCATTGGCAGCTACATCTAAACAAATCGAAACATCTTTACCATTAACAAATCCAGATTTTTTTATAGCTGATACAATTAAATCTAATGCTTGATTATTATTATTAATCATTGGTGCAAACCCACCTTCATCACCAACTGACGTGGATAAACCTTTATTTTTTATTAAATTACTTAAATTTTTAATTACAACAAAACATATTCTCATTGATTCTGAAAAACTTTTTGCACAATCTGGTCTAATCATAAATTCTTGTATACGCAAACCATTATTTGCGTGTGCGCCACCATTAATTATATTCATCAATGGATAAGGTAATTTAAAATTATTTTTTACTATAAAAGTTTTATATAAAGGTAAATTTTTAACTTTAGCTGAAAGTTTTTTAACAGCCATTGAAACAGAAAGAATAGAATTGGCTCCTAATTTTATTTTTTGTCTTGTGCCATCTAAATTGATCATCAAAGAATCTATTCTCTCTTGATTGTGAATATTTTGACCTTTTAATTTTTTAGATATTTTTGAATTAATTAATTTAATTGCGCCAAAAACACTTGAACCTAAATATTGTTTGTTATTTTTATCTCTTTTTTCAAAAGCTTCATAAGTGCCTGTGGATGCACCTGATGGACAAATAGCTTTAGCACTATTATTTTTTGTAAATACTTCTGCTTCTATGGTTGGATTTCCTCTACTGTCAAAAACCTGACGTGCTTTTACTTTTATTATTATGCTCACTGATTTTTAATTAAATCGTCAATATCTGTTAATTGTTTTAATAAATTTTCTAACTTATCTAATGGAACCATATTGGGTCCATCAGATGGAGCGTTATCTGGATCTTGATGAGTTTCAATGAATACTCCAGCAACCCCAACGGCAACAGCAGCTTTTGCTAAATATTCTACAAATTCTCTTTGGCCTCCACTCTTTTCTCCAAGTCCACCAGGTTGTTGAACTGAATGAGTAGCATCAAAAATTACAGGATAACCATTCTTGGCCATTATTGGTATTGATCTCATATCAGATACTAAAGTATTGTAACCGAAACTTGCTCCTCTTTCCGTTACTAAAATATTATTGTTTCCTGAGTCCGAAATTTTTTTAGTCACATTTACCATATCCCATGGAGCTAAAAATTGTCCTTTTTTAACATTTATAATTTTTTTGGTTTTTGCTGCTGCAATTAATAAATCTGTTTGCCTGCATAGAAATGCTGGTATTTGTAAAACGTCTACATGACTTGAGACAATAGAGCATTGTTCAGTATTATGAATGTCAGTTAATATAGGGATATTTAATTCCTTTTTGATTTTATCAAATACCGGAAGAGAAGCATCTAATCCCGCTCCTCTTGTCCCCTTTAGACTCGTTCTGTTAGCTTTATCGAATGACGTTTTATAAATAAAACCTAAACCAAGTTTATTTGTGATTTCCTGTATTTTACCAGCCATATCCATAGCATGTTGTTCTGTTTCTAATTGGCAGGGGCCTGCAATGATACAAATTTTCTTATCGTTTGAAATTTCTATTTTTCCACAATTAACTTTAATATTACTCATTTATGATTTTTTGATGCCTTGATAAAAGATGAGAATAAAGGATGAGGGGCCAAAGGTCTAGATTTAAATTCAGGATGAAATTGGACTCCTATAAACCAAGGATGGTTTTTAAGCTCAATTATCTCTGGTAATAAACCATTTGGAGATAAACCAGAAAAATTCATTCCTTTTTTCTCAAAATTGTCTTTATAATTGATATTAACTTCATATCTATGACGATGTCTTTCTTTAATTATTTTTTTTCCATAAATTTTCTTAATCATAGAATTATCTTTTAATTTTGCTTCATAGGATCCCAACCTCATTGTGCCACCTAAGTCCTTATCTGTTCCTTTAATTTTTTTACCGTCTTTGATCCATTCATCTATTAGTCCAATAACTGGAATTCCTTTTTTATCAAATTCACTAGAAGTAGCTTTTTTTATATTTAACTTATTTCTAGCAAACTCTATTATAGCCATTTGCATACCATAACAAATTCCAAGAAATGGGATCATTTTACTTCTAGCATATTTAATCGCTGCTATTTTACCGTCCGTACCTCTTTTACCAAACCCACCTGGTATTAAGACTCCAGAGATATTTTTTAATTTTATTGGTATATCTGAGACTTTCAATTTTTCGGAGTCAATTCTAATCAAATTTACTTTAACATTATTTTCTATACCGCCATGTGTTAGCGCTTCATCAAGTGATTTATATGCATCTTTTAATTCAACATACTTACCAATAATTGCAATATTTATTTGTTTTTTGGTTTTTAAAATAATTTTAGTAATTTTTTTCCAAGGATTTAAATTAACTGGTTTTTTTGATTTTAATTTAAAATAATTCAAAACTTGTATATCTAACTTTTCTTTATAAAAACTAATAGGAGCTTCATAAATAGTTTTAACGTCGACTGTTTCAATTACATTTTTAATATTTACATTACAAAATAGTGATATTTTTTTTCTATGTTCTAATGGAATAGATCTTTCAGATCTACAAATAATTATATCAGGTTGAATACCTATGCTTCTTAATTCTTTTACTGAATGTTGGGTAGGTTTAGTTTTTATTTCATCCGAGGATCTTAAATAAGGAACAAGAGTTAGATGAATAAATAATGCATTTTTTTTTCCTATGTCGTTAGCAAATTGTCGTATTGCTTCAACAAAAGGTAGGCTTTCAATATCTCCCACTATTCCACCAATTTCACATATGACAAAATCTTCTTTTGATGAATCATTTTTAATAAATTCTTTTATTCGATCTGTGATATGTGGTATTACTTGAACAGTTTTACCAAGATATTTTCCTTTACGTTCTTTTTTTAAAACATCGTTATAAATTTTTCCAGTGGTTATATTATCTGATTTTTTTGCTGACACTCCTGAAAATCTTTCATAATGACCTAAATCGAGATCAGTTTCTGCTCCATCATCAGTTACAAATACCTCACCGTGCTGAAATGGACTCATTGTTCCTGGATCGACATTCAAATATGGATCTAATTTTCTAAGTCTTACTCTGTAGCCTCGTGATTGGAGCAAATAAGCTAGTGAAGCAGAAGAAAGGCCTTTTCCTAAAGATGAAACCACGCCGCCAGTGACAAATATAAATCGCGCCATGGAATTATCTTATAGCGAATAAAAAAGTAATTGGAAAGTATTAATTATTATTTTCCGGAATAGCTGGCGTATCTTCTGTTTTTTCTTCAACAGTGTCTAAAACAGAGGAAGTTGGCATTAGATCACCCCTAGATATAATAGTTAAACCTAAGCTACATATGATAAAAAGTGTTGCCACAACTGCAGTTGCTTTTGTCATAAAATTACCAGCAGACCTTGAAAACATAAAATTTTCTTGTGACACACCAATTCCAAGTGCTCCACCCTCTGATTTTTGCATCAAAACCAATAAAACTAGAATAACTGCAAAAATGATGTTTAATATTAGTAAAATATTTTCCATGTGCGTTAGTTATATGATTTTTTGATTATATCAATAAATTTATTTGAATTTTGTGATGCTCCACCAATTAAATAACCATCTAAGTTATTGATTAACTTTAATTGATTAATATTTTTTGGATTTACAGATCCGCCATATAAAACTTTATATTTTTTATAGTTTTTTTTAATAAAGTTTATTGTTTCGTACAATTCGTTTGATTTCGGAATTAATCCTGTTCCAATAGACCAAACAGGCTCATAAGCTATTAGAATATCACTTCTATTTTTAATCTTATTTAATCCTAATCTTATTTGTTTTTTTAAAATTTGTTTAGTAACTTTTTTTCTTTTTTCTTGTAATGTTTCACCAATACATAAAATTACTTTGAGCCTAGACTTTAATGCACTTTTAATTTTAAGATTAATCAATTTATTTGTTTCACCTGCTCTTCTATTTTCAGAGTGACCAATTATGACATATTTGGCCCCAACATTTTTCAGCATATATGAATTTACATATCCAGTAAGAGCACCAAAAGTTTCATTTTGATGACAATTCTGAGCTCCTACAATTAAGTGACTATTTTTAAGTTTTTTAGACATTGGACGAATTAAGGTATTTGGAGGGCAGTAAATAATTTTCAAAGCTTTATTTTTTTTAAAGGTTTTAAAAAATTTGACTACTTTATGTAGTGAATTTAAAGAATTTAAAGTACCAAACATTTTCCAATTGGCGATAAAATACATATATTTATTTGTCATCTGTTGTATTTTAATCTATAGCTTTGCTTTTTATAGATCAATAAATTTATAGAGTATGAT
>MDSV01069500.1_pt1 | contig 11714 bp, 14 predicted proteins | sample 810851 | NCBI WGS metagenome assembly MDSV01 (sample SAMN05326640, study PRJNA326480) | marine metagenome | isolation source: seawater | place: Atlantic Ocean: North East | collected 2012 | reverse complement strand
TCAGGTGATCACCCAGTACTTCATGGAGGACGTGGAGTCGATGGGTCTTCTGAAGATGGATTTTCTGGGGCTCAAGAACCTCACGATGATCGACAAAACCCTTGAGCTGGTAGAGGTGAGCAGTGGAGAACGGGTTGATCCAGACCGTCTGCCCCCCCAGGATCCCGATACCTTTGCCTTGCTTGCACGAGGGGACCTCGAGGGCATTTTTCAGCTTGAGTCCAGTGGCATGCGTCAGATCGTCCGTGATCTCAAGCCGTCATCCCTGGAGGACATTTCCTCGATCCTGGCTCTCTACCGTCCCGGTCCATTGGATGCAGGACTGATTCCCAAGTTCATCAACCGCAAACACGGACGCGAGGCGATCGACTTCGCCCACACCACTCTCGAACCGATCCTCAGTGAGACCTACGGAATCATGGTCTACCAGGAGCAGATCATGCGAATTGCGCAGGATCTTGCTGGTTACTCCCTGGGTCAGGCCGATCTGCTGCGCAGAGCAATGGGCAAGAAAAAGGTGTCCGAAATGCAGAAGCATCGTGGAATTTTCGTCAAAGGGGCATCCGAACGAGGGGTTGCTGAATCGATTTCCGATGAATTGTTCGATCAGATGGTTCTCTTTGCTGAGTACTGCTTCAACAAAAGCCACTCCACTGCTTATGGAGCAGTGACTTATCAAACGGCATATCTGAAGGCCCACTATCCCGTGGCCTACATGGCAGCTTTGCTCACGGTGAATGCCGGGGCTGCGGACAAAGTTCAGCGCTACATCTCCAACTGCAACGCCATGGGGATTGAAGTGCTGCCGCCCGATGTGAATGCGTCGAGAATTGATTTCACTCCCACCGGAGAACGTATTTTGTTCGGCCTTTCGGCCGTTCGAAATCTCGGAGATGGAGCGATCCGCCAATTGATCTCAGAGAGAGAGAGTGGTGGGGCCTTCCGTTCCTTGGCTGATCTCTGCGATCGATTGCCATCTTCCGCACTGAATAGACGTGGCCTTGAGGCCTTGATTCACTGCGGTGCTTTGGACGCGCTTGATGACAGTGGCAACCGCGCCCAGTTGATGGCTGATCTTGATCTTCTGCTTGATTGGGCATCATCAAGGGCGAAGGATCGGGACAGTGGTCAGGGCAACCTGTTCGATCTGATGGCAGGTTCAACGCAGGATGATGACGGTCCGGCTGATCTGAGCCTGGCTCCCAAGGCCTCTCCTGTTGCCGACTATCCCCCTGCCGAGAAGCTACGTCTAGAGAAGGATCTTGTCGGCTTCTACCTATCGGATCATCCCCTTAAACAACTCACAGCCCCGGCAAAGCTGCTTGCTCCGATTGGTCTCGGTTCCCTTGAAGAACAACCGGATAAAACCAAAGTGAGTGCGATTGCGATGATCAGCGAACTGCGCCAGGTCACCACGCGCAAAGGCGATCGTATGGCCATCTTGCAGTTGGAGGATCTCACCGGCAGCTGCGAAGCCGTGGTCTTTCCCAAGAGTTATGCCCGTCTCTCAGACCATCTGATTGCTGAAACCAGACTCCTTGTCTGGGCTGGTGTCGACCGACGTGATGAACGGGTGCAACTGATCATTGATGACTGCCGTGCCATCGACGATGTTCAATTGCTGCTTGTGGAGTTATCCGGCGAACAAGCAAGCGACATCACTGTCCAACACAAACTTCGTGAGTGCCTGCAGCAGCACAGGCCAGACCGTGAGGAACTTGGCATCAAGGTTCCAGTCGTCGCGGCAGTTCGTCTTGGAGATTCCGTGCGTTACGTGCGACTTGGATCGCAATTTTGTGTGAAGGACCCTTTGTCCGCAAGCCGTGCTCTGCAATCTGAACAGTTCTCAGCACGATGCAGTGGTCAGTTGGTCACCGGTTAGTCGGGACGATCTTGTTTTTTGGCCCTGATGGAGCTGCGTAGCCGCTGAACATTCGTTCGAATGTTTTCCAAGCCCAACAGAGTGCCATTCTTGGACTCCCAACTGGCTGACAAAACCCCGTAGCTCAGACCTCCAAGTCCCAAAAGGAAACAGAAGCCCGATGCTGCAAGGGTTGTTCCCGGAGCAATGTCTGCGATGCCACGGGTGATAAGGACATAACTGCCCACAAAAACACCCATCCCAGCAACGGTTGGAAGACCGGTGAAGACGGCAACTCTCCGCGCCATTCGGTTGGCCACGGATCTTGGAATGGCTTGAGACGCCTGGACTTTGGTTTTTCCAGTCGTTGACGTCGATTTTGTCTTGCCCCTGTCCGGCTCAAAGGGCAGCGCTTTGCGTTGGTCGCCCATAGGACACGGAACTCTGGATCATTGAATCTTGATGCAGAGGTTGATCAACCGCGAATGCCAAGCTTGCCGATGATCTCTGTGTAGCGCTGTTCGCTCTTGCCTCGCATGTAGCTCAGCAAACGCTTACGACGTCCAATCATCTTGAGCAAACCTTGCCTCGATGAGAAGTCGTGGTTGTTCTTCTGCAGGTGACTGCTGAGACGACTGATTCGTTCCGTCAGCATCGCAACCTGTACCTCCGGCGACCCAGTGTCCGTCCCATGGGTCTGGTGCGAGTTGATCAGTTGCTGCTTCTCGCTCGTGTCAAGCGACATTCTGCGCGTACGACTCCAATTCACCACTATACAGTGAGGGGTCACAGACCAACGTCTGCAAGCGTTGTGAGACCCATGGGGCGTATCAGCCCTGGGGGTGGGGTATGAAGGGTTAAAAATGAGAGGATCCGCGTTTGAGCTGCCATCAACTTGACATCTCATAATCCAGGCAATTAAAGTTTGTCTATATAAACTTGTGAGATGCAAGTCGGCCTAATTCTTTCAATACCTCTCGTTGCTCTTTTGATTATTGGATGTTTCGGAATTCTCAATTCCAAAACAATCATTAGTTCTTTGTTTTCTTTGGATGTTATTGATACTGCGACAATCAGTATTTTTGTTTTGATTGCGGCCTATTCCGGCTCCCAAACACCAATCATTTCCGATAGCCCTCGTTACGCTAATTATTCAGATCCATATCCCCAAGCTATTATTTTAACTGCAATCGTGATTGGATTTGCGACCCAAGCTTTACTTTGCGCTATCGCGCTGCGGTTGAGTCGTTCTACTCCTCTCTTGCGCTACAAAGATTTGGAAAAATGATTGATTCTCCTCTTTTCTACGCATTACTGACGTTTTTACCAGCAACGTTGGGATTTCTTGGATGTGTCTTCCATAGACTATTTTTCCCAATTTCACTGGCCTATCTTGCTGCTCTTTCTGCATTCTCTCTTACAGGTATTTTTAACACCTGGGAAACAAGCTACACATTGATGTGGATCGGGGGGATTCAATTCAGTTTTGATCAATACACCTATCCTCTTCTTTTTGGCACAAGCTTTTCTATATTTACATCTTTATTGTTATTTCGTAAATTCTTAAGTCATTACTTCTATCAAATATCATTAATTCTATTAACGGCTCTAATCGTCTCGTTTTCTGCAGTTGATCTTGTCAGTATATACATTGCACTTGAATTAACTGGTTTTTGCGCATTTCTTTTGATCGCTGATCGAAATGATAATAAATCTCTATTCCTCTCTTTTCAGTATCTGATTGGTGGTGGGTTGGCCATGCTGATTTACTTGATAGGAGTAATCAGTGCCTTTCAATATTCCACAACTTTCTTAATTAAAGATCTTTCATATGCCACACCCATTGCATTGTGTTTGATTGTTGCTGGTTTGTTAACCAAAGCAGGCATCTTTATTTGTGGTTTGTGGGTTCCAAATATTTACTCACATGCATCGCCTCAGTCCTCAGCGATCCTTGCTGGTTGTGTGACATGTGCTGGAATCGCTCCAATCGCAAGAATGAGCGTAGATTTGGTGCCAATAGCCAATTCACTTGTTGTCATTGGTGTATTAAGTGCTGTTGTCGCAGCTCTTTATGCAGTCTTTGAGCGGGATGATGGCCGTGCTCTTGGTTGGAGTTCTGTATCACAGCTTGGTTTAGCAATTCTTTCTCCTACATATGCATGTATTTATGCCATGCAGCATGGTATTTGCAAGGCATTACTTTTTTCAACTTTAAATCCGGAAGATCCCCCCACGCCTGAGCACCACGAAAAGAGTCAACATCACGCCTCAAACTCAGATCATCAACCAGAACTTACAAAATTCCAGAATTATGCATCCTTAATTGTATTCATAATTGCAAGCCTATCCGTTATGGCATTTCCTCTAACTTCAGGTTTCATCACAAAAACATTGCTAAAGGGAGACATTCCTACGAATGCAAAAATAATTGTTTCTACATCAACATTACTGACAACAACAGTCTATGTCCGTTTGATATGGTCCCGAGTTCAGGTATTTTTAAGAAAGAACCGTGATATTTCAATTAATAAGGATAGACATCAAATCAAATTCAGGTGGTACTTTAACCAGTGTTATTTAGTAGTCTGCGCTATCGCCATAGTTGCATTCAGCATAAACAACTGGTCTGTGCTGACATACGATAATATTATGAATTCTTTGAGTGCTACAGGATTGGGTATTATTCTTTATGCATCAGTGGCTGGATTGCAGGCAGTTAAAATTGTAAAACCAGTAACTCGCACTCTTGATTTGGTTGGCGCCCCCTTTGTTGTGGCAGCGTTGCTATTAGCGAATCTTCTTTACTTTAAAATTTAGAATACTATTATGGCAAACTTCATCCGATTATTGTTAACGCTCGCCTTTCGACTTTGTTGCTGGGTGCTAATTACGTCTAATTTTGGGCTCTCTAATTTGATAATAGGTTTAATCATTGCATTTATTATTCCTTTAGGAACCTACAAGTCTCTTCAATTAAAAGCTCTCATCCCTTCAATTATTGTCATCATTAAAACAATACCTAACCTAATTACTGAAACTTGGCAAATTATTCGTATTAAACGGCCAATTGATATTTTTAGAGTACAACCGATGTGTCAATACACACTTCGCGGCTCGAGATTCGCTCAATTTATTCAGGTCATTGCGATCACGTCAACACCAATGTCGATTGTTGCTGGAAATCACGATAAAGAACATTGGATTGTTCATCTTGTGGGTGACAAGAGGAAACAGCTATGATCGAGCCAATAACATTACTACCAATACATTTTGGATTTATCTTGTTAATGCTTATGGCATCTTCATTGTCAATTGCTGCTGTTGCACGCTCATCCTCATTAAGCGAGCGTATTGCCGTTGCGGGTAGCTTCAGTAATAAAATAGCACTAGTTATCCTTACATTTGGAATTTTTCGAAACGATTGGATGATTGGAAGTGTGGGTGCTGTTATTTTGATAGCAGGCGACGCAGGAATGCTTATTTTGGCTTTAACTGAATTAAAGGAGTAAAAATGAGCATTCAACTTCTTACGTCTAATATTTTAATCTCATTCGGCCTAATTCTTTGGTTTTGGGGAACAACTCCATTGTTGAATAAGTCACATAATCTTTTATATAAGTTGCACATGTTGACTGTTGCGGATACAGTTGGGTCTGTTTTAATTATCACTGGACTACTTGTTTATGCACCTAATCAATGGCCTATTTTGGCAGTCGTGACCATTTCATTTGTTTTGTGGAACACAATTTTTTCATATCTCTTTGCTGTACTAACCAATCGATAAATGCCTACCAGAACTCTTTTCCTGCTACCAGTTGAACTAATACTCCCCATTCTGGGGATTTTATTAATACGTACACAATCTCCTATACGTGGCCTTATCTATAGATCTTTTCTGGGCTCACTTTCAGCTCTTTTGTACGCAATTTTTGGAGCGCCTGATGTTGCCTTGACAGAAGTACTCGTTGGAACATTATTATCATCGATTCTTTATATTATCACAATTCGGGCTTGCTATAGTGCGGTTATTGTTGTCTCCGAGGATGACGAGACACCGCAAGATCAGATGGAGCATTTGAAATCTATGTTTGGTGAATTACGAATGAATGTTGTACTTCAGCCTTCAAAACTAACTCACAGTAGACAGGATTATGACCATCTATTCTCATCAAAAACACTTGCTGGATCACCTCATGCAATTTTGGATGGCAATGAGCTCTGTATTGAGTCTCCAATTCTATTGGAAGAATTATTAGAAACTCAATATTATAACAACAATCAGTTTTTAGATTCTATCTACTGCCTTGATTGTCAGTCAGATATTTCTTCAGAGGAGATGACATGAAACAAGATAATTTCTCTACTGATTTCATAAAGTCGTCATTTTATCTTATTGCGATTTCATTTGTCTTTATCAGCGGTTTATTGCTTGTCCCAGAATCTACACAAAGGGACACCAATTCTATCGTCGACTATCTTGTTCAAATTGCTGATATTCCAAATTCCGTTACTGCTGTCATCCTTGGGTCGCGACTTTTCGACACGATTGGTGAGGTGATTGTTTTTACTGTTGCTGGATTGGGAGTCAAAATACTCCTCTATTCCGAAGATTCCGAAACCCGATTGGTTGGTGTTCAAGACCCTGTCATTATCAACTTGCTTGACTTTGTAGCTCTTCTGATCGGTTTCCTTGCCGTTGAGCTTGCAATTCGAGGACATTTAAGCCCGGGAGGAGGTTTTGCTGCTGGTGTCGCCGGTGCCACGTCAATTACCTTGTTAATGGTTAGTGGACGGCTTCAAAGAATTGAAGACTTATACAGCCGATATAATGCAGCGATTGTAGAAAAATTTGCTGTTGTTGTTTTTATAGCGATAGCAATGATGAGTTTTACTTCTGTCATTTTTCCGACAAGCCCCTTCTCGTTTATACCTCAGAATGTTTATATTCCTATTTTAAATGTTGTAGCTGGACTAAAGGTTACAATAGGAGCCTGGTCTGTGATTCGATTATTTATCACTAAGCGCGGAATCATCTAGACGTGAAAGACAAGAGAAGTATCAAGCAAGATCTTTGGTACTTTGGGGATTACATGGGTGGATTTTCCGGTACGAATTATAATTATATTGTTTACCTCTCGATCGCATTATTATTGTTTGCGATTGCGCTTTCAACAGAAACAGGACTTGAGCCTGTTTTTTATCGACTTTATATCCCCTATACTTATGAGCTGATTGAGATTTTCTTTATCTCAGATTACGTTGGAAAAATAGCTAATACATGGTCGCTTTATAGCTATAAACCAGTCCATTTGCTGACATCTATTCTGAAATTACGGTCGATAGTAGACCTTTCAACCCTATTATTTTTAATTACTGACTTTCTTCCTAACTCCTCATTGCCTGTAATTTCGCTGTACTTATTAAAGGTTTTGATCTTGTTTTATTTTTCCGACTTGAGGGACATTATTCTCAGGGTAAAATATATAGTAGTAAGTCATCCTGCAAAGACATTTTTCCCACTAACACTGCTGGCCATCGTTACATATTCATTAGCTGTTATCATGTATTTAGTAGAAGGAAAATTGGATCCTGATCATTTTGGTTCAATATTGAGGTCGTTGTGGTTTTCGTTTGTCAGTGCAACTACTATAGGTTATGGTGATGTTACTCCCGTATCATTTATAGGACGCTTTTTATCATCTACATTTGCTCTATTTGGCATCATTTGTATTGCTATATTGACCGCGAATATAATTGATTTGAATGCAAGCTACGATGAAGAGGCTTCGGATTGATGCAAGCCAGGTATTTAAGTGTTGATCAGCTGACAATATATTTTTAACCTCGAATTTCCTCTAAATTCTCTTAGTGCAATGATTTAGTTTATGAAATCATTAAATCACATTATTGATGCGTCCACTCCCTATTCAATTTTTAAGGCTTATATCTCTTCTTATTCTAAATATGTTGGTATTTTAAAGTTTGGATGGGGAAGCCTGTTGATTGATCCTGAATTCGAAGAAAAGAAGAAATTGTTGGATGAGTTTAATATAATATGTACTCCTGGCGGCACTCTCTTCGAGTACTTTTATCAAAAAAATGATTTAAACAGTTTTAGCGATCTATTGAAGCGTTGGGACTTCAATTCGGTTGAATTAAGCCGTGGAACAATCACAATTTCTGATAATGAATACACAGATTTAATCAACAAATTTGCTACTGATTTTACAGTCTACAGCGAAGTCGGTTTCAAATCTCCAGAACTCTCAGATCAAATGAGTCCTTCTGATTGGATTCGCAGTTGTCAATTATCTTTGGATGCAGGAGCTGATTTTGTTATACTCGAGGCTCGCGAATCTGGCACAGCAGGAATTGTTGATAAAGATGGAATCATCAAAACTCCTCTCTTAACTCATCTGGTCAATACCATTGGCTTAGAGTCAGTTTTATTTGAGGCTCCAGTAAAATCCTTGCAGGCGCATCTGATTAATCTTTTTGGGACAGACGTTAATCTCGGCAATATTAGTCTCCAGAGTATTTTGCCTTTACAGGCTTTGCGTCAACGACTTCGTTCTGATACGTTGGAAACATCATTAAGGTCGGCATGATATCAAATAAATTTCAACCCTCACTCTCCTCAGGGATGTTGATTCATGTAGCGATTCCTTCCTATGAGCTCGATAAGAGTTTGAACTTTTACCGTGATGTGATCGGGGCTACACCCTTTCGTATTCTCGATGACCGAGTTACTTTTGGATTTCACAACCTTCAACTTGTTTGTCATCTAACCAATCGAAACGACAATCAACCAAACAGCGATTTTTACCCGCGTCACTTTGGATTCACGTTCATTGAGCACACTGAATACCACCAGTTTTACGAGGGTGTGCTTGCCCAGTACGACTCTTTCGTTTATTCTGGCATGTCTTCTCGATTTTCCGGTCGTTCCGATGAACATATGACATTTATCTTACAAGATCCATCCAGTAATTTTGTTGAGTTTAAGCACTATCTGTCACCCGATTCGTCGTTTTGAATTTCATGATTTACTCTAATTTGACAAAGCGAATCCTGGCATTTTTGGTTTGCTCATTTGTTTTTCTTTTCCCATTTGTTGCTTGCGATTTCGCTTATGCTGCTGAAATTAAGTACATCGATAAAATACTTAATCGTGGTTATCTAAAAGTTGGTTTGCCTCCTTATACAACTCCACCATTTTATTTCAACGAAAGTAATGGTGAATTAGCTGGCTACGATGTTCAGATAATCAAAAATTTCGCTAAGTTTTTGGATATTGATGTTCAATTTGATCGTGATTCTACAAGCTTTAATGATCTCGTTCGACGGTCTGGCGCTAATGATTTTGACATGGCCATAGGAAAACTTGGCACAACTTATGCACGTATGTCTGATGCTCATCCTCACGAGTACATGAACTTCAGGCATTCGATTCTTGCTAAACGGAAATCAATCGCAAACCTCCAAGGAAATATTCCAGATAGTGATTTCGCGAGAGTTCTTCTAAACTCTAATATTAAACTTGGTTTTATTGGACGTTCTGCTTATGATACATATGCTAATTCTTTATTTCCTAATGCCGAAAAGATTGGCTATAAAGATTGGGATAAGTGCAAGGAAGCATTATTTGCAGGTGACGTAGACGGAATTTATAGGGATGCCACTGAAGTTAAAAAAATTGTTTATCAGGAGCCCTCTCTTTCCCTTGATTACGTTCCTGTTTTGTTTGACGATATAGTTGACCAAAAGTCAATATATCTATCAACTGAAGCCGATACAGACATGGCATCTATCCTCGATTATTTTTTATCTAAACAGGTGACAATCAAGGACGATTCTGAAATTATTGCTGAATTCCCTGAATTCTATAAACCAAATACTGATATTTCAACCAAAAAAACAAAGAAAGGAGCTTCCTGAACAATGACTACGTTTCCTTTTGACCTCAAAAAGTTCAGATTGAATTTTCAAAATTTTAGAAGATATTTACGTAAGCTTCGATCAGTCAAAGCATTTGTCTTTTTCATTCTACCATCTGCTCTTGTTCTTGGGTTGTTCTTGCCTGATGCTGCAGAGACCCTCAACTCCTTCGGGCTTACTTTGATCCAGTTGATATCATTTCCCGCTATCCCGTTGGTTCTTACTGCTGTTGTTATTTCTACCTATTCCATATTTTCGCTTTCAAGCTCTCCTGAGCAAGAATTTAAATTTACACGACGTCTTTTCCTTTCTCTGCTTGTTCTCATTGGTTTTGTATCCATATTTGCACTGTTGTTATCTTTGTATCAAAAGCCAGGGGTTCTTTCTCCTGATGGGAGGCTTTCTATTGGTACATACATGTTGGATGTGACTGATATCAGGCTTACCTTATCAACAGCTGTTTCAGAAGCTGTTGATCCGTTCGAATGGGCTAAAACAATTCTACCTAATAATATTGTTGGTGATGCGTCTCGAGGTCAAACACTAAAAGTGATTAGCGGCTCTGTTCTTTTGGGATGGGGGCTTTCACTTCTTCCGAAGGACAAGTCTGCCCCACTTCTAACAATAATCAGAGGGATTTACGATGTTTCAGTGAAGGTTCTCGATGAACTGCTTTTAATTGCGCCTCTTGTTGTTATTTGTTTAATTGCAGGAGCCTTTTCGAGTATCAATTCTGAAATTGTTGTTTCACTCCTTAATCTCACGATATGCATGCTGCTCGCATCACTTGCTTCGCTCGGAATCAGCCGACTCATTGTGAAACGTTTCACAACTTCTGCTGAAAGAGCTTCTTCGGACGTCAACCCAGCAGATTCTGTATTCCTACTCGGACTCTCAACGGGGAGCAGCCTTGCTTGTTATCCAACAATTATGCGAGCCATGGAGAAAATGGGTCGCAACTGCTCCCATTCGGAGGCTGCTGCTTCATTGAGTTTGTTGATTTCCAGGATGGGAAATATTATCTATAACATTATTGCAATTGTCTTTGCGCTTAATTTATTTGAGGTTAAATTTTCTCCGGCAATTCTTTTCCAAGTTCTTGTACTTGGGATTGTTACAGGAATTTCTGCGGCTGGCTTGAATGGTGTTGCTGTTGTCCCAACGATCGGTTTAGCCCTGACAAGTTTTGAGCTTCCAATTCCTCCAATCCTTGTTCTGCTCCTTGCTGTTGATCCCATCCTGACTCTGCCACGTGCGGCGACTACAGGTGTACTGGCGATGGCCGTTACTGTGATTGCATCTGATCGAGATCCTGAGAATTCATGTGCTAATCAGTCCTACGAATCACTCGTCTGACGATTGTCTATTAAGGTTGAACTGAAGGTTGATCGTTTCCTGGATCAGGCCTTGTTGAGCCACTGTAAACAGGCCCGAATCCAACCTTCGCTGTCATCATCTTCCGGGGCATCCTGTCCCTCTCTAAGCGCTTTTACTGCCCGCCTGATCTCAAGATCCTCATAACCAAGGGAGAGAAGAGTCTCTTGCAGGTCTTTGACCTCCGTTGTGAACTGTTGGTCACCACCATCCACGAGCGATGGTTTCACGTCGATATCGCCGATGCCATCAACGCTGGTTCGTAATTCCACTGCAAGCCGTTCAGCAGTCCGTTTGCCGATCCCCTGGGCACGACAGAGGCGTCGCAGATCGCCTCCGCGAATCGCCTCAATAAGCTCCGGGCTCGTGCATTCCTGCAGTAGAGCCATTCCTGCCTGCGGTCCCACTCCGTTCACCCCAATTAATTGTCGGAACAGATCTCGTTCAACCCGATTGATGAATCCATAGAGGTTGGTGGCGTCTTCTCGTTGCACCTGATGGATCCAAAGTTCCACACTGGAGCCCACTGCAAGGTTCT
>MDSV01011487.1_pt1 | contig 11714 bp, 14 predicted proteins | sample 810851 | NCBI WGS metagenome assembly MDSV01 (sample SAMN05326640, study PRJNA326480) | marine metagenome | isolation source: seawater | place: Atlantic Ocean: North East | collected 2012 | reverse complement strand
TATTGCGGAGAGTCATTTCTCTCGTGGCAGAAATATTTTTTCTCTGTTCATAAACCTGCCTAGCATGATCCTTTGTCCAAGACTTCATACCTCTAATCGATCTTGCTCTACGATTTCCGGCTCTGTCATTTGATTGGTGTGTAGGATCCATTTCTGATCCGTGGTAGTGTCCTGCAATACCGTTTCTGATTGCCATGCCTTGAACAGACTCGGCCGTTGGTGTTGTAGTTGCAACAGTTCCTCCTGGAAGTGGAACACGTTGTCCATTAGGTGTTCCCATTACATTGTATATAGGAGCAAGGTGAGCATATATCTCTCTTCTATCCCCTACAGTCATATTAGGTCTATTGTATAGGGATTCTAATCTATACACTATACTAGGATATCCTTGTTGTATTATTTTCTTACCTTCTGATTCTGAAACATCTTGGGGCATTCCTCTAGACATCAAATGAGTAACAGTCTCCCCGTATGTGTATGGAATTATTATTTGAGGAATCTCTGGCGAAATAGCTGGTTGTATTATTTGATAGTCATTCCATTCTGTTGATTCGCTGATGAAATAAAATAAACCTGGAGTAACTCCTGTCGAGGTTGAACTAGCTGCCTTGGTTGGTCCTAATGACAAAGTGTTAGATTTTGTTAGAAGATACAAACCACCGAGTGCCAGCCCGCCTATCATTAGGTTCTTTTGATTTTTCTTCATTTACTCCACTCTCCCAATTATGGAAATAACGAAAAGAGCTCCAACAGCTCCGACAAGAATCCAAGAGTTCCTTTCGTTTAACATATCACCACTACTTCAGCATATACATGACCATACCTAGGCCAAGAAGTGCTGCTACAGTTTGGTGCTTAACCAGTGCATCGGTTACATCTCCTAATCCAAAAAGACCAGGAGTATTGTAATGAGTTGGTTTGTAATCCATTACTGGAGGCATTATTGTTTCTTCTCCAGGAGCAGCACCGATTCCGTATATTCCTGATGCCGGTAAAGATCTTACTCCATCGTTACCATAAATATGCATCATACCATCACCGTCAGCCATGGATCCTGAATGATCCTTCTTAGCGTGCTTGGCTCCTATTCCGAAAAACCCTTTTTGGGTTGGTGTAGGCTTTCTAGTACCGAACCCTCTGTGATTATACTCGAAAATCGAGGGTGGAACGTTGTCCAAATAATCTGGGCTCTTTGGGAGTTTCCCAATGCGTCTTTGTAGGCTAATATTCATTGCTGGCATGTTTAATCATCTCATTTGTAGTATCGGTTGAACAGTGTCACCGTCATGACTCCCACCACGGCTCCGCTTAATAGGGTTCCCCAAAATTCGTTGCTAGACCATGATATGGCACCCATTCTGGAATAACTTGACGATTGAAGTATCTTGTAAGCAGAGTCGTCTTTAGGTATTTGCATAAAATCACTTACCTCTGAATAGTCTTGCTAGTGGATGCTTTGCAAGCATCTGTCCGAAATTGCTTTTCTTATGTACACGAGGTTTGAGTGATTTAGACACTTCAACAGAGCCAAGACCGCTGATTGTTCTCCTTGTGACAGGAGAGCGTATTGTTTCTGCTTCTGCCATCAAAGGATACACTCTCGATATTGGCACACTTTGACCTAATTCAAATTCGGGATAGATTAATTCTACAGGAATCCAGTTATCGCCGAACTCTCTTGTTGAACTGAATGTCTTAGTAACCAACATGACATGATTGAAGGTGCCGTCTCCAGCCGAATCTACTATCAAAGCGCCCACAGGATACCCTAGAGAACCTAAAAGAGATCCGCCAAGTATGACAAAATCATCGCAGTCTCCTGCAGATGCACCATTATCTATGTCGCGTAGTAACCTTCTTGCCGTGTGAAAATACTCCACGCCTATTGGTTCTTTGCGATATACCATATGTGTTTGTACCCACTTTGTTATTGCACGTATTTCCCCTACTTCGTCGTGTCCTCTAACACCTGCTGCATTTATTATTTGAATTGCCTTTTGTCTGACAGCTTGGTCTCTCATACCATCTTCTATCATATCTACGATTATACGAACGATGCTCTCAAACCGCTTCTGAATAGGTACGTTTGAATTGTACTTGATGTGTAGCACCTGACCTTCATCCATGATGGCCGGACAAGGCCTCCGACTATAACGCCTTTCACAATGTTCATTACACTGTGTTGGTAGTGTATGTCATGAAAAGAGACATCACGGTGACTATCCCTGGAGAACCTGTAGCACAAGGAAGACCTAGGTTTAGCACACACGGTGGATTCCCACGAGCATACGATCCTAAGAAAAGTAAAGATGGAAAACAATCTGTTAGGTTCTTTGTTGCTAACCAAATGGAAAGAGAGGGTTTGGATCCTCTTGAAGGACCCATAATGCTTCGAGCACAGTTTGGAATTAAACTTCCGACATCGCAAGAACGAAAGAGAAATCCTAAGCCTCGCATATGGAGAACAAAGAAACCAGATCTAGATAATCTGATCAAGCTTGTCAAGGATGCTTGTTCAGGAATAGCCTTTCTCGATGATAACCAAATAGTGAAAGTTTCTGCAGAAAAGATACAATGTGCTCAAGGTGAAGCACCCTTTACCAAGATTCAGTTTTCTGAAATAGAAGAGCTTAGTTAGATCTTCTTGGTGGTGTTAGGTTCAAATTCTTGGGCGGTGGAGCCAAGGTTAATCCTCCCCTAAAGAAAGAATCGTCTTCTTCGTCTTCGTCAAATATGTCGTTGACAATATTCGGCATTGGAACTGAGGAAACAGCTGGGGATGGTATACTTAGTGTCCCATCGTTCCTGCCTTGAACGAATCCCATTATTTCCTCAGCGGAATCTAAAAGTGATTGCCAATCAATTCTTTTGGCTTGATTGATGTAATGAGTTACGTCTATGTCTTTTAGGCTATCTAATATTTCGTTGAAGCCATCTTTGTTTTCTTTTAGTTTCTCGACGACTTCTGCTATTGGTTCTAATTCTATGCCTGTTAGATCTACACCAACTTTAGTGAATACATTCTTTGCTTCTTCAAGATCTGTTGTGAAACTCTCGACCATTTCATTTGCCTCGGCCATTGTATCATCTAATGCTTCCATACCACCCATTATAGCATCCAAATGATCTAGTGCATCATTGGTGTGACCATCTAGTCTAATCGTTAACCAAGCTATTACACCGTTTATTGAACCGTTCATTACTGCTAATGCTATTATAGAAGAAGTGGTAATTCCTAAATCTGCATATAGAGCTAGATATCCTATAGTAATAGTAGCAGGTCCTAAGAATAATAACATAAATCCCCATATAGGAATTACTAGTCTATCGGGTTCATGGAATCTGCTAATCGCTGAATCTTCTTCGTCTTCTAATAACATTGAATCACCTTACGCAAGTTGGGGTATCGCTGGGGCACCGTTTTGCATAGCGTCATTCTTGACTGCTTGCAATAATGGCCTGCATACTTCCTGAACTTCTGGCTTTAGCAAGTAAGCAAAGTCCTTCTCAACTGCTCCGGTTAACTTGAATGGTTCAATCTTAGCCATTAGTTCGTCGTAGGTGTTATCAGCAAATATCTTGTAAAACTCTGGGTTTTTCCTGAGTTCGCCAACCACTGCTGCAACAATGAGATCGGAAGGTACTTGGCCGACTGGTGTTCTCTGTCTTAGATCCATCATTCCCATACCAATATCTCTAAGGTTTCTAATCAGAAGTAACTTCTCATTCATTGCTTGAAGTTTGATTTGTGGCAAAGTATCTGGCATCTCAATCATTGTGGTTGCTACTGTAACATCTACTTGTTCTTGTAGAGCCGCCATTACTTGAGGATCATTAGCTACTGCACCCATTGCTTCTGCATAAGAAGATAGTAAGATGTTCTTGTAGTCATCCTCTGTAAACTGCTGTGGTTGTGGCTGTTGTGGCTGTTGTGGCACGGCTGTTCCTACTTGTTCGTCTTCGAAGAACACCCCGTCCATTTGTTGTTGATCTTGTGGTACTGCTTGTGGTACTGGTTGTGGTACTCCCTGTGGTACTGGTTGTGGGGTAACTTGCTGTGGAGCTGCTGCTATTGCTCCTTGAGCATAAGGATTGTATTCTGGATTATCGTATCCTGCAGGAATATTAGCTTTGTTAGTTGCAACAGTGGAAAGTGCTCCGCCAAGACCACCTATTGCTGCCTTCAACGTGTCACTTCCTAACATTTCCTTTGCGGTGTCTTGCCAAGAGTTATCTTTCTCACCAAACATACTATCGACCATCCTTTCCTTGAATATTCCCTTCATTTCTGAATCGAAGAAACCGTCGTCCCCTGATTTCTTAGTCATGTCTCTCATAAAAGCCATCTGTTGGTTCATGAATTGTTGGTCTCTTGCCATTGCTTCTCTACGTGTGTCGCCTTCTTTCTGTTGGTCGAGTCTTCTCTGTTCCATCATCATTTGCATTTGAAACTGCTGTTGTTGCATTTGCATATACTGTTGTTGAGTAAGAAATTGCATCATTGCCCACATTTCACTTCCACCATCGTCTGGTGGAGGCTGAACGGTAGGTAATGCTGGTGGACCAGGTGGATTCGGTGAGGAAACCATACTAGGTGAAGTTGCTACATGAGAAGAAGTTGGATAAGCACTCTGTTGTCTTGGAGCACTTTCTTGAGGCTTCAAGGCTTCTGCTGGGCTAAATCCTTGGTTCCTTAACCAAGCTGCATAGTATCTTTTGACTTCTTTCACGGGAGCACCAGCCTTATCTGATATTTCTTCGAACATTGGGTTAGATGTACCGCCTTCAAACACAGGAGAACCTTGTGAAGTATCGTACCAATCTGGATTAGAAAATACATTCTTCATCAATAGTTTTCTTTCTTTGGGAGATAATGTTCTCCACTGGGGGTTACTTGCCCCGCTTGACGAATCCTCGTCATCGTAGTCATTATATTCGTCATCGTAGTTATCGTCCATTACCATATTTAATCCTCCATTGGGTTACCAAATTCGTCGCAATCATATTCGTCGCCCGTTTCTGGGTCAATGAAATAGTAATCTCCTGTATCTGGATCTTGGAATATTTCGTAGTCTTCCTGTGAGGTCAGATCTGACCAAGCATCTTGGAAACTTCTCTTTGCTCTTAGTGCAGCTCCTGCACCTTTAGCTCCTAAAATGCCTGCTAGTTGTGCTAATGACTCTCTTATTATATCATCAGGAGTCTTCTTTCTACCTTCGTGTTGTAGAGGAATATTATACTCCATCAACACTCCTGCAGTTCGTACTAACGTACTTCGTGCATCGTCTACAAGATCTGGTGCTAAGTAAGGATTAGCTATTAGTTTTGCATATACTGTAGTTACCTCGTCTCTAAGAGTTTTTAGTTCAGAGATTAGCCTTGCATCTACTACATCTGTTTCAACTTCGACATATTCTTTTCTTTCTCGCTTTGACTTCTCATAAGCGTCATCAACTGCATCGCCCATTTAATCAATCCTCCTTACTACCGTATGGGTCGAAGGAAGGATCATCTCTTTTCTCCCTACCCGAAACAACTGGTTCGTCGCCTTCTTCTTCTTCGTACATATCCATAAGATGTTCAAACTTGTCTTGAATTAGTTCTGAAAGCACTGCTTCCTTCACAGATTCAACAAGATTATCTTCCTGCCAAATGATCTTAGACAGATTTTCTCTCTTGTAGTATGTTAATCTCTTCTGCATTAGATCCTTACCTTCCTCGGATGTGCCTAGTTTGAAAGAGTCTTCAACATAGATGCCATCCTCCGTCTCGATTATCTTTACGTCTGTTAGCAATATTGATTGGCCTTCTAAGTACAAGTGCACCTCGTTCGCTTTCTGCTGCATGTATTGAGTTGACTTGAGTATAGATATAAGTCATATGATGATTTACTCAGATTCTTAGTGTAATATTCGATTATGATTCGGAACTTATTTGGCTGTGTGTCAGTCGTGGTAAGAAATATGGGTGGACAGGGAAGTGGTAGGTCGAAAGGATCTAAGAATATGATAGATCCTTTTGATCCGGAAACATGGCCTGCAGAAAGTAAAAGAAGATTAGAGCGTGAAATGCAAATCAAAGATGTATTGATGGGACATAAGGTATCTACTTCTCCTAAGAAACAATGGATACGGGAGAGGACCGCACATCGTCCCGATGAGAGAATCAACGTATCTTTACATCCAGATATGTTAGACACCGTTGCTGATATACAGGCAATGCATAAACTGGGAACTTTTCGATTCTTACCCTTATCGGTTAGAGAGACATTTTTCAGAATGGGCAGATATGACCTTCCTTTTGACTCAGAAGCGGCTTTTGGTAAAGATCCGAAAGCAAGAGTTTGGAAAACTTCTGCTATAGTAAGAATGTCTTTAGAGATTATGCGTCTGTATCTTATGGGATTAGATCCCTATATGAGTAAGACAATGCGTAACTATTTGTCTGTCGATTTGCATAAGATAGGTATGAAGAGAATGGTTAACTCTGTTCATAGAGCAGCCGAGTTCGACAAAGAATTCGATTATGAAGACGATGCCGATTTCGACTTTACTGGATTATCAGATGATGACTTAGATTTCTGAATCTTCATCTTCTTGAGGATATACAAAATCTATTTCGCACTTACCACCTGCACAAGCTGCTTCTCCTTCAAAGTTAGTTGTATCTTCTGATTCCCAAACTTGTGTTAGGTCTATGTTAGTTAAATTAGAAAACATCTTCACGTATGTTTCTTCATCACAATCTTCGAAAGGAGCTTGTATGTAAGATCCTCCATCATAAGGTAAGATAGAAATACCATTGTATGATTCTCTATGATTCCACATCCACTCTTTGACTGTGTCCCATTCATCTTCTCTTACTGATACGGTGGCAGACACGTTATGTGTGTTCTTACCATCCTTGTGCCCATTTCTTATCCATTCCGTACTGAACCTTCTTACTCTGTTTAGTAGGTCGATCGAGCTCTCGTGTCTTAGTATAGAACCCGGTGGTGCTCTTTGTGGAACAGAAATTACAGCGCCATCTTCTTTATCAAATTCATCATCTTCAACAAGTTCTGGGTGGTTGATGAAAAGATATGTGTAGATGGGTTCGTTCTTCTTCACACGGATTCTTCTGATGTAGTAATCATTGTGCCAAGCATGTATACCTGATGAAGTTCCTAGAGTTAGGCTTGTCGTTCCTGCTGGTTTGACACACGTTGTTCTTGCTGCCGGTTTGATTCCAATGAGTTCTGCAGTGTATGTATTAACGTCTTTTACAAGATCTGCTAGTTTAGCAAGATCATATTGAAGAATCCTTCCTGATCCTATCCCTGTCATACTTACCCCTATCAATGAATCTTTTTCGGTTGTCTCTTTCCATATTGGTCTTAGATAATGAAAGTCAGTATAACCTGCTTGTAGTGTACCTAAGAAAGCTCCTGCTGTCACTCTTTCTACCAAGTCGACTTCGTCTGTTATGTCTGATACATTGCACTCAGTCAGATTGCAGAACTGAAATGGGCGTAATGCTATCTCGCAGCAGGGATTGGTTCCCCAAGTAACGTCGTTGGTGAAGTAAAACCCTGGTTCTCCGGAATTGTGATGTCTTGCTGCTGCCCATATTCTTTCAAAGTCTTCTTTAGTTACAGTTGCTCTGTCAAGAACAACAGAATTGTTAGCACGCATTCTTTGTGGATTTTCTTCCCAGAAGGCTTCTGCTTTCGCATTAATCATGTCGTCATCATCTTTATCGAACAAGCTAATCATTGCTGCTCTTCTTATTCCTCCAGCTAAAACTGCGTCAGCCAGATGACACATTATATCGTGCGCTACTATTGAAGACATTTTGTTACCAACACCAACTTGTTGTTCTATTACTTTGCATATGTTGTCAATGCACTTGTTTAGTGGTGCTGGACCAGGAGCTCTACCACCAGATGTTTTGATTATGGAACCTTTTGGTCTGATTTTAGAATAATCAAAATCAACTTTGTATCCCATCATTGAACTAACTACTGCTTCACGTACCGCATCTGCCCAACCTTCAATACTATCTCCTATAGTGTAGTTTATTGCTACTGTGTCGGACATTCCTTTCTTTTCTGGCAGTTTGTTAATATTAATATTCTGAACGGAGTAACCGACCCCTGTTCCACCTAATAGTAGAAACATTGCTTCTGAAAAAGAGTTGAATGAATCCACTGGCATAAATGCACAGTTGTATACTCTGTTGTTTGCTAGTTTGATTGCTTCTCCACCGAATTGCATACTTCTCATGCTTGGTAGAACTTTCTTTTCTTTGACTAATTCGTATGTGCTGTCTAATAAATTCTTGAACTCTGAATTATTATTGTAAAGCAAATTATATTTGTCTATATGCATGGATTTGTTTCTTTCAACAATTTCTTCCCATGTTTCTCTTCTTTGTTTTTCTGCATTGAATTTTGCATATTTCATATGTACTGTTATGTCGCTAAGTATACTTCTGTCTGGTGTCATCATCTTAATCACTTTACCCATTCCACGCATTCGGCGGAGCGGGTAACTTTGGAGACGAAGGTTAGGTACTTATATTATACTATGGAAAGAATAGACTTTCCATTAATCAATTGATAACTTTGATTTCTGATAGACCCAGCTCTGCTCCACCCTTACCGCTGAGAGTCTCTCTATTCAGCCGAAAGTATTCCTCTATGTAGTCAGTTGCTTTCTTTTTGGAAGTGAATGAAGCCAATACTCCCAAGTCGTGGTGTTTAACACGCGGGGAACTAATTCTTTTGATCCGCCCATCGTAATCTTCTGATTCTTCTTCTGAGACACCATGCTTGATGATCGACTCTAATTCCCCGTCTTCTCCCTCTTCTTCTTTGATAACATCGTATGTAATATCTCTTTCAAGAAGAGGACAATCCGTTTTACTACACCAAACAGATATTTTCGACGGATCGTATACTACCCATATGGAAGATACGTTTTGTGAAAGTTGTCCGTCTGACGAAGTAAGAGCAGCAATCTGTGCTTTCATTGCTGCTATTTCGGAGACGATGTCTGTCACGGAATCAACCTCGCATTTGATACTCTGATGCGGTGGTTGGTACCATGATTTCTACGTCTGGTAGTGGTGATCTCTTAACTAGCTTCTTTCGGATTTCGTATTCTTTTCTCATCCTATCAATTTGTTTAGCGTCATGGACTAGTTGGTTATCGACATATCTAGCATTCAGGTATCTCTTAGTCCACCATGCTCTAGAACATGTGAATGCTAACTTCCTAGTCGTGTTGATTAACAAACACTGTTGAGTTGGTCCGAACCATATCTGCCAGCCATCAGTCGGCGTACAGTGGTAGTTAGATGGTCTTGTGATATCTGCTATTTCGACTAAACGCTCTTGCATTTCTCTTTTTTGTTCAGTAGTGTAAGCGTGTGGGAAACGCTGTAATTGTTGCATTGTCTTAGCATATTCCACATAGATCTCGTTGGATATTTCCTCTTGTGGTTCAGGCTTCTTTTCTTCGACAACCTCTTCGACCGTGTCTTCGTCTGAATTGTTTTCTATTTCTTCCTTTGATTCTTTCAGCTTCTCAAGTTCTGTTTTTGGTCCTTCTATCCAGGACTCTACTTCTTCAGGTATATCGAATTCTGCGTCTTCGGCGGCTTGCTTGTATGCTTCTTTGTCGTCTGCTTTGTATGCAGTCCACATAATGGACTTATATTCTTTCTTGGAAGCAGGTAATTTGTGTGAGGATCGGAATCCTTGCCAGTTCAGCTTGTCTGTCATATTGTAAGCGTCTCATTCAATCTACCTTTAATCTATTGCTAGAAATAAGATGAATAAACAGAAACAGACTTTCCAAAAGATACTCTAGATATTCCTGATAAAGATGTGAATTGACTCCTTTTTATTGGAATATTTGTCTTTTTTGTAAGATAAACATACAACCATGCTGCACCTTTGACTCTATCTTTTGGTTCTCTGTTTGCTGGTAAGTCTTTTTCGAACATATCTATTGCTTGTGATATGGTAACATTAGGTATCTCCAACGATTGTCCTACTTCGTTAATTGCCATAGAAATAGTGTTGTCTATCTTGGCCGTGTATGTTTTGTCTAAGAATAGTTTTCCTCTTAGAACTGAACTGCTTTTCTCTCCTAGTATTTCTAGTGCTCTGGAATTCGGGAGTCTTTTGAACAAATGAGAGGCAACTATCAGTATCTTGGGGCGTATGTTCTTACCTAATTCGAATCCCTTCACTTCTGCTTCTTCTAACTCACTTAGCATAGTTATTACTTCTTCTACATTATTAGCTAGATAATCTGTATATGGTCTATCTACACTTATTATTAGAGATACAATATCGGATATATCTCTTTTACGATCAACTACTCTTTTTTCTTCGTCTGTCTGGTCAACTTGTATCTTATCTGTTTCTGCTACATAGACTAGACCCAAACTACTTGCTTCTTCTTCATCGATAATATCCTCGCCATGCGGATTTTCGTCTTCGGCACTTTGTGTACCCAATACGTACAAACAAAGTGGACATTGGTATTCTCCTGTAGATTCGTCAAGATACGGCTGCTGACCGACTTCCATAGGACAAGTACTTGGGCGAGGATCCGAAAGGCACTCGAAATTAACTCCCAATATATCTGCGTATTTGGTCGATTCCAACATAGCTATCACCTCCGACCATCAATTGGGGCACCTCTAATGTACCTGTTATTGCTTGCATCATCTCGGCTAATCTGGAGTCTTTGTTCAATATATCTTCGTATCTATATCTGATTCCCGCATCGGATAAAATCTGTTCTGCTTTGTTGGATGTAAGAGACTCTTTCATCCCTAGCAGTAGTGGGTTCATGATATACCGAAAGGGTGTTTTGCGTTAAGGTTTATCTCTAATAAGAAGTCCTCTAGTATCATGACAGAGGAAACATTCTCCTGGGCGAGCATCGGAATGAGTAGCCCACAGAACACAAAAATACTACAACTTTTAGAAACAATACCTGTATTGATGCGAGACAATAAAATGGAATTACAAACCAACATGGCGCAACTGAGGAACGATGTTAGGAACGAAATCAACAACATACACAATGTAATCGGAGACCTGAAGGCAGAAGTGAGGACAATGAACCAGAATTTTATACTGGATTCTAGAAAAGCTTTGTCGACAAACTATGATGACCGTTCCATATCTACCTTTATGTCTCTAGAAGATCTAAACATAGAACCAACGGAAAGACCTGTTGAAGACGAAAACGAAACACTAATGGTCGCTGACGAAGTGATAATAATAGAAGAAGGATTCACCGCCCCTATCCCAGAGGAAACGATAAAATCAGATCCAATCGAAAACATGACTGACGAAGACGTAGCAGCAGAAATACTTGGTAGAGTGGAGACATATCTATCAGAAAACACTGTTCTGATGAACTTCAGTATGAAAAAGAAAGGAATAGTCCCAACCGACTTTGTATTGAATAAGACGGTCAAAGAACTAATGAAAGCTGCGGTTAGGCTAGAAGATTCCCCTATTCGTTTGTATAAGCTAGACAAGATGCGAGGTATGTATCACCTAGATGGTGTTGACGATCCACAATCTTTGTATGATGAAACTTTCAACTAAATGGGCGATTGGTGTAGTCTGGATATCATGTTGGCCTTCTAAGCCGATGACACGGGTTCGAATCCTGTATTGCCCACCATTAGTCTTCGAACCAAGG
>MDSV01153937.1_pt1 | contig 11717 bp, 8 predicted proteins | sample 810851 | NCBI WGS metagenome assembly MDSV01 (sample SAMN05326640, study PRJNA326480) | marine metagenome | isolation source: seawater | place: Atlantic Ocean: North East | collected 2012 | reverse complement strand
TCTGTCTCGATAACAGCGAACACGTTCGGAACAGCGATTACGCGCCGACGCGGTTACAGGTGCGAGACGCGCGCGCGTTGAAAGGGGCGCGACCGAACGGTGGGATGTCGACGCGGGAGCGGTTGACTGACGAATGAATGACGACGATGACGGCGCAGGCGGAGGCGGATGCGGTGAATTTACTCGCGGGAGCGAAGACGCAGAGTAATCCCGAGAATGCGGTGGGGGTGTTGTCGCTCGCGGGGAAAGCGCCGCGCGTGTTGACGACGCCGACGCAGGATTTGGGCGCGGTGCTCAACTCGGTGCACGGGGTGAAAATCGAGGGGGAGATAAACGTGAGCGTGGGGGTGCAGGTGGCGCACTTGGCGCTGAAACATCGACAGAATAAACATCAGCGAATGCGGATCGTGTTGTTCATCGGAAGTCCGGTGATGGAGACGGAGAGTGAGTTGGCGGCGGTGGGGAAAAAGTTGCGCAAGTGCAACGTGGCGGTGGACGTGGTGTCGTTCGGGGACGTCGAGACGAATAGGGAGAAGCTCGAGGCGTTCATGGCGAGCGTGAACAAGAATAATAATTCAAACTTGGTCGTCGTCGAGCCCGGGGCGAATTTATCGGACGTGTTGTGTGGAACAGCCGTCTTTAACCAAGACGGACCGGCGGGCGGGAGCGGTTTCGCGGCGGCGGCGGCGGCGGCGCAGTCCCAGGCGGCGATGCAAGGTTTCGGTGACATGGGGGACATGGGAGACATGGGAGACGATCCCGCGTTGATGATGGCGCTTCGGATCTCGCTCGAGGAGGAGCGCGCGCGTCAAGAGGCGGCGGCGGCGGCGGGCGAAAACGGAGGCGCCCAGGGGGCCGACGCGCCCGCCGCCAAGGCCGACGCGCCCGCCGCCGAGGGCTCGGCCGAGGCGTCCGCGTCCGCAGATAACGCCCCGCAGACCACCGCGGATCCAATGATGCTCGACGACGACGCTTTGCTTCAACAGGCGCTCGCGCTGAGCATGGGCGAACAGGGCGCGGCGGACGTCGCCGCCGCCGCCGCCGCCCAGCCCGAAGACGGCGACGACGACGAAGAACTCCGCGCCGCGCTCGCCGCGAGTCTCCGCGAACACACCGAACGACCAGACGGCGACACCGACGCGTGACGCACCCACGTCACGCTCGAAACGTCCATCGTTCGCGCGCGCGCTCGTAGCTCCTCGCGCCGAGCCGACGGACGGTTTCTCTTCTCGTCGCGAATCTCGCGCGGTTTCACGCGCCATCCGCGCGATCCGCGTCACATCGCGCGCATTCATTTTGTAACACTCACCTTCTTCACCCACGCGCGAATCACGTCCCATTCCCGTCGATTCACGTCCCATTCCCGTCGCCCCCGCGCGTCCTCGGCCCCGCGTCCATCCTCCCCCTTCCCCGCACTTCTCCCCACGCGCCCCATGCGCGCGATTTCGTCCACCCTCTCTCGCCCCCGCGTCGTCCCATCCGCGACGACGACGTCCGCGTCTCGACGCTCCGTCGTCATCGCGCGATTCGCCGTCGGGGACACCGTGCGCGTCGTCGCCGACGTGCGCGCCCATCACGTGCCGAAATCCAAAGGGCAAGGGGTCGAATTGAAGGGCATGGTCGGCGTCGTCGATTCCAGGGCGGACGCGCACGAGGGCACGACGACGAGCGCGACTTTACCGTGTAAGGTGGCGCTGCCGGTGCCGAACGGGGACGGGAAGACGTTCATCGCGCACTTGGGGGAAGATGAGCTCGAGCGGGCGTAGACGAGGAGAGACGCGCGGGGACGGACGCGGGGACGGACGCGTCGTTTCGTTTCGTTCGTTCGTTCGTTCGTTCGTTCGCTCGCGCGCGCGCGCATTTTACTTTTCATTTTTAATATAAGATTTAGTTGTTCGCGGTACGCGTTCGCGCGTTCGCGCGACGTCCCGGCGACGAGGGGCGGACGGCGACGAGGGGTCAGAAAATGCCGAAACCGAGCCCGAAGATGCCGCCGCGACCTTTCCCGGCGACGGCGTGACACGAATCGCGCATGGAGGCGTCGTCGACGGTGGCGACGCGGTCGTACACGGTGGCTAAGCTGGCGAGCTTGTGCGCCTCGGCGTCGAGGGTATCGAAGACGCCGGGCTCGCCGACGCGCCAGGACCAGTTGCCGTCGGCCACGCCGGGGGTGTTCATGCGCGCCTCGTTACCGAGCGCGAGCACGTCTTGCATGGTGAAGACGCAGGCTTTGCTGACGCTGGACATGCCAGCCTTGATCATGCCCCACGCGCCGTCGCCGTAGGCGATGCCGGCGTACGCCTCGAGTCGACGCTTGACGGCCTCGTCTTGTTGCGCGTACCACCCCTGAGAGGTCTCGTTGTCGTGCGTGCCCGGGTAGCAGAAGGAGTTTTCGTAGTGGTTGTGCAACAGGTGCGGGTTGCGACCGTCGCCGCCCCAAGCGAATTGAAGGACGACCATGCCCGGAAAACCGCACGCCTCGCGCAATTCGACGACGTCGGCGGTGATGACGCCGAGATCTTCGGCGACGATTTTCGCGTCACCAAGCGTGGATTTGAGCTTTTTGAACATGTCCACCCCGGGACCCACCATCCATCGACCGGATTTTGCCGTCGGCGCGCCGGCCTCGACCTCCCAATACGCCGCGAACGCGCGGAAGTGATCGATTCTCACCTCGTCGTGAAGCTCGAGCGTGCGTCTGAGTCGTTGCGCCCACCACGCGTAATCCGTCGCCGCGTGCGCGTTCCAATCGAACAGCGGGTTCCCCCACAACTGGCCGTCGTCCGAGAACGCATCCGGGGGCACACCCGCGAGCGCGGACGGCTTCTTATCGTCACCGAGCAAGAATAAATGTTGATTGGCCCACACGTCGGCGCTGTGCCCGCCGACGTAAATGGGCATGTCGCCCACCAAGGAAATGCCCTTGGAATTGGCGTATTTCTTCAATCTGATCCACTGCACGTGAAACAAAAATTGCGTCGCCTTGAACACCTCGATCGAATCCGCCTTTTCGCGCTCGATCGCCGCGAGCGCGTCCTCGCGTCGATCGCGATACTCCGCCGGCCAATCCCACCAATACTTGCCCACCAACTCGGGAACGGTGTCGATGGCGTCAAACGTCGCCGCCGGATCCAACCACGCCTTGACGTCCTCTCTCGCACAAAACGCTTCGTACTCACCCCGCAAACCACCGCTCCCTCGCTCCATCGACACCAACTTTTTCGCAGCCTTTTCGATCAACGGTTCGTTCGTCGCCGCCACTCTTCCGAAATCGACGTTCGCGCACCCGCCGTACGCCTCCGGTAAATCCTCTCGCGTCAACAGTCCGTCCACGACGAGATCATCCAGCGATATTATCAACGCGTTCCCACAGTGCGCGTCCCGTCCACTGTACGGCGACCAATAGTCCTCCCGCGCGCCCGGAATCGGTCGTCCCGGCGGCACCAGCGGCAACACCTGCCAGACGCGCATCTTCCCCTTGGCGAGCCAATCCACGAACGCGCGCGCCTGCGGACCGGCGTCACCGATGCCGTACGGTCCGGGAAGACTCGTCGGGTGCATGATGACCCCGGCGCGTCGATCATCGCGCGCCGGCGGGAAGCGCGAGTCGTATCCGGGCGCGACAGGCTGGCCCATCGCGGCCGCGGCGGTTCGCGCGGATGGTCGCGCGCGGTGCGAAAGGCGAGCGCCGTGCGCGCGCGAGGACGACGGGGACGACGCCGTGCGCGCGGGCGTCGGTGCGCGGGTGCTCATGACGCGCGCGCGTGTGCGGTGTGGACGATGAAGAGCGACGAGCGGTGATTAGTGGATAACCGGCGGCGCGAACGGGCGGCGACGCGAACGGATCGGTAGTCGATAGCGGCGCGTCGTGCGGTGACGTGTGGAGGGTCGGTGTTCGTGCGAGCGCTTAGAAATCTTTAAAACGACCGACGGAGGCGTACGGTCCCCATTTGGTGGAATGTCCCGGAACGTCGTCGCCGGTGTCGACGAAGTGTCTCAAATCCGCCGACGAATCGAGCGCGGGCACGTACGGCGCTCGCGCGCGTTGGTTCGCCAGCGCGGGCCAATTGATGTCCGTGGCGAACCATTCGTGACGTTTGACGTCTCGGACGCCGAATTTTCCCATGCCGAGACGACCGGCGGGCATGTGGCGAAGAAAGCCGAGGACGACGGCGCGGAGAGACGGGCTGTTTTGCGCGGCGAAGTAAAACTTGACGTCGTTGATGGCGTTGTACATGTGATAGTGGTCGCCTTGATTGAAGGGTGGACGTCCGTTGACGAGTTCGTAGATGAACACGCCGAGGGCCCACCAATCGACGGCTCGATTGTGACCGGTTTGCTGGATTTGTTCCGGCGCGAGATATTGCGGCGTGCCGCAGAGCGTAAACGTCTTCAAACCCTTGGCGAGTTTCTTCGCGAATGAGAAGTCCGCCACCTTGACGTACCCGTTGGAGGATATGAGCACGTTCTCCGGTTTCAAGTCTCGGTAGATTATTTGGCGATCGTGCAAGTACTCGAACGCCAACACGACGCACGCCGCGTAAAATTTGGCGTGCGATTCGGGAAGAGGCGACCGTCTCGAGTGCACGTACGTGAAAAGCTCGCCGCCGAGCACCTTATCCATGAGCATGAAGATGGACGCGTCGCTGACGTACGTCTGGCGAAGGTTGACGAGGAAGGGCGAGTCGCACTCCTTCATCGTCTCCTTTTCTCTCCAGACGTGATCGACCAAGCCGCGAGCGACGATTTGCGCCTTGCCGATTTCCTTCAACGCGTACGTCTCACCGCCGTGTGAGACGAGCGTGACGCGTCCGAAGGACCCGACGCCCAAAAACCCGACGGTCTTCGAGCTTGGCCGCGATGGGTCTCTTGTGCGCGGCGATGCCCTTTTTTATGTACATTTCCTCGGCGTTGCGCTTGAGAATATTCGTCAGCTTGCCCAAATGTTGCTCAAACGTTCGCCGAGTGATGATGAACGCCGTCGCTCGATTCGGCACGCGCACGGTGGCGGCGCGCGTGTCAGAATTGATCAATCCGAGTTCGCCAAAGTACGATTGCGGCCCGAGTTTACACAACAGTCGCGGTTGTTTGTTGTCGTCGAGCGTCCCTTCGTCGACGACTTCCACCTCGCCGGATTCGAGTATGTACATGGCGTCTCCTTTGTCGCCCTGACGAATGATGACTTGATCGGCGCCGAAGGAGACGTCCGTCAAATCATCCGCCAGCGCCTTGATCTCATTCGTGGAGAGTTTGGAGAAGATGGGCACCTTGCTCAGCGTGTCCAATTGCCACGTCTTTCGCAACACCTCGAGATTGCCGATTTTCTTTTCAAAAGACGATTTCGTCATGTACGCAACCTTGGCGCGCGCGCTCGCGCACGTCACGGTGGCCGCGCGTTTGTCCTTACGCAACAGGGCGAGTTCACCGAAATACTGTCCTCGCGTGAGCGTGGCCAGAGGTTCGCTCGCCGACGCCCTGGTCACCGAAAACGTCCCGTCGATGATGACGTAAAACGCATCCCCGACCGTGTCCTCTTGAAACACGACGTCTCCTTCGACAAACGTTTGCATTTTCATAGAACTCGCGATGTCGGTGAGCTGCGTATCGCTCAGAGGCGCCAACGTTGGACACTCGGCCAATCCGGCGAAACATCTCGCCTCCTCGATGGAGCCGAGCATGGAGACGAAGGTTTTCCTGTTCAACACCAGACACGACACGTCCGTCGTCGCGACGATGGTCGCCGCACGAGGTTCGTTATTAATCAACGCGCGTTCGCCAAAGTAATCGCCTCGAGAGAGCTTGGCCACCTCGTGACCGTCGACGCGCACGCTCGTCTCGCCGCGTTCAACGATGCAAAAGCAATTCCCGGCGTCGCCCTGATGAAACACAACATCGTTCGCCTCGTACGTCTCTCGCTTCGCCGCGGTGACGATGGCCGCGAGTTGATGCTCCGAGAGCGCGTTGAACAGCTCGACTCGCTGAAGCAAATCGAGCATATCGGAATTATTCCGCGTGGCGACGGAGCGTTTAATCGCCTTGAACGCGCCCGCGTGCAGCGTCCACAATTTCATCGGCGTGTTCGCCACCACCGTCGCCGATCTCGGACACGAATACAACAGCGCCAACTCCCCAAATCCCCTTCCCGGTCCGAGCGTCGCCACCTCCCTCGCCGTCGCCGAATCGTACATCGCGCGTCCGCCCCTCGACCCCCGCCGCGGCGCCGAATCGTCCCTCGCCGAATCGTCCGACAGACTCGGTCGTTCCTCGCTCCCCCCCGCGTTCTTCATCACCCTCGCCTCACCGATCTCGATGACGTAATAATACTCACACGTCTCGCACCCTTGCTCGACGACGACGCTTCCCTCATCGATCCACGTCGGCGTCATCGCGTCGGCGACTCTCGCCTTCGCGTCCTCGTCCAACTCGGCGAATAACAGATTCCCATCCATGGACGCCTCGATGGCGCGCATCGCCGCCTCCGTCTTCGCTTCGCTTCCCACCGTTTTCACACGCGTCTCTCGCGTCGTCTCACCCACGGCGTGGCGCTTTCGAAGCCTCGCGCGCGTCGTTCCCGCGCGCTCGAGACGCGTGGGAATCGAATCGTCCTCGACGAGCGCATCTTTGGCGAACGCGTCCCACGACACGGACGAGAGCACGTCTCGAGAGGCGCAGAGGCCGAGGCAGGGCATGATGTTTCTCGTCTCGCGCGCGTTCGGTCGGTCTTGCGCGCGCGCGCGTCGGCGTGTGGGACTCGATGGTGCGATGTCGAGAGGGATGTCGTCGAAAGGGGAGACGAGCGGACACGCGCGCGCGGGGCGGAGCGTCGCGCGTACAAAGATTACAAAGAGTGCGTGGAAGGGAGACTATCTCGCGGCCAACTTGTTCGGACGGACTAAGTGGAGGAAGGCGGCGCACAGCGCCATCCACGCGGCGCCGGCGAGGAGCATCGCGTCGTATCCGGCTTGGGAGGAACCGTAGACGCGACCTTCGTCGGGTCGCGGGGCGAAGTGGAGGATGAGGGAGAACATGGTGGGACCGATGGAAGTACCGATGAAACTGGCGACGCCCCAAATGGCGAGCCAGCGCGCGGCGTCCTCTCGGCTGGGTAAACAGTCGATGGCGAGGGCGTAGTCGACGCTGAGAAACATGCCGTTCATAGCGCCGTAGTAGGCGCCGATGTACATGATGGTGGTGAGATTGTGCACGCGCATGAACATAATGTACACAGAGATGATGCCGACGCACGCGACGACGATGAGAGGTCGTCGGCCCAGGGCATCGCTGAGTAAACCGGCGGGATACGCGCACAACATGCCGCCGACTTGGCCGATGAAGGATAATCGCGCCACCGTCTGTTGCGGTTCTCTACCGGTGAGTCCGCTTCCGTCGTCCTTCACCGCGGTGTCGCGGAGTAGATATTGCAAAAACACTTGCGCGGAGATGCCGGTGTAATAGAGCGTTCGACAGATGAATAACCAAAAGAAGCTCTTTTGTTCCGGAGCCGTCGGCGAGATGACGTAACTCTGCGCCAGCTCTCGCCACGAAAAATCCACGTCCGCGTCCCAACGCGACGACTCATCGTTCCTCTCTTCGTCCTTCTCATCCTCTAACGACGACGACTCGTTCGCGCAGTAACACGTGATCGGCACGCACGTCACCAATAATCCCATGTAGAAAAAATACAACGTCGACACGTCCGGGTACATCATCGTGTACACGAACGACGCGCACGCTCCCGCCGCGCTCATCGCCGCCAACACCCCGTTCGATTCCCCGGTCTGCTCCTCGGGCACAATATCCGGCACCAACCCCGTCGCCGCCGTGTACATGACGTTGAGCGCCACCATCGTCAGCGTGAACGCGAGGTAATAACACGTCGGCGCCCACGCCGCGAGCGCGTCCACGTACGTCCTCGCCACGAACATCATCACCAAACACGGTCCCACACACATCGCTCCGCGCGCGATCATCGGTCGTCGCCGCCCCATGGCGTGTCGAGACCGATCCGAGACGTATCCCGCCCACGGCCCGCTCAACTGCGACGCCCCGGCGATGACCATGAACGCCCCCAGCGCCACGCTGTCCGCCTTGGGAAAGAACATCGTCGCCTCGTACGGTAACGTGACGATGGCGAACGAGCTGATCCACGCCCCGTAGGCGAAGAAGAAGGCGTTCATGCCGATCAAACGAGGCGTCGAGACGCGCGACAACGACTTGGTGTTGCGTCGTCGTCGCGCGCGCGCGGCGCCGATGAGACGCGCGGTGTCGCTCGCGTCGTCGTCGCGCGCGTCCTTGCGACCACCATCGTCGATCTCGACCGCACCGCCGGACGTCATGACGCCTCGCGACGCGGTGGGGTGTGCGGATGCGCAGATTGGAAGATTTCGTCTTCGGCGTGGCGTCGGGGAACGAGACGAGACGTCGCGCGAGTCGCGCTTGTCGTCGCGGTGTGCTACGTCATCTCGCGTGACATTACTGAGAATGGATGATGCTACCGCGTGCTCGCGTCGGCGTCGTCCATGGCGGCGGCGAGTTGGGCGGGATCGAGGACGCCGACGCGCGCCGCCGTGCCGGCGGGAAAGTCGCGTTCGAGCACGGCGGCGACTTGCGCGAACGCCTCGGCGATATTGCTCTTGATCGGTTTCAACAGCGCCTCTCGCGTGGACTCCGAGTTCAAGTACAGGTTCATGGTGTAGATGGCCTTGGGAAGTCGCTCGGCGAGCGCGGTTTTCACCTGCGAGGCGACGGCGGCGAGCTTCTCCTCCGAGGCGAAGGCGGCGTCCCTGAGCGCTTTGCCCTGAGAAGACGACGACACGCGGAACGCGGTGACTTTGGTGATGAAACTGAGCATCGGATCGACGATCTCTTTGGTGATGGTCATGATGTACGCCTCGCACGCCGCCTTGAGTTGTTTCTCGAGCTCTTTTTTCGAATCTATTTTGCTCTCCACGACGCGCGGTCGGCCCTCCGAGGCGAGCTGGTAAAACGCGTTGTCCGAATTGAGCGAAAAGAAGGACATTTCGCCGCCGAACATGCGTCGCACGTGACCGCGCATGTGCGTGAAGTCTAAATCTTTCACCGACACCGCGAGTTCGGCGTTGAAAGGAGCGATTTGCTCGCGAAGAATGATGAGATGCTTGATGAGGAAGAGTTGTCCGTCCACGGGAGTCGCCTTGGTGGACACCGTCTGCGCGGCGCCGGCGATGTTATCCGCGCACAGCGACACGACCTCTTGCGCTAAACCGGCGAATGTTTTCACCTCGACGCTGCGATAGAGTTTGGACAGGCACGTGAGCGTGCGCTCGAGCGGCGGGTACCAATTGGCGATGTCGTCCTCGACGTCGTCGCCTTTAGATTTCGCTTGCAACGCGCGCACGAGCTTAGCCGGGAAGTCCAAATCATCGGCGGTGGCTCGATAGTTTCCAACCTGGTCCTTGACATACGTTTGGGCGCGGAAGATTAATCGCTCTTGCACGTCGGACATGATTCGACGCAACGCCGGTTCCAACGCCAACGCGTTTTCAGTCTTCTTGGTGATGTCCTCGAGGATTTCACTCTTCAGAGCCTCGACGAGCTGCGCGAGGAGAGCCAGGTCCGTGATGGAGATGTATTTCGGCCTCAAGATATCGCTCAAATACGTCCCGAGAGGAATCATCAGCGCCGCCAAGGCGCCGGTGGGATCCGTCTGCGGGAAGAAGTGCTTGAATAACCCGTACTCGGCCTGGCACACTTCCACGAGGTACGCGGTTCCGATCCTGGCGAGGGCGAGGACGTCCTTGCCTCGCTCCGCCGTCGCGATCGCACGCATCTTCGCGCGCACGGAACCCGTGAGTAGCGCCGCGCGTTGCTCGCAATACAAGACGTGACAATCGGACAACAGCGCGGCGTACTCCTCGTGATGCCCTCGCTTTTCGAGTTCCTCCGTGAGATTACGCAACTCGACCGCCCCCGTGCGGAATCGCACGTACAACAGCGCGGTCTCACTCCCCTCCTCGACGACGACTTCGTCGTACTCACCGCTCGAGCTCTTTTTGCCCTTGGCGGCGTCTTGCACGTTTTTCGTCGCCTTGCGAAGCGCCGAGACAAAGTATTCGCGCACCGTGCTCATCGCGCGCGTCTGCAACTGTTTAAACTTGGTCCCATAGCTCCCACTCATCGCGTACTGCGGGTTCGACGCCACAAACTCGAGACAATCGTCCAATCGCTTCAACATTGGTAAAATCTGTTCGCGAGGCGCCACCTCGGATCCGCTCGCGTCGCTCGCCGCCGATATGATAGCTCCCGCCTGAAATTGCTCCGCCACCTTTTCCAACTGATCGAAATAATTCAATTTATCTCGCAACGCGTCCGCGAACTCTTCCAATCGATCCTTCTCCGCGATCATGCGTTCGCTCTCCTCTTGCGTTCGCCGCGACCTCGCCTTGAGCTCGGCGCGCTTCTCCGCCATGGTCGCCAACCCACGCTCCACCGCATCGTATCGCCGCAGCATCGCCTCCCGACGCTCAATCTCCGCTCGCAACGCGTCCGCGCGCCGTCTGTGCGTCTCTCGCCGCTCGTCATCCACGGTTTCCTCGACGCTCGCGTACCACGCGTAAAACGCGCGCGCGCTCGAGAGATTTCCCTCCCCTCCCTCATCCTCGCTCGTCGACGCCCGCTCGCCAGCCCGCTCGCTCTCGCGCGCGTCTCGATCCATCTCGCGTCCATCGTTCCTCTCCCGCGCGTCCACGCGCGCGCGCGCGAGATCTCGTCGCCATTTCGTTCCGATCACCGCCTGCGCGACCGTTCCCAACGCCGCGCTCTGCCCCGCGCTGAGCGCGCTCGCGTGTTCCCACCCGTGCGCCACCGCGTACGCTCGCCGCGCCGTCGCGCTCGCCGCACCATCCGTCGTCATGGCGCGCGCGCGCGCGCGCGTCTGCCGCCGATCATCGCGTCAGCATTTTCATCCATCGAGCGAATTCGCCATTCATCGCCACGTTCCGCGTCGCGCGTCCACCCGCGCGTCGTCCCGCGTCGTCCCACTCGCGCGTCTTCGACCTCTCCACCATGTCCCTCGCGCACGTCGACGTCCGCGTGACGATCGCACCGTCGTCGTCGTCGAACACCGTTCGATCGTTCGATCGATGCCGACGACGAATGCACCACCGATCGCGCGTCGCTCGCGTCCGCGCGTCCGCGGAGGGGGAACAGAAGATCTCAAGAGCCATCGTCGAGGCCCAATCCGCGCATCCGGTGACGCAATCGGTGGACTTTTCATTCGCGAGGAGTGGATTCTCGAATGAGTGCGAACGCGCGCTCAACGCGCAAATCAACGTCGAGTACAACGTGTCGTACATTTACCACTCCATGTGGGCGTATTTCTCTCGAGATAACGTCGCGTTGAAAGGTTTCGCCGACCACTTTAAGAATGAATCGCTCGAGGAGCGCGCGCACGCCGAACAGTTGATGGAATACATGAATTTGCGCGGCGGGCGCGTCGAGTTGCAACAATTGCTCCCGCCGCAAACCGAATACGAACACTCGGAGAAGGGATGCGCGCTGTACGCCCTCGAACTCAGTCTGAGTCTGGAGAAACTGAACAACGATAAATTGTGTGAGCTTCACGGCGTGGCGGACGCCGCCGGGGACGCGCACATGTGTGATTTCATCGAGGGGCAAATGTTGGAGCCGCAGGTGCGGAGCGTGCGCGAGGCGAGCGAAATGGTGGCGACGCTTCTTCG
>MDSV01062197.1_pt1 | contig 11717 bp, 11 predicted proteins | sample 810851 | NCBI WGS metagenome assembly MDSV01 (sample SAMN05326640, study PRJNA326480) | marine metagenome | isolation source: seawater | place: Atlantic Ocean: North East | collected 2012 | reverse complement strand
TAGAATTCCATCTTTTGTGAAAGTAGTATAAAAGTTTACTTTCTTTCCTTTGTAGTCTCCTAAATAGAGTTTTGTCTTAATTTCTTCAAGTTTCTTTGTGTTTGCGAAGCCTTTTTTTCGCAACTTTGGTAAAAGAGTTTCTCTTTTCTCAATCTGCTCTATTTGGTCTCTATTTTTATGATTATTTTTCAAAATTTCCTTTCTTTTTGATAAGTTTTTTTAATTTTTCCAATAACTAGACAATCACATAACCTCCTTTGATTAAAAAACCCGAAAATGGGCATAAAAAAAACCGGTGTTAAAACCAGTATTTATTCATTATAACAGACAATGATGGCAAAATCAAATCTGCTCTAATAATTAGACTTTTCAAACAGTTATTTCGTTACATTTAGGAATTTTATGGCATTTATAATGAAGTTTAGAAAGGTTTTTCCTTTCTTTTTGATAAAATAAAGAGGCTGTACTTAATGTCCAGCCTCTTTATTTATAATTGACCTTTTTAATTTAAAAAAATAGAATCAAAGTATGCCAAAAGCAAAATTTTTTGAAGGTAGTTATCCAGAATTAAATAAATCTGAACAACGTTTTGTAAATAAATATATAAAAGATAAAATTTTCGATGAAAACTGGACAATATTACATTCAACTAATATTCATGATCCTGCTGCTGGAAGCTGGAAAACTGGAACTGAAATTGACCTTATCTTGATGAGCCCAAAATATGGATTTATACAGCTCGAAATCAAAGGTCATGGATATTCCGTAGAAGACGGATTTTGGTACAAATATGAAAAAGGAGTGAAAAAAAGAATTCCGAGAGAAAAAGAACCCATTCAAAGACTGGAATTAAAAGAATCTACACTGAGAAACTGCTTCGCCAATATTGCAAAGGGCAAGTCTGGGTTTGGAGAAAGGCTTAAGAGCAAAGAAATTAAATTAATTCCTACTATTTCATTTATTGTTTGGACTACTAAATCAAAAAAAGATTTTACAAACTCTCAAATATCAGAAGCAAATTCTATCTTTTTAGGCGACGGAGAATTTACAGAAAACAAGTCTTTAGAAAATTACCTAGTTAAAAAAGCTCAAAAAAATATAGAAAATAGACACAAAGGAGATTTAACAACAAATTATTATAAAGATATATTAGGAGAAAGTTTTATCAATACTGCCGTTGAAATCTTCAAACCGATGCAAACTAGTGATGGTATTAAAAAGTTAAGTGCTGACTTTAATTTACTTGCAGAAAATGCAACAAATCAACAGATGGAAATTTATCAAAGTGCAATGGATTTTGGAACAACAAGACACAGAATAGTTGGACCTCCAGGTAGTGGAAAAACTCTTCTTGCAACTTCAATAGCAAAAGCTCTTAATCAAAAAGATGAAAAAGTGTTGCTAATGTGTTTTAACAAACTGCTTGCTCAAAAATTAAAAAAAGATTTGGCTGAATTTAAAAATATAACTGTTAAATCTTTATGGTCATTTTTAGTTGACTTTGATTTAAAATGGACTGAACAGGTCGATGATGATGAATTTGGAATAATAAAACTTTCAGATTTACCACCTGATAAATCTGCTGACCATATAGCTAAATTTTTATTAAACAACTTAGATAGAATAGTTGAAAAAACAAGTTTTAATGCTCTTATAATTGATGAAGGGCAAGATTTTTCAGAAAAATATTGGGATTTTTTCAAATTCCTAGTTAATGAACAATTAAATAATAGGTGGTTCATATTTTATGACACTAAACAATCTTTGACACACACTTCTTGGGAAGCTCCGCATTTTGGTGAAAATAGTAATACAAAGCATTTAGATTTAGTGCTTAGATGTACTCAGGAAATATCAAATAAAAGCCAGAATGTTTTTGATGATTTACAATTGCTTGCAAGAAATAATGGTGTAGATCCAGAGTTTATAGAAATAGATGATGAGTCATGGAACAGTACTATTTCAGAAGCGATTATGCTTCTAAAAAAATTGGTAGAAAAAGAAAAGTTTGATCCTTCTCAAATTACTTTATTGGCTCCACATAGTAGTGATGAGGAAAAAATTAGAAATACAAAATATAGCAATACAAAATCTATTGAGGGTCTTGGGATTAATGTATCTTCTGTCTATCGATTTAAAGGGTTGGAAAATGATGTCGTAATTTTTTTAGTACCTAGTATTAAATCTTTAGAAGCCATTTACATTAGAAATCCATTAAACCTTATTTACGTTGGCATGACAAGAGCTAAATCTTTATTGTATGTAATTGGAAGCTCCAACATAAAAAATATAGTAAATTGGGAAAAGTCTTAAGTTTTTAATAAATATTTTTGATTAACTAACCATTTATGTAAAACATATAAATTTTTACAGTCTTGCTCGTTGTAATTTATTATTTCATCTTTTAGATCCCAATTATCTTCAAAATAAAAATTTTCAAAATACTGCATAGATTGTCCACCACTTTGAACTTCTTCAATTCTTTCAATATTTAATACTTTTTCTACTTCTTTAAGGGAATTGGACGTTAAACCCATAATGAAACTATTGCGAATTGGCTTTAATAAATCTACAAATGAATTATCAATTATTTTCTTTATTTTGTTATTTTTGTAATCATATTTTTCGCACAACTTTAAGAGCTCTGTTTTTTCAGAATGATTGTAGTGATAAATTTTTGCATCAGGGTATTTCACATTGTGATTAATTAAAAAATCAACAAATTGTTTTACATTTCTCTCTTCATCATACTCTCTGTCAGACCACAGATAACCAAAGCTTGATTCCTCTTTTTTGTTTTGAAAGTATCCAAATAAATAGAAAAAGTTGTCTAATTCGCCACTGTACGGATACCACTCAAAATCGATATATAAATCTCCATGTTCTAGAGCTTCTATAGCGTATAAATCTTCTACATTTTCTTTATTGATTTCAAAAAATATTTCTTTGTTGCTCTTCTTTAATGCGTTAGCTTTTTTGTAAAGTTTCGAAAAAGTTTTATTTGAAATATTAGAAGGGTTGACTTCACAATTAACAAGTTCTTTTAACGTATTTATCCCAAATTGATTTAGTTCTTTAACTTGTTTGTAAGTTATTCCTCCAATTAGTTCGAGGCTCTCTTTCTCAAACCACACTTCTTTAATTTGATCAGCAAATACATTATTTGAATATTCGTTTTTAAAAGGATGCGGTGCGTCGTCTATGTCAAAATTATTTACAAATTTAAAAAATTTACTTTTAAGTTCTGAAAAAATTTCTGCGTAATCTTGTATTTGTACCTCAATAAACTGATCGCCAATTAAATAAATAGAGCTCATTTCTGGAAAGTACCCTTCAATTTCATTTAATAAATATCCATAGCAATAAAGCTGTAACGCGTATTTTGTTTTTATGTTTTTGCTGAATTTTGCATCAACAATATCATATTTATTGTTGCTATTTAGTACAAGAAAATCTGGCCTTCCTGTAAACTCATTTCCTTCAATGCTTCCTTGATAAATTACCTGGGATTTATTTTTTATACTTTTTAAAGTATTCTCAAATGTACCATTATTAGAAAAGTCGGTAATGGTCATTTCTTTTTTAATTAAATAATGATCTTTTAGATTAATTTCATGAGTCTGAGTTTTTTTTATAAAATACTCAGAGTAAACGTTACTTTCTGTTTCTGGAATTCTACGTGATTCATCTGCTTTACCTTTATCTATTAAGCTATTTACAGTTTTGCACCAAAAAGCGTAGGGTGATTCATAAAACAAGAGTAAATCTGAAACAGAGTATTTCTTATTGTTCAAGAGTTTCCTATATTAATTTTTTTAATCGCTGTCAATAGTGGCGTCTTTAAACATAGATGAGATTTGATCAAGGTTCTCTTTCAAATCGCTTTCCAAGATTTCTAAGAATTTCTCTGATTTTTCTATTCCTGATTTTGCATTCGTGTGGCCTGTTTTGATTTGTTTTATATTGCCCAATGCACCCTGTGATGCTTTAACCTTATTCATGAGCTCTGCTAAATCTAGTAAGTCTTCTTCTACCTTATCTGAGGCAGACATTAATGCTTTATATCTTGCCCACATATATGCAACTTGTAATGGAAGGTCTCCGCCCACTTCAGGGTCTAAAACTACTAGTGCTTTATTGTCGTCAATTGGATAAAAAGGTAGTTCTGTTATTTTCTGAACTCTCTCTTGTTTGTCAAAAATAATTACTCCGATTTCAGCACTTCGATTTTCCATACAGGCTGTTAGTTCGGTATTAATATCTTTTACACTCATCTGTTTTGTTTTTGATTCAAAAACAATATTGATTGTTTTTAGTGAAGCTGATTGTTTATCAATAGTTACTGTATGATCACCTTTGTTTCCTGTTTTACCTCTTACATTAGATGTAGGCTCAACAAAATCATTTACTGAAACTGATATTTTAGATAAGACTGCTTGAACTACGTCCTCGAATAAGACTCCTTTTCCTGTAGATGTTTCAAGTGATTCTTCTTTTGTTTTTTTAAGACCTAAATGTAAAATCAATTCGTCTAATTTTTTTGTAAGTAATTCTAATTCTTTTTCAGTATGCTCTTTTAACTGATCTCGTAAGACATTTATCTTTGATTTCTTTTCTTCAGGATCTAAGGCTTTCTCAAATGCCTCTGTTTGAGTTTGTTTAATCTCTTTTAACATTTCTAAAGTCTTGTCGTCAAAATCATTTAATAAAGCTGAAATTTTTCCAATGGCACTCTCTTTACTTTTTTCATCTAGAAATTCTTCGAATGCTTCGTCTAAAGACTCTCTTAAATCTTCTGTTGTCTCTGTAAACTTTTTTGTTAATTCATCTTGGGTTTTTTCTAATTCTTCCTCTGTTGACTCAACAGTTTTAGCAAAAGTTCCTTTTTTAGGGTCAAAATATTTGTCATAATCTCTTTCAATATTTTTTATAGTGTCATCTAATTTTTCACCCAACTGGTCTTTAATTGTGTCGAATGCCTTTTTTGCAAAATCGGTTTCTGCTCTACCTTTTAAAGTTGAGTACAGGTTTACGCCTAAGTCTGCTATTTCCTCTAGTAAGAGGATTTGTTGTTCTGTCTTTTTTTCTTTTTTTAGAATTTCTGCAAGTGTGGAGTTTTTGATTTTTAAATTCTCAATTACAACATGATCAGACAATACCCTTATAGCTGTTGTCTTTTTTTCAGTTTTACTTTCTTTTTTTGGTTCAGCCATATTTCCTCTCTTTAATTATAAAATTAAAATTTGCCTTTTCCTTCTTAATAACAGAAAACGGGTAAATTATTCACTCCTATATTTTTCGTTTTTTTTTGATTTTGATACATCGCACAAAATTAGTCTTAATAATAGTCCTGGCATTACTCCTCCTCAAACAATTGTTTTAATTCTTCTAATAAGTCTTTGTCTTCCACTTTCACAAAGGGGTTTTTTTCACCAAGATTAGAGTTTCCTTCAGCCACTTTATCTGCTTCATCTAAAAGTCTTTCTAAAATTAAATTTCCTAAAATTTGATCGACGGTAACTCGTAGTCGTGAAAAAAAAGAAGCTAGATTTGAAATAACTTTAATAAGCTCCTCTAAGTGAGCTTCATGAATTTCATCTGTATCTCCAACTTTAGTATTTAACACTTTAGCAATGTAATCATCTACAAATATATTTTCCAATTCATCGCTTTCAGCCAGCAAGCTATCTTCAACATAGTTTTTAGGCCATTCATATATATCGAAATACTGCAATTTACTCTTCCTCTTTTTTATCTGAAACTATTAATTTTCCTACACCAAATGAGTCTCTTGTAAGCATTATTGTATTTCTACCCTCTAAGGTCGCTTCTGTTGTCTCTGCAAAAACCCTAAAAGCTTTATTTGTAAGTACATGGGAAACTTTCTGCATGTTTTCTTTTTGAAATATTTGCAGGCATACAGCTACAGTCCAAGCAATTTCTTTTTGTGACTCTTTATGAAAAAAAGAAATACCTGATGAATCTAGAAATACTTCTTTATCATTGAAATGCGGGACTGATGTAATTTCTGTGTAAAGATCCTCGAGTCTTTTTGCAAAATTCTCTCCCTTTTTTGTGACATTAAGTTCTTTGCTTTTTGAAATAGACATGTCTAAATTAAGCCTCCTTGAAGTTTCCATTTTCTTAGATGCTTTTTGACTGTTTTACGCCAAATTTCTTTAAACATTTCTTTCATTACAATATTTCTTTCTGATTATGTATTAAATAATTTGTATCATAAGCAATCATTGAAAATGATTCATTTGTAATTTGTGATTTAAAATATGTTCTTTGTAAAAAGGGCCAATTATCAAAACTTATATCTGTATAATCATCAGTTTTTATTCTAGATTTAATTAAATGAATGTAAGGTTTGGTTGAACTGAAAAATTTTTCATCTTGTAAAGATGCCCACTTATTTTCCCAAATTTGTTTTGAGTTATTATTTTCTTTGAAGTTGTTAACAATTTTACTAAATTCGTTAAACTCATCTTTTGCCAAAATAAAATTTGATGTATAAAACAGAAGTACAATGGGTGCCAACTCTAAAATGCTCATTGGTTTGTTAAGTACAAGAAACTCAATGATAGATTTTTTCTCACGTGGATTTACAAATGTATTTTTATTGTAAGGATGTTGTTTTACAAGCTGTAGAGCATCTCTAAAATTGCTTTGCTTTAAAACAGTTGCAACATGTTTTAAATCTCTTGGATTGTTTCCTTTGAAAACTGTAAAGCTTGCTGTGATATCAGCCATATATTTTCCTCCCTTTAATCATTTCTTTTGTTTATTCTCCTATTAATAGATAGAGTCTTAGCAATAACATAGGCCTTTTTCATCTACCTTTGTTCTGCAAGTAAAACAATCAGATCCTGGTTTTTTTTTAATAAAATCTTCTATCTTCTTGCTTCTTTCATTAATTTTTTTTATTTTTTCATCATCTTCTCTTTTTTTTCTCTCAAGATTTGTCTCCTTTATTCCTGTCTTTTTAAAATTTATTTTTCTTTGTAAAGATTCTTCTCTTTTTTTTCTCTCAAGATTTGTCTCCTTTATTCCTGTCTTTTTAAAATTTATTTTTCTTTGTTTTTCTTGAATATCTTTCCATTCAGCAGATTGCTGTATCCAAATTTTTTCTGCCTGTTCTGATTCCATTGATACATATTTTGCTCTAAGCTCTTCTTTAATTTCCCACTTTTCCCAATTTCTTTCTAACCATTGATTTCGTGTTAAATTTTTCATACTTGCACGCTTAATTTTTTTTTAAAATTAATTTTTACTTCCTTACTCAATACCTTCATTAACGCATCTTGGAGTAAACTTTGATGATCTAAAATATTATTTTTAAGTGGTGTTTTATTTAATTCAATAACAACATTTAAATATTCATCTGATTCCTTCGAGTTTTTATATAGCTTAAATTTCGTTCCTGCTTTGCTGCTTTCAATTATTTTTTGACCAGGTTCATATTTATTAACATATGTAAAGTTAATTTTTTCAATTAAATCTAAAGTTTTAATTTCATCAAATTTTCCTATCGCAGAGTAAATATAATGCTTGATGAAGGTAATTAGTTTTTGTTCATTTGAATCAAAAGTACCAAGAAATATACACCTTTGGCAATACTGAATTAAATTTTTATTGAATGAACTACCTTCTGAAAGTACTAAATTTAATTTACTAAACTTTTTATTCAGAGACTTTGAAGTTTGCAAAAAATCTTTATCTCCTGTGGCGAGATATATGTCTTTTAAGCGATTTTGGATAGAGTCTGTTTTGACAAGAAAATTATCTTTTAAGAAGGTTATTAACACATTATCTGCACCACTAATGCCACAAGATGGAATACTGTAAATATTTTTTAATTTATTAGTTTTATATTGATATTTTTTTAAACCATTAAAATCTTTTGCTAATGAGATTATAAATAATGAATTCGGAGTACGAAACTCTGACATGTACTGATCTAATTTTGTATTGACTTTTCTAATGTAGTTTTCCCTTTGTTGGTGATTTCTTCTTCTTGGTTTATCTCCAACGAGATTTTCAATATCAATTATGTGGACTTGAGAATATTCATTGATATCAATTTTTGGAAACAATGGAAGGAAGTTTTGACTCTGAGTCAGCATTTAGAGGAATCCTTAAATAAATAAATGAATAAAATTTTTAAATTTATATATTTGAAATAAACTTTTGACAAAGCGTTATCCTTTAATTGTTTTTGTAATGTATAAATAAATATAGACTGTGATTTTATTTTTGCAAGCAAATTTGAATTTTTTTTTAAGTGTCACATAGTTGTGTTATATTTAAATGGAAGCGGATAACTCCGTTTTTGTAATGTAATAAGTGGCAACTTCATGTTGCCACTTATTTTTTTAAAAATTCTATTTATTTTTAAAGCGATTTCAACTTTTAATTTTTGATATTTTAATGTTGTACTTAATGCTTTAAATCAAAACGGGGCTTCGTCATCATAGTAATCTTCATACTCTTCACCATCATCATCTTCATCTGCAAAATCTTCATCTGATTCAGAATCCTCTTTTTTTAATAACTTCTCAATTAATTCATCTTTAGTAAGCTTTCCTAGCTCTTCTCTTTTATTCTTTTCTCCGATATCTTCATTAAGTTGTTCGGGAGTTTCTACTTTTTCAATTGGACTTTCTGATTCGAGAGTGGTTGAAGACTCTTCTTTTAATCTGTCGGAATACTTATTCACAAGTTCATCAGGCATATCAATGCGTTCTTCTAAATGTAGTCTCAGCCATGTCATACCAATCGAGCCCTCTGATCTGCGCATATCGCTTGCTATGGTATTAAGAAATAATTCTGGCGTAATTTTATCTGTGCCTTTTATTTCATCATCATACTTGAGCATTTTATTCCTTGCTTCTATACATCTTATAAGTAAGTTTTTTTCAGAATCATCCCAAGGCATCCCGTGACGTGGGTATTTTTCTCTTTGCTTTAACATGTGTTCACTTGTTGTGGTTTTTACTGGCTTTTGTTTAATTTCTTCAAGAACATTTCCTAGTTCTTCCATTGCTTGAGTCAAGCCATCCCATGGAGCATAATCCGGTTGCTCTTTTCTACGTCGAATAAAATATTTTAATTTGTCTAAAACCCCGGTACTCTCTTCAGTTAGGTTGTCCTGGGATTCATTTTTGTCATCTTGAACTTCTTCAACAGGTGCAAAATTTCTTCCATCATGTGATTTTGGAAAGTCATCTACACCTTCCACATTAAGATCTCTTGAATTTAAACTTTCAAATTTATCCAATCCTAATATGGTTAGGCTTTCTTGTGCTCTAGTTAAAGCAGTGTAAATCCAAGATGAAGAATTAGAGAAGTGTTTGGCTCCTTCTAAATCTACAAAAACATGTGGCCACTCAGAGCCTTGCGCTTTATTTGCATTACCAGCATATCCCCAGCCCACCCAGAGAGATTCTACATACTCATCCTCTTCTATTTTTTCTAAAATTTCATCCTCTGTTAAATCAAGGTGGGAATATCTTTCAAAGGCATCTTGCATTACACATGTATCTAAAATCTGTTCTTCTAACCGAACTGCTTTACTGTTTCCTAACTTAGGTAAAAATATTGTATTTAACAATACTTTAACTTTTATTTTTCTTTGGTCCTCATCGGTCAAATGCTTTATTTCTAAATCGCAGAAAAGTAACTCCCTTTTAATTAAGCCAGATGTATGAGTCCAGCTTTCTGCATTAAAGTCAGCTGGACTATTTTTATAATAAAGTGGGTAATTATTTCTATCTTTATCCTCCATTTTTTTTACTTCATCTGACTGACGGAGTTTACTATTTTCGATTTGTTTAAAAATATCATTGTATTGTGGAGTGTCATTGTCATCAATATCTGTTGGTCTTGGAATAATTACATATTTTCTTTCAAGACTATTCCAATTTGGTTCTTTTACTACTAATACACTGTCTCCATTAAATAAATTCACACTAGATAGATAATTATTTCTAAAAACATTCAAAATTTCACCTTTTGTGATATTTGGAACAGTAACATCAGAGACCTCTGAAGAATTAATTTTTTCTAAATGCTGAGTATTAAGTTCTTTTTCATCATCTAAATTAAAGAGTAATTTTTTAATTGTTTTATTTTTTTTATACGCACCGTAATTAGTAGAGGTAACAAAAAAAGCTGAAGAGGGATTATTTTTGAGATGAGCAGCTTGATGTTTTGATGCAACATTATCGTCTTGAAGTGTGATAACTTTTGAGTTATCGATAAATTTCATATAATCTTGATTGTTTTTCATTGCGTGAGTAAATTTGTAGATACTTGAATCTTCACTTGTTCTTTCTACTTTCGATAAATTAAAATGATGGATTTCTGATACTTTTTCATTCCAATAGTCTTTTGATAAAGCATCAGAATATGGCAATTTTTCTAGACGAGGTACTGGTGGTTCAAGTTGATTTCTGTCTCCAACCATCAGAATATGCCAATTTCCGGATGAATTGTTTATTTTTCTGTATATTTCATCAAGTTGGGTTTCTTTGCTAACTCTTTTTTTTATTACACCACTATTGTCCTCTGAAACATCGACAATCATAGAAGCTTCATCAAAAATAAAAAGTCTATTTTTTCTATCTTTTAAATCTGCTTTTAGATTATTCCACTTTGAAAAGTTTTTAATAAGCTTAGTAATTTTTGAATCATCACTTAATGAAAGGCTTTTTCTAAGTTTTTCAAGAGATTTTTTATCAACAAATTTAATACTTATTCTGGGTTTGCCATTTAAGAATGAGGATATTGTTCTTGCCTCCTTTATATCTTTTGATCGAAGAACTTGTGCAGCTTTTCCTGTTAATGAACTAACAATTACCTCATCATATTTACCTTTATTGTTATAAAGTTCACTTATTAAAGTTGTTTTTCCAGAACCAGCAATTCCAGTAAGTATCACAGTTGTTTTTTGTTCTATCGGGATTTTTTGAATAAAATTAAAAACATTTTTTTGCTGTTTATTTAATTTGATATTTTTCAAAATGCAAGCTCGTCCTCATCCAAGGAAACATTATTTTCTTCAGCAAATTTTTCATGTTGGAGTTTTTCATTTTCTTCTATCTCTATATATATTTGATGAACTTCTTCTGAAATGGAGTTTAGGTCGTGACTGCTCATATTAAAATAATATAGTTTGTAAATGCAAGATTCAAATAAATTTCTTGAAAGTCAAAAAAATGTAAATTATTGTAACTTTATGGGAGCAAATACAACCTACCACGACTTAATTACCGAAGCTTTGGGTAGGTCTGTGTCCCCGATTGAACGCTATGCACTAGAAAAGAAAGTTAGACGCAGGCTTAAAAATAAGTACAACTCTACATATCTCACAGAAGAAAACTACTACGCCGAACTTTTATATTGGAAAAGAACTTTATAGACACTTAAATAACAACTAAACCCAAAACTTTACTGTCACATGCTAAATGTAGAATTAATTTGTAATGGTTAAGGTAGAGACAAGAATTCAACTAGCAATTAAAGAGATTCTTGAAGAAGAAACCTGGAAACACCTAAAAACAAACAATAATTTTGACAAAGTATTGTCTATTGCCTCATTAATTGATAAATATGACCCAGGACCAGATCCCTGCTATGAAGACTGTAGAGGTATGTGTTTTGGTTGTTATGATGGCTACACATTTTCTCTTGACTGGAGAGATAGATCGAAT
>MDSV01048543.1_pt1 | contig 11719 bp, 12 predicted proteins | sample 810851 | NCBI WGS metagenome assembly MDSV01 (sample SAMN05326640, study PRJNA326480) | marine metagenome | isolation source: seawater | place: Atlantic Ocean: North East | collected 2012 | reverse complement strand
TTTTGAAATTCTAAAAAAATTTCCAAAAGGCAAAAGAATTTCAACAAAGTTTTTTTGGAACGAATTAGGTATAAAAGACTATTCCTGCTCAGATATAAATAAAAAATCAAAAATTTTAATAGATTTAAATTATCCACTAAAAAATAATAATCTCAAAAATAAATATGACATGATCACTGATTTTGGAAATAATGAACATGTTTTTAATGTTGGAGAAGCATATAAGACTATGTATGAACTTTGCAAAAAAGATGGATTTATTTGGATTTATCAAACCGTATTTGGTGGTAATGGTTTTTTTAATTTTGATATAAGTTTTTTTGAAGGAATGGCAGCGGCAAATAATCTATCGATAGTTCATTCTTGCTACATCGTTCATGCAAATGAATATCAACAATTTATTTTACCATGTGACAAGGATTTATTTAATTTATTGGATTTGACAAAAATAAATGATGTAAGTATTTCATACATTTTTAGAAAAAAAACATCTAAAAAATTCGAATATTACTATCAATATAACTATAATAAAAACTATTCACCATTTAATATAGTCCACCTAAATAACGAGGTACCAGCTGAAAAAATTTATATACCTACAAAAGATATAAAGGAGATAAAAAAAAAGGCAAAAAAAGGAGACAAAGACTCGATAAACTGGCTTCGAGCTATTGGAATAAACATATAATGCAAAAGCATGAATTATTAATAAATTCTAAAAGTAAAAATTATATTGTCACTATCGCAATTGGTTTAAATTATTTGAATGACTGGAAAAAGTATGCCTTATCTTTATGGAAAAAATACTGCAGAAAACATGGAATTGGGTTAATTGTAATTACAGAAAATTTAATCAACAAACAGAATTCTCATTGGAAAAAACCAATGTGGCAAAAAATGATCCTAGGAAAATATCTGAGTGAAGCAGGGCTGAAAATAAAAAATATTTGTTATTTAGATACTGATATTCTTATAAATCCCTTTGCACCAAATATATTCGATTATCATGATGAAATGAAAATATCTTTAGTTTCTGAAAGTCATAATTTGCCTTATGAGTTAGATTTTGTGAGAAGAAAATTATCTTTTTTTAGGAATAGATACTATTCAAAAAAGTATCCTTTGGACTCTTCGTTATTTATGAAAGTAAGTGAAAAATATAAATTTCATAGCCTTAAACCCCAAAAAGATTATGTTTGTACTGGTGTAATAATATTTAATATGAAAAGGTTTTCTTCAGTAATGAATAAATGGTTTTATAAGTACAAAAAAAATATTAAAACTTTAACTGGTGGTGGTGAAGAACCGATATTAAATTATGAATTATTTAAAACAAAGAAAATAAAGCTTTTAGACTATAAATTTCAAGCTTTATGGATGTACGAAATGGCTTTAAACTATTCATTTTTATACAAAGAAAAAAAAATAAAAAATAATATTCTTAAACTTTGTATTGAAAATTGTTTAATGAATAATTATTTCTTGCATTTTCCAGGCTCATGGCATGAGGGAAATATGTGGAAAATTAAAAATATATTTTTGAATAAAAGATCTTTAAACATTTCCAAAAATTTTAATAATTATCTTAATTTAAAATTGACAAGAAAACCAGCAGGAAGAATATTACCAAAGTGAAAAAAGTTTTTTGGTGCAAGTCTTGTCTAAACATGTCTACAAGACCAAGAATACAATTTGATAAAAGAGGTTATTGTAATGCTTGTGTATGGTCAGAAAATAAAAAAACATTTAATTGGAAAAAAAGAGATAACGAGTTAAAGAAATTATTAAAAAAATATAAGTCAAAAAATAGATATTTTGATTGTATAATCCCTGTCAGTGGAGGAAAAGATGGAACTTATGTCTCTCATATTTTAAAAAGCAAGTATGGCTTGAGACCTTTAACTGTAACATCAAGACCTCCATTGACTTTGAAAATAGGTAATAAAAACCTAGAGAATTTTGTCAGATCAGGTTTTGATCATATTCACGTAACTCCAAATGAAGAGACAATGAGAGAGTTTAATAAACAAGGTTTTATAGATATGGGTTTCCCATATTATGGCTGGCTAGTATCAATATTTTCTGTAATTATAAATATTTCACTTAAATTTAAAATACCTCTTATATTTTATGGTGAAAACGGTGAAGTTGAATATGGAGGTAATCTTAATAAAAATACACCTAGAGTAAATTTAGCAGAAATTTCAAAAGTATTTTTAGAGGGGGGATATAAAAAAATCTATCAAAAATTAAAAAAAAAAAATAAAAGTCTTTTTTGGTTTGAATTGCCTCAAGCAAAAGAAAATGATTTTTTTATAACACATTGGAGTTACTTTGAACCATGGGACTCTTATCGTAACTATTTAGTCGCAAAAGAAAAATACAATTTAACCGAGTCAGATAAAACAAATCCTGGAACGTTTACTAATTTTGCACAAACAGATCAAGCATTGTATGATCTTCATACATATATTATGTATCTTAAGTTTGGTTTTGGTAGAGCTACTCAGGATGTAGGTATAGAAATTAGAAGAGGAGCTATGACAAGAGACCAAGGCGTTAATCTTGTAAAATTATATGATGGAAAGTATCCCGATCAGTTTCTAAATATCTTTTTAGAATATTACAAAATAGACATAAAAAAATTTAATAAAATATTAGATAAATGGGCTAATAAAAATTTGTTTTATAAATGTGATAGAGATCATATTTGGAAACCAAAATTTGAAATAGATAAAGAATTTCATTATTAATTTAATGCAAAAGATAGTAATAATAGATTATGGATCAGGCAATCTACTTTCAGTAAAAAATGCTTTAAACTACATTGGTTTTGAATGTGTTATTTCAAATGACAAAAAAATAATTAGTAATAGTGATATTTTAATATTACCAGGTGTAGGATCATTTTATAATTCTATGCTTAAACTAAATAAAACAGGGTTGGCAGATATAATAAAAGAAAACATTAATATAAAGAAAAAAAAAATTTTAGGTATTTGTTTAGGTATGCAGCTTTTGGCCTCTTTAGGAACAGAGGATAAAAAAATAAACGGATTATCTTTTGTCGATGGTGAAGTCATATCATTAAAAAATTTGACAAATTTTAAATTACCTCACATAGGTTTTAATCGTGTATTGTACGACAAAAACAGTGTATTATTTAAGGGACTTGGAGATAAAACCTTTTTCTATTTTATCCATTCTTTTTTTTTAAAGTCACAGAGCAAAAGATTCCGATTTTCTTACTGTGAATATGGAAAAAAATTTATATCTTCATTTGAATTTGAAAATATATTTGGAACTCAGTTTCATCCAGAAAAGAGTCAAAAAAATGGTCTTAAAGTCCTAGAAAATTTTATTAAATATGATTAAAAAAAGATTGATATTCACTTTATTGATTGAAAATTCTGAATTTGTCTTGAGCAGAAATTTTTCTCTTCAGAAAGTAGGTGATTTACATTGGTTACTAAAAAACTATAATTTTAACAATATTTCAAACTTTATTGATGAATTGATAATTTTAAATGTAAGAAATAAAACAAGTAATTTTGATAACTTCTGTAATATTATAAAAAAAATAAGTAAAGAAATATTTATACCAGTTTGTGCTGGTGGGGGTGTTGATAGTTTAGAAAAAGCTCATAAACTATTAAGATCTGGAGCAGATAAAATCATTTTTAATTCATTGATATATAATCGTAATGAACTTTTAAAAATAAATAAAAGTATAGGACAACAAAGTATGGTTATTTCAGTGGATTTAAAAAAAATTAATAATAAGTTTTTTGTTTTTGATAATAATAATTTAAATGCATCAAAAAAAATTGACTTCCTTTTTAAAAAAGATATTTCGAATTTATTTGGTGAAATTTATTTAAACTCTGTTGATAAAGATGGTACAGGGCAAGGTTATTGTTTATCAATGATAAATGAAGTAAGTGAGAAAATCAAAAATCCTATTATATTAGCGGGTGGGGCCGGCAATTGGCATCACTTACTTGAAGGTTTACAAAATGAAAAAGTAAGTGCTGTAGCGACTGCAAATTTATTAAATTTTATCGGAGATGGTCTTAAAAATGCAAGATTAAATTTACATAAAAAATTTGATTTAGCAGTTTGGTAATTATCGTGTCTACAAGGTTTATAAAAAAAAATGAAATAAAAGATTTTTTAAAATTAGTTAAATATAATTATAAAAAGAATCATATACTTGGTAGATCAAATAAAATTGTCAATTTTTATTATAATTTTCATAATAAAAAAAATACTTACATTATAGGTTATTTTAAAAAAAAAAAATTAGTTAGCGCGCTTGGATTAATTCCAAATAAGAACTGGGATAATTCTTTAAAAAAAGACTATTTTATAGCTTTTTGGGTAAAAAAAAAAAATACTTTCATAAATTCATTAAATCTAATGAACTTTATTTTAAACAGAATAAAACCTAGTTTTCTAGCAACAACAGGAATAAATCTCGAAACGTCTGGTAAAATATTTAGTAGATTTAACACTGTAAAAAATTTTGATAATTTTTATATTGTTAACAAAACAATCAAAAAAAAGGTTTCTAAAAATCTTAAAAACAATTATTTAAAACATAATAAAAAACAACTAAAGCTTTTAGTTTCCGATAAATTACTTAATTTGCATAATTTTAGTTATTCTTTTAGACCATATAAATCAGAAAAATATTTTAAATATAAGTACACACAAAATCCATTTTATAAATACTTTATGCTAAATTTTTATGAAAAAAATAAAATAAAAATTTGCTTCATATGTAGAGAAATAAAGATACAAAAATTGAATTCCAAAATTTTGAGAATTGTCGATTTTTTTGGTGTGATAGAAAAAAATCAAAGTATATTTGAAAATATGCATGAATATTTAAAGAAAAATAAATACGAATATGTTGATTTTATCTCATATGGTCTAGAAAATGAGCTTCTTGGCGTTGGCTTTACAAAAAAAAAGAAAAACCAGCTTATACCAAATAGATTTGAACCATTTATAAACAAAGAAATTTTAAATAATTTTTGTATATTAAAAAGTAAATATAAAAAAAATTTAATTGTAAAGGGTGATGGAGATTTAGATAGGCCTAATTCAATATAATTCTTTACTTAAGTAAGCTATATCAAGTTTTTCTTTGTTCAAAATTTTCTCCATTTTAAATTTTTTTTTATATTTATTTTCTAAAGATGCCAAAAGACTCATGATTTGAAGAGAGTCCATTATATCAAATAAATTATCTTTGGATTTAATTTTTCTATTACATATCTTATTTGCTATAATATTAATATCTTCAAGTATTTGTTTTTTGGAGTTTGTCATATATATAAGAAGATGTGTATTACTATAAAAATTATTACTATTCAACATTAAAAAATTTTAAATCAAAGAAAATTTTTTATAGATATTCTAAACAAAAAAAAAAATATTCTGATGCGCTAAAATTTTCAGAAAAAATATTAAAATTTATTAAATCAAAAAATTTAAAAAAAAAAACAATTTTAACATTCTCCAATAAATCATTTGAAATGTACTCATCAATTTTTCCGATATTATTATCAGGAAATACCTGGGTACCTTTGAGTGTGAATTTACCAGAGGAAAAAGTTAAAAATATTGTTCAACAAACAAAACCTGACCTATGTTTTTATGACTATGAAAATAAAAAGATTATAAATCTTTTAAAAAAAATAAAAGTAAAGTGCATAAAATTTAAAAATATTAGGGAAAATAAAGAATATATAAATTTCAAATCTGAAATTAGTAAAATAGACATCAATTCTACTGCATTTATTTATTTCACATCTGGATCAACTGGTATACCTAAAGGTATAAAAGTGTCTCACAAAAATATTATAAGTGATGTTTTTATGCAAAAAAAACATTTATATAATAACAAAACAAAAAATCTAATTTTTGGTGATTATTATGATACTGGTTTTAGTATTTTCTTTGATATTTTTTTTCCTGCAATTTTATTTGGATCTACAATTTCACCAAGTATTAAAAAATCAGATAACTTTTATTTAATTGACCACTATAAAAAAAACAAAATTAATAATTTAGTAGCAGTTCCATCAACCTTTGAGAGAATAAAAGAACTGTTAATAAACTCAAATATTATATTAAAGGGAAAAAATCTTATATTAACTGGTGAACCTTTTTATTTAAACTTACTTACTTTTTTATATAAAAAAACTAAATTTAATAAAATATACAACTGTTATGGAGGAACCGAGATGGGAAATTGGGTTTTTTTCCATAAATGCAAAAAAACTGATATTTTAAATTATTCTAAATATAATCTGGTCCCTATCGGAAAACCTTTTAGTAATGTATCCCCAAAAATTAAAAATAGTGAACTGGTTGTTAAAGGGCCAACGATTACAGATGGTTATGTCGATACTAAGCTAAATAATAAAAAATTTACTTTTAAAAACCAAAATACATTTTTTACTGGAGATAAAGTTATAAAAAAAAAAAAAATTTACATATGTAAAGGTAGAAAAGATAATATGGTAAAAATAAGCGGTTATCGAATTGAAATTGCTGATGTGGAGGCGAATTTTAGAAAATTAACATATGTTAAAGATGTGGTAATTTTTGAGAAAAAAACTAAAAAAATTTATCAAAATAGTTTAGTTGCGTTTGTTTCATTATCTAAAAATATTAAAGAAAATATATTAAGAACGGATTTGGTAAAATATTTATCTGGCTACATGATACCAAAAAAAATTAATATATTTAAAAGGCTTCCAAAAAATTCTAATGGAAAACTAGATAGAGCTGGTATTAAAAAGTTAATGTTAACATAAAAAAGTTTTACTGTTTGACTGATCTAATTATATCTTCTAAAAATGTTTTATATATAATAAACAATGGAAGTTGTTAACGTTTTCGAAAAATTAAGTTTTTTTAAAGTAACAAAAATCTTATTAAGTTCAAAAGAAGAGATATTTTTTTTAAAATCTAATTTAATTTCAAATTTTCTTAGTTTTTTAAAAATAGGTAGAATTCATAAATTAAATTGGGATTTGATAAATCTTGAAAAAGATAATTATAAAATAATTACTAGAATAATTGAAAATCATGAAGTTGATAGTTTTGTTTACAATTTTTTAAATAAGTTATCAAAAAAAAAAAATTTGGAAAAAAATTTTTATCATTATTTAGTAAAATATTTCAGTAATCATAAAATTATTGGGAACTTATCAGTAGAAAATATTTTAGTTTTATTTGATGCTACCGATATTCTATTGGAAAATAAAATTAAACATTTACATCTTGAAACCAGTGATTTCGATAATTTTATCGAGGAAAGGTATTCTTCAAATAATAGAATTTTTAATTTCACAAAAAAATTCCCCGCTAAAATATTATCTAATTATTTTTCTGTGATAAAAAAATTTATCTATATATTCAATTTTGAAAAATTACCAAAATATAAAAATAAGTCAGCTGTAATAATGGATCCTGTTGAAATAAATTACCCAAATAGTTTTTTTCCTAAGAAAAATTTTTATGACAAGTTAATATTTTTAACTAACCAAAACATATTAAACTATGATAGATTAGTTAAATTTTATAAATTTATTGATTTAAAGGTTATTTTTTTAACTATTAAGTTTTACTTTTCGGTAAAAGATTTTAATAAAAATAAATTAATTAAGTCACTTTATTTAAATTATTACTTTGAAAAATTAATTTTTAAAAAAATTTTTAAAGATAATAATATAAAGAAATTTATAACTGCATATGTACCTCAAACATTCTCATCAAGTGCAATTGCAGCTATACAAGAAGTTAATGGAAAATCATTTGGATTTACAATGTCTTATAGCGAAAGTTACTCATCACATTTAAATATTGACGCTTTTGATTATTTTATAAGTATTAATAATGCAAACTATAAAAAAAAAACAAACAGTAATTTAAAAATAATCACTAACCTTGGCTACATAGGAGATTATAAGTTTAAAAAAAAAAAAGAAGAAGCTATTGAAATAAGAAATTATTTACAAAAAAATGGAGCAAAATATATAATTGGATTATTTGATCAAGGTAATGCAGAAGATGAAGTATTCCAGATTGGGTACCATGTTTATAAGAAAGGATATGAATTTTTATTGAAGAAAATGCTATCAAATAAAGCTTTAGGTTTAATTATCAAACCAAAAAAACCAAGATTCCTTATGCAAAAATTAGGAGATTCTTATAATTTATTACTTAAAGCCAAAGAAACTGGTCGATTGATTGTTTTTGATAAACATCCAGAATATCACTCAAAAAACTTTGAAGACATTCCTGCAAAAGTTGGGTTTGCTTCAAACATAACGATTCATGATACATTACTAGCCGGAACAGCTGGCCTAGAGTCAGCCTTAACTGGATGTAAATCCTTATATTTTGATTATCATAATTCAAAAAAGAGTTTATTTTTGAAAAATAATTTAAAAATAGTTTTTAATGACTGGAAAGTTTTATGGGATCATATAGAAAAAGATATTAAAATTGGTGATCCAAGTTTAGGAAATTGGGATGAAGTAATTGATCAATTTGATAAATATAGAGATGGTAACACTAATTTAAGAATGATAGATTTTTTTGAAAAAAATTGATGAAAAGTTTACTTAAAAAATTTATAAGGAAATTTGTCATTTTTTTAAGATATAATCCTTTTAACTTTGCTATTTCATTAAGAAGATATTTTTATAAATTTCTTTTTAAGAAATCTGGAGCAAGTTTTAATATTACGGATAATGTAATTATTAATTTCCCTGAAAATATTTCAATAGGCAATAGAGTCTCTTTGCATCAATTTAGTATTTTAGATGCGAAGTCTGAAATAATTATAGGTGATAATGTTGCAATTGGTAGCCACGTCAACATAATTACCTCAAATCATATTTTTGAAAAAAATAATATGCCCATAAAAGATCAAGGACTGTCATCAGAAAAAATTGTTATTGGGAGCAATGTTTGGTTAGGCACAAGAGTAACAATTTTGAAAGGTGTAAAAATTGGGAATAATTCTATTATAGGTGCTAATTCTTTAGTTAATAAAAATATCCCAAATGATGTAATCGCTGTTGGTTCTCCATGTAGGGTGATAAAACAAAGATGAAAAAAAAAATTATTGCAATGATACCTGCAAGAATAGGTAGTGTGAGACTAAAAAAAAAAAATTTAATTTTAATAAATAATCAACCTCTTATTTATTATGCCATAAATGCTGCAAAAAAATCAAAAATTTTCGATGAGATATATCTTAATTCTGATGATGAAATTTTCAGGAAAATTGCAAAAAAATATAATATTAAATTTTATCTAAGAGACAAAAAATTGGGCTCATCTAGCACAAAGTCTGATGATATAGTTTACGATTTTTTTAAAAAATTTGAATGTCATACTTTAGTTTGGGTAAATTCTATTGCACCTTTACAAACAGCGAAAGAAATTTCAAAAGTAGTAAAATATTTTTTAAAAAAAAAATTCAATAGTTTAATTACTACAAATAAATTTAAATACCATGGAATTACAAATAATAGACCTATCAACTTTAAAAAAAATGATAAATTTGCAAAGACGCAAGATTTAGATCCAATTGATTTAATGGTTTATTCACTAATGATGTGGAATTCCAAAAGTTTTATAAAAGCTTATGAAAAGAAATGTGGAACGATCCTTCATGGAAAAGTTGGCTATTATACTGTAGATAAATTATCAGGAATAATAGTTAAAAATAAGCACGATTTGCACATTGTATCTTCAATTATAAATAAAAAGAGAAAAAGAATAAGATATTTCAGTTAGATATACTAAAAATACTTTACTGTTCAAATTTTGAACGCTATAATTGTTCAATATTTGAACTAAATGACAGAGGATCAAGATAAATTAAATATCCTTAGGAAGATAAATAATAACCCTCATGTAAACCAAAGAGAACTTGCTAGGGATCTTGGATTTAGTCTAGGTAAACTGAACTATTGTTTAAAAGCTTTGACTAATAAAGGTCTTATAAAAATAAAAAATTTTAAGAAGAATCCTAATAAAGTCTCATATATTTATATTTTAACTCCAAAAGGGCTAACAATAAAAGCAACATTAACTCTAAATTTCATGAAAAGAAAGATGATTGAGTATGACGAACTTAAGGCAGAATTGGAAAAAGAAAATAAATTAAAAAACTAAAAAAATATCAAATTGATTAAATTTAAAAAAAATTTGGGTAAAAATATTAGATTAGATAATTATCAATCTAGAGAAAATTTTATTTTAAATCTGGATAGAAATGAAAATATAAGAGGTTTTAATTCCAAACAAAAAAAAAAGTTTTTCAATTATTTACTCTCAACCAAAATAAATCACTATCCAAACCTTAAAATGACCTATAAAAAATTATCAAAGTATTTAAATATAAATATTAACAATTTATTAATTTGCGAAGGGGTTTCCGGTGGGATAAAAAATATTTTAGACTCTCTAGAAATTAATTCAAAAAGTGAAATAATTATACCCAATCCTAGCTTTGCTTTATATGATATTTATGGAAAAATATATGGACTGAATGTTAAAACATTCAATTATACAAAAAATTTTGATCTGAACCATTTTCAAGTGCTTAGATTAATTAATAAAAACACACAAGTCGTTTTCATGCCTATACCTAATATACCTGTTGAAGGGAATGTATCAAAAAAAATGATTATTAAAATTGCAAGTGAATTAAATAAAAAAAATATTTTGTTTGCAATAGATGAAGTATATTTTCCATTTGGTAATTTTACTTTTAAAAATTTGGTAAAGCGTTTTAAAAATGTTGTTGTAATGAGATCATTTTCAAAAGCTTTTGGGCTTGCGGGTGCTAGGATAGGTTATCTTATTTCATCGAAGACAAATATTAGATTTTTTAAAAATACTAAAGGAGGTTATGAAACAAATATTTTATCTGCAAAAGCATTAGAATTTGTTTTAGAAAATATTAAATACTCTGAAAATTATATCAAGGATGTTTTGAGTGGCTCTAGTTTTATAAAAAAAAAACTTAATGACTTAAAATTGAAATACTATGGAGGTATTAATGGAAATTTTATTTTTATAGAATTTAAAACAAGCAAAATAGCAAATGAAATTCATAAAAAATTAATAAAAAATAAGGTTGTAACTAGGTACGGTTTCTCAAAACTTTTTGAAAAGGGAATTTTAGTCACAATAGGACCTTTAAGAGAAATGAGGATTTTTCTTAGAATTTTAAAGAGTGTGATTGTATGAAAAAAATATTAATAATCGGATCTGGATGCATAGGATTATCAATTGGATATGAGCTTTCTAAAATAAAAAAATTGAAAATTTATATTGTTGAAAAAAAAGGAAAATTTGGGTTAGGAAATTCAACAAAAAATTCTGAGGTAATTCACTCTGGTGTATATTACAAAAAAAATTCTTTGAAAAACAGTCTTTGTATAGACGGAAAGAAACTTATTTATTCTTTTTGCAATAAACACAAAATCAAAATTAAAAAAACAGGAAAAATTTTTTTTTCGACTAATAAAAAAGAAGAAAAATATTTAATAAAATTAAAACAAAACTCAATAACAAATGGTGTAAACGATGTAAAAATTTTAAGTCAAAAAACTATTAAACAATTGGAGCCAAATATAGTGTGTACAAAAGGACTTTTATCTAAATCTTCAGGTATATT
>MDSV01235660.1_pt1 | contig 11721 bp, 6 predicted proteins | sample 810851 | NCBI WGS metagenome assembly MDSV01 (sample SAMN05326640, study PRJNA326480) | marine metagenome | isolation source: seawater | place: Atlantic Ocean: North East | collected 2012 | reverse complement strand
CGGGCCCGCACCCTCCTCCTCGGGGTCGCGCGCGGACGGGCCGGGGGGGAGCACAAAGTCGCCGCCGCCGCGGCCGCCGAAGCCGCCGCCGCCGCCGCCGGGCGCGCGGTAGGCGCCGCCGCCGCCGCCGCCGCCGCCGCCGCCCGCGAGCGCGTCGAAGTCGGCGAGGGACATCTTCTGGCCCTTCTTCTTCTTGGCGGGCGCCTTGGCGGCGGCGCCGAGGTCCGGGAAGTCGGACTCGGACTTCTTGGGCCCCTCGCCCAGCCCGGGGAACGCGCGCTGCGCGGCGAAGCTCCCCGGCAACGGGTCGGGGTCCTTGTTCTTATCGTCGTCGGCCTGGTGGTGGTACAAAGCGAGGCACGCGGGATGATCAGGGGCGAGACGCGGTAGGGACGGCGCGGCGGTCAGAGGCGGTCGGACGCGGCGGGAGGACCATCTCGCGAAAAAAGAAGCGTCGAATCGAAAACGGAACCGCGAACGAGGCGCGTCTCTCGCCAGGAGCGCGCGAGGACGAAACCGTCGGCGCTCGCGCGCGACGCGACGCGTTCGCCACGCGCCGTCGCGCTCGATCGCGCGCGACGCGGCGCGGCGCCAGCCTCGCGGTGCGCGTCGAGGCGCGTGCCGGGGCTCCGCCGCCCGCGCGAGCGGCGCAGCGAGCGCGGGCGCGCCGGATCACGCGCGCGCGCGCGCGCCTCGGCGCCGCCGCCGGAGGCGGGAAGACGGCGCGCGCCTGGCTTCGTCGCGTGCGGCGGGGGTCGGGGAGGGGGGGAGACGAAAGCCGTCGCACGAGCGCACCTGAGAGGCCCAGGCTCCGGAGGCGCCCCATGCGGACATGGTGGGAAGTGGCGGGTGTAGTGCGCGGCGACGTGGTGCGCGCGCGTGAGGAGTGGGATCGGAGACGTCACGGACGCCTCGGCGACGCTCGTGCGAGCCGACGATTGCGCGATTTCGCGGTCGGTCGGACATTTTTGCCTCCAATATTTCGCGAGCGAGCGTCGCGTGCGTTTCGCCCGCGCGACGACGGGCGGTGGTTTGATGACTGATGATGACGTGTAGATTAGCACGCGACGCCAGCGCGCTTGCCGCGCTCGCCGCGCGCGGCGGCGAAGCGTGCGTTCATGCGGGATCATTCGTTACAGGCGTCGCTACACACAAGTGCGCTGTGTGGTACTCGTGATCATACACTCGTCATCACACACGCGATCGATCGTCTCACGCGATCTGTTGTCGGCGCGCGTCGCCGTCGTCGGCGCGCTCCGAAAAAAAATCCCCCCGCTCCCGAGAAGCCTCCTCCGCCTTCGCGAACACCTGCGGCGCGAGCTCGGCGGAGGCGCCCAGCCGCACGCTCCCGATGCGCATCAGCGCCGTCGGCATGGGCTGGTGCGCGGGCCAGCGGTCCTCCTTCTCGCCCAGCGCGCCCACCTTCGTGGGCGACGCCGGCGAAGGCGACGCGGCGTCGTCGCGAGGCGCGGGACTCTTCGCGCCTAAAAAACTCGACACGAGTTTCGCGCCGTACCCGGTGCTGGTGCCCAGGAAGTTGGGGCTCGACAGGTTCGCGACGGGTCGGCGCGCGTCGCGGCCCGGGCTCGAACTCCGGCCGTCGCCGACGAAGCGGGGCGACTTGTCCGACGACGACGTGTCCTTGTCCGGCGACGCGCGTCTTTGAAAAGACGCGCGCGCCCCGCGCGTCTTCTCCTCCTCCGCCGCGACGACGGCGACGAACTCGGAGAGGCTCCCCGCGCTGCTCGCGCGGCTCCCCAGCCCCGAAGACGCCCTGTGCGTGGGGCTCGAACCCGCCACCTCAGGCTGCGAGGGTCCGGCGTGCTGCTTGTCCACTCGCGTGAACGACGGGTCGCGGCTCCGAACGCCCTCCCCGAAGCTCTCGCGGCTCCCGCCGCTGGGCATGAGCAGGTACGAGTCTCGCCCGCAAAAGTTCACCGTGTTCCACGACGGCACGCGCCCGCGCGCCCGCAGCGACGCGCCGATGACGTCACCGGCCGGGTTCGAACCTCCGCCGGCTTTTTGACGCTCGGAAGCAAACGCGAGCCGCTCTCGTAACGTCTTCACGCAGGCGTCCAGCTCCATCTCGATCCCGCAGTTGCTCTCGATCGTCGCGAGTTTCGGCCACATCTCGCGCTCGCCCATGGCGGCGGTTTCGTACAGAAACTCGCGCGTCGGGTTGGACGCGATGCGCCGCATGTGCCGCCACCCGAACCGCATCACCGCCGTGACGTTCCCTTCCCACTCCTGACCGAACAGCTTGGCGAAGTCGAACGCGTCCGCCCACGGCGCCAGGTCCAGCACTTGGCGGCAGCGGTGCCGCCACTCGCTCTCCAGGAACTGCGCGGCGATTGCGCAAAACGGCCCTAAACTCGCGAACCACTTCTTCGCGCGCAAAATCGGCACGACGTGCGGGTTGGTTTGGCTCACCAAAAAGTAGTTGACGTTGAACAGCTCGGAGAGCGCGCCCATGGGGAGGTCGTTCTCCAAACTCCCGTCCCGCCACCGCCTCGGCCCGAGCTTCCCCTCGGGCTGCCACGGCACGAACGCGCCGTCGCGGCTCTTCGCCAGCAGCGGCTGCGGGGGGAAGAGGCTGGGGAACGCGCACGACGCCGCCACTGCGCTCCACACCACGACGTGCGGCGACGTGAGGTAGGTGAGGAGGCGCGGCTTCTCCCCCGCGCGCGTCGCGCAGACGCAGACGCACAGGATCCGCCCTCCGCTGCGGTCGTAGGCTTCCTGGAACGTGAGGTCCCCGAGAAGCGCGCGCAAGCACCGCTGGAAGAAGTCGATGTCGTGCAGCGCGCCGGTGCGCACCAAGTGCTGCACGCTGGTGAAGAAGTCGCGCCCCGAGAAGAAGGTCATGTCCGGCAGCAGGTCCCAGAAGTGCTCCTCGGAGAAGAACTCGTCCAGCTCCTCCGGCGTGCGGCTCGCCACGATGGCCGCGACGATGCTGCCCACGCTGCTGCCCACGAGCACGCGCGGCAGGCACCCGCGCGCGGACAGCGCGCGCGCCACGCCCACGTGGAACGTGCCGAGCGTGCCCCCCCCCGACAGCAGAAGCGCAGTGCGGCCGAAACAGTGCCTCGTCTCTTGCAGAAACGCGAGCTTTTCCTGGACGGGCACGTCGTGCTCGCGCGCGATGAGCCGGAGCTGCTCGCGGGTCTCGTCGATGTACTCGCGGACGCACTTCGGGACACCCCACAGCGGTTCGTGCAGGCGCCGGCCGATATCCGTCAGATTGCCGATGTTGCGCAGAATGTCCGCGCGCAGACCGAACATCATCTCCTCGACGTCCCCGGAGGCGCGCCGCGCGCGTAGTAAGCGCAACTGCTCCTCGATGAGCTCCTTGTCGTACGGCGCCGCGGCGGAGGAGGCGGAGGAGGAGCTTTTGCGACGAGGTCCGGTCGACAGCCGCCGCGATCGCGCGGATCCGGAAACGTCGTCGGAGACGTCCTCCCCGACGCGCCGCGCATTCGAGCGCGCGTCTTCGTCGCCCTCCTCCTCCCCCGTCGCGGGGCGAAGCGCGACGCGGGGGACGACGGCGGCGGCGGCGTTCCGAACGCGCGTCCAGAGCCGTTCCGAAGCCGCCCCGCGCGCCTCTTCGGATCCGCGCGAAGACGAAAACGACTCCGGGTGCGCCGCGAACGTCTCCTCCAGCCGCTCCATGCGGCGCGCCACCACCATGAACGCCTCGTAGCACGTCGCCTCGTCGAGCTGCGCTCGGAGCGCCGCGCGCCTCGCGCGCATCTCGCGCTCGCGCGCCCACCTCGTGCGATTGCGCGAGACGTACACGCACCCCGCGGCGGTCGCGAGCAACGTCGCCGCCGCGAGCCGCGCGACGCGCTCGTCGCGCACGAGCGCGCCGAGCCGGCGGTGCCCGCGCCTGCGCAGAGCCTGGGAAACAGCCTTGACCCGGCGGCGGTAGCCGTCAAGCACCGCCACCGCGCCGGTGTCGAACACGAGGCGCAGCGCGAGCGCGCGGGAAAACGCGCCGGCGTCGTGAGCGGGCGTTCTCGTGCGAGCCGAAACGCCCGAGCCCCGGCGGGGAAGCTCCGCGCGCGTGCGCGTGCGCACGCCTCCTTCGCTCATCCTCCCACGTCGGTTCGCGCTTTTCCCCCGTGTTATCCCGCCCGAAGGCCCGAAAGCGCGCTTTTCCCCCGCGGACGCACGAGATTCGCGAGAGGGGAAGGGGAAGACTCGGCGATTCTCGAGCGCCTGACCTCAGCGCACGCGCGCGTACCAGGTGAGACGCACGGGTGTCGCTCGGTTCCCGGGCGCGCGCGGGTGTGCCGCGCTTGGCACGCGCCGCCACCTTCGCGACCTTTCGGCGCGGGTGATCTCGAAAACTAACCTCGAAAGTTGGCGCGTATCGAGTCAGCAAAGCGTGGGATTCGGCGAATCGGCTGAGTCGTAGACCCGGGATCTCCCGGCGCGCCGAAAAGGTGTCCTTCTTTGCGCATCGTTGCTGACGAGGAGCCGAAAAAGATCACCGTCTCGTCTGAAAAATCGGGGCGCGTCGCGAATCGACCCGTGACGACGCGCATCACGAGCACCCGAGCGCGCACTCCCGCGCCGCGCTCGCACCGCCGCCTCGATTACCGGGCCGCCGTACCCGCTCGCTCCAGTTCCGAGCCGCGCGCGCACGCACGCGCGACGAACGACCGCGCGCGTCGTTCCACGAAAAACCCTCATCTTCCGCTTCCGCGAAGAAACGCGAAGGTCTCGCGCTTTTTCACCTAACAACGCCCGATTCCGAGATGCCGTCCGACGCTGACGCCGCGCGCGCGTCCAGGCGCGTGCAGGCGCTGAGCGCGCACGTCGCGAGCGACAGCGCCGCTGACGCCTCGAAGGGCGCGTCCGACCCGCGCGTGCGCCTGGCGCCCGGCGGCGGCCCCGGCTCGCTGACGGTCATCGACAACCGCACCGGTTCGCGGTACGAGGTGCCCGTACGCGATGGCGGCTACGTCTCCGCGTCCGCGTTCAAGGCTATCGTGGCTGGCGGCGACGGCGGCGGTTTACGCGTGTTCGACCCCGGGTACATGAACACCGCGCCGTGCAAGAGCAAGATCTGCTTCATCGACGGCGACAAAGGTATCTTGCGGTACCGCGGGTACCCGATCGAGGAGTTGGCGGAGAAGAGCTCCTACCTGGAGACGGCGTTCGCGCTCGTCTACGGCGATTTACCCGACGCGCCGCAGCTGAGGGAGTGGGAGCAGACCATCATGCGGCACTCGGCGTTGCCCGTGCCGGTGATCGCGGCTCTGGAAGCGCTGCCCCACGACGCACACCCCATGGGCGTCATCCTCGCCGGGCTCAACGCCCTGAGCACCTTCCACCCGGAGCAGAACCCCGCGTTGCAGGGCGGCGACGTGTACCGCTCGCACGCGCAGCAGGACAAGCAGATCGTGCGCATCATCGGCAAGATGACCACGCTCGCGGCGCACGCGTACCACCGGAACACGGGGCGCACGCCCGCGCCCCCGAACCAGAAGCTGGGGTACGCGGAGAACTTCCTGTACATGCTGGACGCGGGCCTCGACCCGCACCACAAGCCCAACCCTCGGCTGGCGCGGGCGCTCGACGTGATGTTCCTGCTGCACGCCGAGCACGAGATGAACTGCTCCACTGCCGCCGCGCGGCACTTGGCGAGCTCGGGGGTGGACGTGTACTCCGCGGTGGCAGGCGCGGTGGGCGCGCTGTACGGCCCTCTGCACGGTGGCGCCAACGAGGCGGTGCTCAAGATGCTCGCCCGGATCGGTTCGGTGGAAAACATCCCCGCTTTTTTGGACGGCGTGAAGCGCAAAAAGGAAAAGATGTTCGGCTTCGGCCACCGCGTGTACAAAAACTTTGACCCACGCGCGCACGTGATTCGCGGCGTCGCCGAGGAGGTGTTTTCGCTCGTCGGACGAGACCCGCTCATCGACGTCGCGGTGGCGCTGGAAAAAGCCGCTCGCGCGGACGAGTACTTCGTCAAACGCAACCTGTACCCGAACGTGGACTTTTACAGCGGCTTAGTGTACCGCGCCCTGGGGTTCCCCCCCGAGTTCTTCACCGTGCTCTTCGCTGTGCCGCGCGCCGCTGGGTACCTCGCGCACTGGCGCGAGAGTCTCACCGACTCGGACACGAAGATCATGCGCCCGCAGCAGATATACGAAGGGGTTTGGCTACGGGCGTACCCCGCGCTCGCAGACCGGCCCCCGTGCCGAGGCGAGGACCGCATGTGGAACGTCGCGCCGAGCAACGCGTCGAGAAGAAGGCTCGCCGGCGAAACCGTCGAGATGGCGGCGGCGGGCTACCACGCGTACGACGCCGGAGGGTTCGCCGATATGGCGAGCCTGTCTGCGCGCGGTGGCGCGCGCGACGGCGGCGGCCGCAACGCGCGCCTGTCCTCGCCCGCGTTCTCCGCGGGGGTCGTCGCGGGGGACGCCACCAGCGGCGTCGACGCGCTGACAGGGAACGGCGCGTGAGAACGTCGACGACGCGAGACGAGAAAACCTCAGACGCGCTACGGCGCTCTACGTGTGTGTACGGTCGTTCGCGCGAGAGCTTCTTGTTTGTGCACGCACGATTGATGATGCGTCGCCGCGGGAAAACCGACGAGACATACAGGCACTACGAGTTAGAATATTCCCCGCCTGTTCCGCGCGGTCTGCCTGGCGTACTCCGCCTCTCTCGCGCGCTCGAACGCCGCCCTGCTCCGCGCGACGCGCGGGTCGCACACCCCGGCTTGGCGCTCGAGGTCGGTGCAGTAGCGGTACGTCTCGGCCAAGTCGTCGGCGCAGTACGGCCAGTCGAGCGGCGCGTTCACGCGCGACCGCCGCTCGCGGTACCACGTCTCTTTCGGCTCGTACGTGCATCGCCGCAACGTCTCGCTGATCGTGCACGGTCTCGCTAACGTGCTGCACCGCATCCAGTCGTCGATCAAAGTCGGGTTCTCGACTCCGTATTTCGACGAGTACACGAACGTCAACGCCTGCATGAACCCGCCGACGATGCCGACGTCCGCGTACGCCACTCGGTCCGCGCGCGCGCGCCGATCGTACGAGTCGAGGTCGTCGTAGTAGTCGTAGTAGTCATCGCCGTAGTACGCGTCGTAGTACGCGTCGAGGTCGTCGTCCGCGGGCGCTCGGAGACCGAAAAGCCCGCGAGGGAACAGCCTTCGGCCTCGCGCCTCCCGTCGCGGCGCGACCGCGCCGTAGTACGTCTCGGGCGGTAACGTACCGATCCTTCGTGGGTTCAGAACCGGGTTCGAGCCTGATGGGCTGTAGCGCAGCGCACGGTCGAGCTCGTCCCTTAGCTCGATGAGCGCCACGCGCAGCGCGGCGTCGCGCGCGGCGCGCTCGGGCGAGAGCGCGGAGCGCGAGTCCTCGAGAAGGCGTTCTTCCAAAGCGTCCACCGCTTCGCGCACGACCGCCGCGTACCGCCGGTCGTTCTCGTACGCGTCCAGGGAGCTCCGCGCGAACGCCACCGCCGCGGAGACGTCCGAAGACAACGTGGCGTCGGGCGCGTCGCCCGCGGACGCCTTCGGCTCGACGACGTCTTCTTCGTCCGCCTGCTCCTCCCCAGACCCACCTCCCGCGGCCTCGGGGCGTTTCGTGGACCCGAGAGCCGCGCGCGCTTCGTCCGCTGAGCGCCCGGGCGAGACGAGCGACGCGGCGCGGTCGCGCGCGCCGCGCGGCGGTCGGAACGCGGCGAGGGGGTCCGCCGCCGCGCTCGCCGCGAGGCACGCGAGCGCGAGGACGGCGGTCGCCGCGCGCGGACGCATGCTGCCGTGGGAGTGAGGCGAGCTCCGGGTCTCCTCCTGGAACGCGCACGCGCGGGCGACGCGCGTTTCTCGCCGCGACGAACTCGCATCCGCCGGAAATACTCTTGTACGCAATCGGGCGAAAGGACTCGAAGATGACTCGTGCGCGTCCTCGCGCGCGGAGATGTCGTTCGGCTGAGAAAACAAGACGGCGGCTGCGGAGACTTCCGTCCCGCGCCACCGCGGCCCCCACTTCACCCCACGCCCGCGCAGAGAGATGTTCGCCGTCTCCGCCGCCCTGAGCACCAGCGCACGCGTCGCGCCCGCCGAAGGTGCGTCGAAACGCCCTTCCGACCCGAAGCGCGCTCGCCCGCGTCGCGCGCGCGACGTCGGATTTCGGATAGGCCACCCCACCCTTTTTTCGCCGGGATCCTCGTCCATCTCCGGCGTCGTCCCGCGCGCCCGGCGCCCGACTGACCTCGTCTCCGCCTCTCGCCCGTCTTGTCGCCCGTCTTCTTCCCCACCTCCGCCAGGCGCGCGCCCGCGCGTCGCGTCTTCCCGCCCCGCGGCGTCCGTCCCCGCGCGCTTCCCGCGCGGCGGCGAGCTCATCGCGCGCGCGCTCGGCAACGAGGGCCCGGGCGGGACATCCCGGAGCGCTGAGGATCTCGCCGGGCTCGGCGGCGACTTCGGCGCGCGCGACCCCACCGCGGGCGAGCTCGAGTCCAACTTCAACGCCAAGTGCATCGGTGAGGCGGACACCGAGCACTTCAACAAGGTCCCCGAGGGGATTGAGGAGTTCACCTCGCTCCACACGCGCTCGTGCGTGGCTCTGACTTCGGCGGATGCGCCGTGCGAGGAGAGCCAAGCGCTGGTGTACCAGAAGCAGGTGATCGACTGGAAGATCCGCGTGGTGGACGGGCACGAGGTGTTGCGGCGCGAGTACCGCACGGAGGACTCCGAAAAGGCGGAAGAGGTGGTGACTCGTTTCACCTCCGTCGCGGAGTCCGAGGGCCAGACCATCGACGCGTACGTCGAGGGGCCGGGCGTGCGCGTCGAACTGCACAGCAAAGCCGTCAGGGGCTTGCACGCCAACGACTTCGTGCTCGCCGCGAAGCTGGACCGGGTTGACGTCACGGACGTCGTCGTCAAGAAGAAACCGCAAACCTTCCTCATCTGACGCGGCGGTGAAGTGAAGCGCGCGCGCCCGTTCGGTCACGGCGATTTGTGGTCGAGTGGGTGGGTCCCTCCGAAGATTTCCGAAGGCGTCGCGAGCTGACGCGCGAGCGCTGTTTTTTCGTCGCCTACGCGCGTAGACTAGACTACGATAGACTGCGTGCGAATATTCATACCGCGGCGGCGTTTAAGGTGGTACCTCCGTCACGACGGCGTCACTCCGGCGTCACTCCGCGACGGCGTCTTCCGCCGGAGCCGCGTCCTCGACCGGATCGGGGAACAGCGCCCGTACGGCGGGCATGAGCTTGGGGAGCCGCGGTAACGCCGCGAAGTCCACGCGCATCAGGTCAAACGCCACGCCGACGCGGTCGGAGACGTCTTCGTTTTTCGTCTTCGCAGCGCCGATGACCCCGTCAAACACGGGCGCCTTCGGGTACCGCTGCGAGAAATGCGTCAGTATCACGCGGTAGCAGTTCGCGTCCACCCCGAGTTGAATCGCCTCGCTCGTCGTGCTGTGGCGCTTCTTCACGGCGTCCTCGGCGAGGTCATCCTCGAACGTCGCCTCGTGGATCAGAAGCGTCGCGTCTCGCGCCGCCTCGGCGAGCGCCGCGCACGGCCGAGTGTCGCCCGAGTAGACGGCTTTCCAGCCGTCTTCGGCGTCGGCGCGTTCTTTTTCTCTCGGCTCGGACTCGAGCACCAGCGCGAAGGACTGCGCGCAGTGCACGACGGGCACGGAGACGAGCCGCCGCAGACCGAGGCTCCGCGCGACCGAGACGACGCGCGGGTCCGTCTCCGCGGGGCGAGCGTCCCACTTTTCGCGCGTCGCGTCGCGGCAATCCGCGAAGACGTAATCTAGCGGCTCGACTTGCGAGAACGCGTTCAGGAACCGACGCAGCGGCGCCGGTCCAATGACCAGAAGCGGCTCGATGTCCTCTCGTTTCACGCCGGCGCGAATCATCGCGTTTCTCCTCTCGACGAGGATCGTCGGCAAACCCACGTGGTGGTCGGCGTGGATGTGCGAGATCCACGCGCATCGCAGACGTTTCACTTTTTCGCGCGCCGCGTCGGCGCCGTACGCGCGGCAGAGTTGGCCGAACGACCCTTCGCCGCAGTCGACGATCACGCCCCCGTGCTTCTTCAGGTCCAAAAACAACCCGGAGACGTTGCGGTACTTCGCGGGCATGGACGAGCCCGTGCCCAGGAACACCAGCTCGCACTCGCCCGGCTCGAGCGCGCGGAGAGACGAAGGGACGGCGTCGGCGACGTCGGCGGTTTTTTCCTTCGCGTCGCCCGTCGCCCCCGCCTCCCCGGCGCGCGCCACCGTCGACGCGACGTCCAGGTCCTCGCGCACCTTCCGCGCGACGAGCGCGTTCGGGACGGCGCTCGTCTCCAGCCCGGCGCAGTCCAGCGGCACGAGCGTGAACCGGCTCAAGTTACACCCGGGGTGCGTCAAGGGCGGCGTTCGAATCTCCGCGGAAATCCCGCCCTCAAGAGGTCCGTCCGAGCGCGGAAAAGAAGAAGCCTCCGCCTCCCTCGCCGCGGCGTCCGCCAGAGCGCGCGCCTGCGCGTCGGCGACGGCGCGCGTCGCGTTGCGCGGCTCGGGGAAGACGCGAGCGTCCACCGCGTGTAGACGCGCGTTGACCGCGGCGGCGGAGCGGAACACGCACGCCCCACCGGTCGCCTCCGAGTGGACCATCAGATGGCGCGGAGCCTCGGCGTGACCGCCGAGCGGGCGAAACGCCGCGCTTCGCTCCAGCCAAGAGACGTACGCCGCGCTCGTCGCCACCGCCGAAGGCGCGAGGTGCACGACGACGGCGATCGGAGATGGCTTCTCTTCCGTGTCTTCGCCGTCGCCTCCGCCGCGACACACCTCCTCGAACCGTACGCACGCGTCGGATGCGGGATCGGCGAGCGCCTCGAGGTGCGCGAGCGTCGGCGCGTCGACGACGACGAACCGGAACCCCGCCCTTTTTTCGGCGACGACGTCGATCGATCGAATGACCCGCCCGTCCGCCAAGACCACGTCCTCGCCGCGCACCAGTCGCCCGCGAACGGCGCCGCGCGGGACGCCGAGCGCGTCCGCCTTCACGGCGTCGAACTTCCCGGGCATGGACGCGAGTTGGCCGTGGTAGCACACGGACTCGGCGTCCGCCGCGTCCACGGCGTACGCCGAGAAGGAGGTCTTGGCGGGGTTGGAGTCCAGCCGGGGGCGCTTCGCCGCGCCGCCCAGAGGCGCGCCCAGAGGCCCGCCGCTCGCGCCGCCGCTCGCCCCCGCGCTCCCGGGAGGCCGCCGCGGGCGCACGACGATGGGTGTCAGGGTCACGCAGTCGTCGCTCACGGTGGGCGCGCCCCCGCCGGCGTCCGCCACGGGGAAGGTGTGGACGACGGTGCGCACGCCGCGGCCGCCCACCAGAGAGTCCACCGCGCCTGTCGAGAAGAAGAGAATTTTTTTTGGGGGGGGATGTTCGGGCGACGTCGCGGTGAGCCAGAGGCGGACGAGACACGAGCCGGCCGAACGCACGCGATGAAACGTATCGTCGCCTCGTGTGTTTTTGTGTCCTCAGACGCGAGGCGGCGCCGCTGTTACGTCGGCGCCGTGAATCCCCGCGGGTGGGAAAGATAACGCAGTAGTTTGCCACTCATCGGCGACGCGGAGATCGGGGGAAGAAAAAAAAACGTCTCGGAAAGCCTCCTACGGTTTCGTGTCCTCAGGCGCGGGGCGAGCCTCCGTTGTTAAGGGAGGCGCCGTGAGTCCCCGCAGGTGGGAAGATAACGCAGTGTTTTGGCATTCATCGGCCGCG
>MDSV01199106.1_pt1 | contig 11722 bp, 7 predicted proteins | sample 810851 | NCBI WGS metagenome assembly MDSV01 (sample SAMN05326640, study PRJNA326480) | marine metagenome | isolation source: seawater | place: Atlantic Ocean: North East | collected 2012 | reverse complement strand
TTGCGTTTTTGCGCTTGGTGCAGTTCCCGTCGATGCACAGGAGGGAGCGCCCAATGCAGATGCCTTGCTGAAGACCGCTAGATTTGTAACGACGTTACAGCATCAGGATTTAAAGGGGTATATACGAAAAGGAGAGACCAAGTTTCCAGTCGGGCTCTACCTGAGAGGTCAGGATATTCAATTGAGCTACACGCGACCAAATAAGGGAAAGGACATTCGCTTTCACATGCGTCTCGGGGAAAACCGTTATGATCTCTTCGAGTTGGCAGATGGAAAAACTGTTAGATTTCCTGAGGAGAAGCTTGGGGAGCCGATCGAGAAGACAGATTTATCCTACGAAGACTTGGCGATGCGATTTCTCTACTGGCCTGGGGGTCAGGTTGACGGCTTGGAAAAGGTCAAGGGGCAGGACTGTTGGGTAGTTCGTCTCGTCAACCCCACGCAGACAGGGCGCTACGTTCAGGTGCGAGTCTGGGTTCATAAGAAGTCGCAGGCTCTGATGCAGGTGGTTGGCTATGATAAGGGAGGGAAGCCTTTGAAAAGGTTCGCGGTCACGGATGTGATGAAGGTGGGAGATTCTTACACTCTGAGGAGGATGCGAGTCGACAGTGTAGACCCGGTTCAGAACAGAGTAGTCGGGATGACTTATCTCGAGTTTGATAAGCCGAAAGCACGAGCTCCCCGGCCCGGTGGATTGAGGTAAGGGCTACTGCTAGAATTTAGAAGGGAGTGGCTCGTGCTCCGTCGGTGGGGATATGAATCGTAGTGCCATTCGAATTCTTCGTTGCAGCCCCGCCCGTTCATCGTAAAGAGGGGCATGCGGACGTCCGTGAAAGAAGTAATCAACCGGGTGGAAGCGGCTGAGGGTATCAGCGTCGCCGGATGGGTGCGCACCCGGCGCGATTCCAAGGATTTCTCCTTTCTTGAGGTCAATGATGGGAGTTGTCTCGCTGGTTTGCAGGTGATTGCTGATGCCGGAGTGAAAGGCTACGAGGATATCCAGATGATGTCGACAGGGTCGGCAATCAGGGTTGAGGGAAATCTGGTAACCTCACCTGGGGAGGGTCAGAGCTGGGAATTGCAGGCAACAGCGTTAGAGCTGATGGGGGGCGCGCCAGAGGATTACCCCCTTCAGAAAAAACGACATGGTCCAGAGTTTCTTCGGGAGATCGCCCATCTCAGGCCTCGAACAAACCTTTTCGGAGCGGTGTTCCGGACCCGAAGCCGCCTCGCGCTTGCCGTGCATCACTTTTTCGAAAAGCGAGGCTTTGTCTACGTCCATACGCCAATCATCACGGCCAATGACTGCGAGGGAGCGGGGGAGATGTTCAAAGTAAACACGGACGGCGCAGATCTTCAGGACGGTGAACATTTTTTTGGGAAGCCTGCTCACCTCACGGTGAGTGGGCAGCTTGAGGGGGAGACATTTGCCTGTGCCTTGAGTAATATTTATACATTTGGGCCAACCTTCCGCGCGGAGAATTCTCATACCTCCCGTCACGCGTCTGAGTTCTGGATGATAGAGCCGGAGATGGCCTTCTGCAATCTTGAGGGCGACATGGATCTTGCAGAATCTTTCGTTAAGGAGCTCACACAGGAAATTCTGGATGGCCCTGGAGATGACTTCGGGCTCTTTTCAAAATTTGTGGATAAGGAGTTAGAGCCGAGGTTGAGGATGATCGTGGAGCGGCCATTCGCTCGGATTAGCTATACGGACGCAGTCAGGGTTCTTGAGGACTCCGGGCACGACTTCGAGTATCCTGTGGCATGGGGCGAGAATCTTCAGTCTGAGCATGAGCGCTATCTTACCGAGGAATATTGCAAATCACCGGTGACGGTTTTTGACTATCCGGAAACAATTAAGCCCTTCTACATGAGGCGGAATGATGACCAGAAGACCGTAGCAGCAATGGATGTTCTGGTGCCGGGAATCGGAGAGATTATAGGCGGTAGCCAGCGGGAAGAGCGTCTCGAAGTGCTTCAAGATAACATGAGGTCTGAAGGCCTCAGTGAGGAGGATTACCAGTGGTATCTCGACCTGAGAAAATTCGGAAGCGTTCCCCACGCGGGGTTTGGGCTAGGTTTCGAACGAATGTTGATGATGGTCACCGGTGTCCAGAATATCAGGGATGTGATTCCCTTTCCGCGGACGCCTGGTGCTTGTGGGCCTTGAGAACAGGGTCTTGGCGCCAAAAGGCCTGGTCTGTTACCGTGATATCAGGCTTTCGGAATGCCTCGCCTGAAGTCAGGAGATCGATGTCCTCGGCGGAATCGCAGGTTCACGAAATTCCTAGCCTCGGATCGAGTTTCTCAGATCACGGGAAGAAAAGCAGCTCAGATGCCGCTCAGCGCCTGATGGGGAAAGGGTCCAATTAAATGACGAGCCGAGGGATGCTTACTTTGCCTCGGTAATCATTTTTTTGAAGGCGGCCGCTTGAGCTGAAACAGTTGCCTTGGGGCCGGTAAACTTGGCAAAGATCGCACCCTGTTTGCTTTCGATGATTGCTCCGAGAAGGGCGTATCCCGGTTTCTCCTCAATTGGGCCACGAGGGGGTCCTGCCTTGAATGTACCCTCAGCGGAAACGAAGGTCACGGCTGCTTCACCCGCCTTCGATTTTTCCGTCTTCGCGTTGATGTCTTTCTTCGGTTCTGTGAACTGACCGTACCAGCGGTCTATGTTGGCTTGGAGGCCGCCCCCGCCCTGAGGGCCAAAGTGAAAGAAAACGATTTGGCCTTCGGCGGCATCGACACCCACCTTGAGCTGAGCCTTGCGCATGAAGGAGCTTGGTTTGACTGAAACGAACTGATCGGGTCCGTTGAAGGTCAGGCCAGCAACCTTGAATTCATCGGCGAGAGCGGGGCATAGACTGAGGAGCGTTGATGCGACAGCGAGGAGCTTGAAAGTCTTCACAGTCGTTTCCCTAACCCCCTTGGGGGCGTTGGTCAAAGAAAGAAGATGCGATCCGGAGTTCTCAGTCTGGTTTTTACCTGCTTTAGAGGCTGATTAAGCCCGCCTTTTCCGCGGTTTGAGTCGTTATCCGTTGGCATGCTCACGAGGGAGAACTGGTTATATCAGAGGTCCCGAATGAGAGATCTCCCATCGGCTTCTCTTTTTTAGGGTTTCGGGTAGTTTCATGAGAGAAAAGGCTTTCAAGAATCGTTTTTAAAGGATCACCTATACTCGGTTTCAGGGAGTGGTGCGCCCGCGCGATTCTCTGGCCTGAACCAGTTAAGGGACCTCCTAAACAGAAGGTTCCTAGCCGACACTAAACAATATAATATCATGGAAGATTCCATTCAATCTGACCGGAGGAAGTTCCTCAAAACGAGCGGGGTAGCGGCAGCTGCTACGTCATTGCCTGTTGCTGCTTATGCGCAGGTCGAGGGTAAAAGTGAAATCAAGGTAGCCCTCGTTGGTTGCGGAGGACGGGGAACAGGTGCGGTTTCTCAAACCCTGAATGTTGAGGGTGCGAAGCTTGTCGCCGTGGCCGATGCCTTTCCTGATAAGACACAGGGCGTCATTAACAATATCAAGGGCCGCTTCAAAGAGAAGGTCGATGTTCCAGCAGAGCGAATGTTCCATGGGTTCGATGCTTACAAGAAGGCCATCGAGTTTGCGGACATGGTCATTTTGACAACGCCTCCCGGATTTCGTCCTGAGATGTTTGAGTATGCCGTTTCAAGAGGTAAACACGTCTTCATGGAAAAGCCGGTCGCCACTGACGCGGCAGGGATCCGAAGAGTGCTGGCGGCTGCCAAAGAGGCCGATGCCAAAAAGCTCAAGGTGGTCTGTGGTCTTCAGCGTCGCTATCAAAAATCGTACACGGCGACGCATCAGGAAGTGATGGAAGGACGAATTGGTAAGGTGCTTGGTAGTCAGGTCTACTGGAATGGTGGTGGAGTATGGGTTCGTCCGAGGAAAAAGGAGCAGTCTGAGATGGAGTATCAGATGAGAAACTGGTACTACTTTAACTGGCTCTGCGGTGACCACATCTGTGAGCAGCATGTCCACAATCTGGATGTGGCCAACTGGTTCATGGGAGGGCATCCCACAGTGGCACAGGGAATGGGGGGAAGACAGCAGAGGATCGGACCCGACTTTGGAGAGATCTTCGATCACCACTTTGTGGAGCTTCAATATGAGGGCGGAGGTTATACCAACTCCCAATGCCGCCACCAGAGAGGGTGCATGAACCGAGTCACGGAAGTCATCATCGGGGAAAAGGGCCGCGCCTACCCGGGAAGGATCACTGACAACGACGGCAAGATTATCTGGAAGCTGAACGAGAAATCAAAGAACCCCTACCAGGTAGAGCATGACGAGTTGCACCGCCACATCAGGGAAGATAAGCCAATCAACAACGCATACTATACGGCGGAAAGCACGATGACTTCGATCATTGGGCGAATGGCTACCTATTCCGGAAAGGAATTGAAGTGGGATGAGGCGCTCAATTCTGAGATCAGTATCATGCCGAAAAATTATGCATGGGATGCAGATCCTGGTCCCAAGATGGATCCTGAAACTGGTCTTTACCCCTGCCCTGAGCCCGGAGTTACCAAAGTGATTTAAGCTGAGTCAACGGTTCAACCGAAAAGCCGGGCCAATGCGCCCGGCTTTTTATTTGAGCGGGCATTGCGAAAGAAGCGCCGCCCGGCAAAACCGCTAATTCTGGGGGTGGCACAGATTAGGATAGAATTTCTTTTACAACGCGTCCGTAGACGTCTGTAAGGCGGAAGTCGCGGCCATCGTAGCGGTAAGTGAGCTTCTTATGATCAAGTCCAAGCTGGTGCAAGATGGTGGCGTGAAGATCATGCATGTGAACCTGTTCCTCAACGGCGTGGTGACCGTGGCTGTCAGTTTGTCCGTATGATATGCCAGGTTTGAACCCTCCGCCCGCCAGCCAGACCGTGAACCCGTCGGGATTATGGTCTCTACCTGTTCCTTTGTTCTGAGCGTAAGGAGTGCGCCCGAATTCACTTCCCCACCAGACGATGGTATCCTCCAGGAGGCCGCGGCGCTTGAGGTCTTCAAGAAGCCCTGCCACCGGTTTGTCTGTCGCACGTGCATGTTCGATATGCTTGGGCATATTGGAATGCTGATCCCAGGCAGGGTTGTTGGAGTTGTCCGTGTAGTTGACCTGTATATAACGGACTCCAGCCTCGCTGAGCCGGCGGGCTCGGAGACAGTATTGTCCAAAATTGTCGGTGTGTTTTTCACCGATACCATACATTTCGAGAGTGGAGGGGCTTTCCTGAGAAAGATCAAGGATGTCGGGAGCATTATTCTGCATCCGCCAGGCCAATTCAAAGGAGCTGATGACAGCTTCAAGCTTGTCATCCCCCGGCATTTGATCTGCCTGTTCAGCGTTTAATTGACGCAGGAGTTCGTATTGGTCTCGCTGTTGTGCTGGGCTGTTTTGAAAGTCGACAAGATTTCTGATTGTTGCCTCCTTTGCTGGAATGCCAGCTCTTCCCACAGGAGTTCCCTGGTATGCCGCGGGCAAGAAGGCATTACTGAAATTACGCGGTCCACCATTGCCCATCGCGGGGCCAATGCTGACGAAACCCGGGAGATTGTTATTTTCGGTTCCTAGCCCGTAGTTCGTCCACGAGCCCATGCTGGGCCGAACAAGGTTTATCGAGCCGGTGTGAAGAAACAGAGTGCTTGGTCCGTGGGCAACTCCCTCGGTGTGCATCCCCTTCAGGAAGCAAAGGTCGTCTACATGCCGAGCAGTATGCGGGAAGAGCTCACTGACATGCTGTCCGGTCTGGCCATATTGCTCGAAGTTCCACAGTGGCTTCATTACCCGGTGCTCAACGATCTTACGCGTCTTTGCCAGAGTTCTGGCATCATCGAACCGGATCATTTTGCCATCATCCCGGAAGAGGTTTTCCTTATAGTCGTAGGAATCCACGTGGCTGACACCTCCAGCCATAAAGAGAAAGATAACGCGCTTGGCCCCGGGGGAATGGTGAAGAATTTTGCCGGGAGGAAATGCGCCGTCAGCCCTTGCCTGCTGGTGGGCGAGGGCGCCCATCGCGAGTCCGCCAAAGCCGCAGGCCATATCGCGAAGGGCATGTCGGCGGGAGATATTCATCATTGGAGTGAAGCCTCGAGTGAGAGCGCCTCTTCTTGGTCGAAAATAATAGAGACTGTATTGTCCGGCTTCAAGTCTGCCCTAATGAAGATGCCGGAAGTCCAGGCTGGCAAAGAGGCTCTGGAAGATCTGTGTCCAGGATTCCTTGGAGTTAGTATTGGTTTGCAGGTATGAAAGAAGGATTTGCTCTTCGCGGTCAGTGGGAGGGCGTCCAAGAGCAAGGAGATAGGAATGGTCAATTCTAGAGCTTTCTCCAGAAAGGGGCTCTTTCAGCAGGCGTTCCGCGGCGAGTTTCGCCTGCTCTTGCACGAAGGGGTTGTTCATCATGAAGAGTGCCTGAGTAGGGACGCTGCTGGTTGTTCTAGCTCCCGTTACGAGGTTGGGATCCGCGAAGTCAAAAACCTGCATGATCTCTGGCAGTGTATTCCGGAACACAGGCGTATAGATGCTCCTCCGTGTCCCACCAAATTGATAACCATACTCTGTTTTGGTGCCGGGTTTCACGGTGTTGCCACCGAGTCTTTCATCGAGCGTGCCGCTTACCGACAGAATAGAATCCCGAATAGCCTCAGCTTGAAGACGCCGGTGGTTCTGGCGCCAATGATAGAGATTTTCAACATCAGTCGACGCTTGGGAAGGCATGGATAAAGAGCTCAGTTGATATACTCTGGACAACATAATGTTGCGAATGAGGGCCTTGGTGGACCAACCTTCTTCGATAAAGAGGGTTGAAAGGTGGTCGAGAAGCTCAGGGTTTGAGGGTGAATCACCCATCTGTCCGAAGTTGTCTACTGACTGCACGATCCCTCGGCCAAAGAGGTGATGCCAGATCCGATTGACATACACCCGGGCAGTGAGGGGGTTTTCAGGGTTGGCAATCCAATCGGCGAGCTCTGCTCGTCCACTTGATTTTGGAGCTATGACAGGAATTGGATTCGCTTGAAGAGTTTTGATGAAGCCCCTGGGAGCGTTAGGCCCGGCTTCGTGAGCGTTACCGCGCAGGGCGATAGGGATATCCCTGGGATCAGGAGCCTCCTCAGCAGCGATCACCATCGCAGAAGCGCTTCCTGCTTTCTTTAAGGATTGGAGCTCGCTCTCTAACGAGGCAAGCTGCTCTGTTGTTCGCCCAGTCTCCTCTGGAGAGGTGGCCTTGATGCTTTTCGGGGGTTCCCCTTCAGGAATTAACTGCACCGCATCGGCGATGACATGCGCCGTTGTTCCCTTATTGGAAATAATAACGACATCCCAGTCGCCTGCGAGAAAGTCGTATGTTCCGAGTGAGATGAAGCTCCCATCAATAGGAGGGCGGCGGGTCTGGTCAACGTAGTTGACTTTTTCTCCATCGGCGTGGCGGACGATAACAGGAACTTTACGATCCCTGTTTGTTCCTTCGGTGTAGGAAATGCGGACTTCAAATTTTCCATCTCCGGGAACCCTAGCCCTGTATCGGACTTCTTTCTCTCCTTTGCCGGCGGCTCTATCATGGAGGTAGTTTGCAGCTACATATCCGCTATTCGAGGTTGAGCGAGTCCACTCTCCTTTTTTCTCGGCCTCCTCGTCGTCTACCACAATGCCGCTGAGGGAGCTGATCATGACAGAGGACTTCGGCTTCTTTTTGCGGAGGAGCGATATTTCCTGCTGAAGAGTCTTGATGCGGGCTGCTCGCTTTTTATGAAGTCGTTCGTCTTCAGGAGAGAGGGGGAGGGGGCGCTTATTCCAAGTAGACACGTTGCTGTGAATCACGACCTTGGTTCCCTTTAGAATGCCCGCCATTCCGTAGTAATCTTCGGAATTGATGGGGTCGAATTTGTGATCGTGGCAGCGGGCGCAGCCTACGGTCAAGCCCATGAAGGTCTTGCCGATAGTGTCAAGTTGCTCATCGATGATGTCCATCTCCAGGACCGTCTTGTCCTGAAGTTCATAATTGGTTGGGCCCAGGAGGAGAAACGCCGTGGCAATCAACGCCTGTTGCTGCTCCTCGAGGGTTCCACTCTTCATTAGATCGCCAGCTATTTGCTCGCGGATGAAGCGGTCATAGGGTTTGTCAGAATTGAAGGAGTTGACCACGTAATCACGGTATCTCCATGCTTCACCAAATAAGAGAGTGCGCCCACCCCCAGTGGATTCTGAGTAGCGGGCAATGTCGAGCCAGTGTCTTGCCCACTTGACGCCGAAGCTGGGACTCGAGAGGAGGTTGTCAATGACAGTCGCGATTGCTTCCTCTCGGTTGATTCTGGATGCTTCAAGGAAGGCCAAGATTTGAGAAGGGCTCGGAGGCAGACCTATCAGATCAAAGTAAATACGCCTGAGAAGCGTAGTGTCAGGCGCATCGGCCACCGGAGAGAGGTTGTGGCGGTGGTGGGCAGCGAGGATGAAGTGGTCGATTTTGGTCTGTGGCCAGTCGGGCACCTGAACGAGAGGAGGAGAGGGGCGGGTGATGGGCTGGAACGACCAGAAATCCTTTCCTGCCCTGAGAGAGTTCTCGGTCTCCGAGGCGCTCCTAGGATCATCAGCAGTCTCACCGGCGCTAGCAGCTGCACCGAGGCAGGCAATAGCGCAGAGCAAAACCTTGGGGTTGAAGCCGGAGAGGCTAAGTGTGATCGGGTTTGATGCCATTAATACCGGTCAGGAAACGTCCTGTAACAACCGGATACTACTCTTTATCTCTCCTTTTTTCAGTGAGAATCTGGGGTGGAGGCCTTTACCCCAAGGATCAGGAGAAAACCAGTGCTGCCCTCGTAGCATGGTGATTGCCCATGGGGCTCTTCTAATCGTGGGGTTCTGGCGCGCGGGTCTCAAAACGCATGAGCTGCTTGAGGAAGGTGAGTTCCACATTGCCTGTCGGGCCATTTCGATTTTTGGCAATAATAAGTTCTGCCTTGCCCTGATTAGCATCGCGCTCGTGGTCGGCGTCGTCGCCCTCCGGTGTGGTATTATCATAATACTCCTGTCGGTAGAGAAGACCGATGAGGTCTGCATCCTGCTCCAATGAGCCGGATTCCCGTAGGTCAGACATCCGTGGAGCGCCCCCTCTCTGTTCGGGGCCACGGTTGAGCTGGGCGAGGACAATGATGGGAATATTAAGTTCTTTCGCGAGGGCCTTCAGGCCGGCAGAAATCTCGGCGATTTCTCGCTCGCGGGAGCCTTCTGCTTGGCGCGATTGCGAGCGCATGAGCTGGAGGTAGTCGACCGCGATCAATCCAATGTCAGAGTCGCGTTTCTTTCGGCGTGCTTTTGCCCGAACGTCACCAATGGGAATTGCGGGGGTATCGTCAATATAGAGCGGCGCCGCCTTTAACTGCTTGGAGGCATCAAGGATGTTCTGAAGCTCTTCCTTGGTGGGTTGGAGACCGGGGCGGAGATTGGCCATGCTGTAACGGGCTCTTGAGAAAAGGAGCCGTTGCACGATTTGCTGGGCGCTCATTTCGCATGAAAATACCAGGGTCGGGATATCCTGCTCAATGGCGACATGCTCCACGATATTCATCATGAGCGATGTTTTGCCCATCGAAGGACGCGCGGCGATAATGAACATCTCCCCAGGCTTCAGGCCTTTGCTCATTTCGTCGAGCTTGGTGTATTTAGTCGATACGCCTTCAAGTGGGCGCTCGTTATGCATGAACTGCTGCAGAACCTCGATGACGCCCTCGATAAGGTCTCCAACCTTTGTCTCTCCCTGAACTTCCGAATCTTCCTTGATTGCGAAGACTTTGGATTCCACGGCATCGAGGAACGCCTGAACATCCTCGGGGTCGTCGTAAGCCTTGCTGATTGAGTCCGTGCAGGAGGAGATAACAGATCGGAGAATATGCTTGGCCTTGACGATACCAAGGTGGTGCTCGAAGTGGGCCGCTGTCGGGGAGTAGGTGTAAATGGTTGTTAACTCACCCGGTCCTCCGAGGTTTTCGAGAAGATTACGGTCTTTCAGCAGCTGGGTGAGAGAAACAAGTTCGATAGGCTGGCCTTTCTCATAAAGCTCCAAGAGCGTTTCATAGAGAGTGCCATGAGAGGGAATATAGAAATGAGCGGGAGCGAGGTGCTCCTCAACCGCGGCACCGATGTATTCCGTTGGCTCCTGCATCATGGAGCTGAGAATGCTTTTTTCGGGCCCAATCGCATTGGGTAGTGCGCGAGCTGCGCCCTGATCACCAGCCTCTACAACTTGCAGGCGTGGGGTGTCCTTATTGGGCGGCGCGTCGGAAGGCATGGGGGTAGAAAACTACCTAGAGGTGGGGGCCGCGAATCTAACTGAAGGTAAGATTTGGTTAAGGGGGCCGAGTTAATGTGAACTACACAGAGGGAGGTTGGGAGGAGCCCTTGTAGAAGGGGTTTTTCTTCCCAGAAGAGGGTGGGCGAGTGTGAAGAACCCGCCGAAGAACTTGTCGAATTGTTAGGCGTGCATACCCCGGAGAGGCAGCTCACTCGCAGCCGCTGCAGGCGCTTACGATCGCGGAAGTGCGGCTGGGGGACTCTCCTTCCGCTCTAGCTGTCAGATTCCCCGCTTCCGGAAGCGCCTTCCTCGGTCTCGACCGTGACGGTCAAAGTGGTAGTGACCTCGGAGTGAATCTTTATCTCAACATCGCTTTTGCCCGATCGCTTGAGAGGCTTACTCAACTTAATTGCGGTGCGGTCAATGACGATACCCTTGGACTCCAGTTCTTTTTGAATATCCATGGAGGTAATCGATCCAAACGCTTTCCCTCCCTGTCCGGTCTCGAGAGTAAACTTCGGCTTAACACGGCTGATCTTTCCGGCTAATTCCTGAGCTTCGGCTAATTCTTCAGTCTCTCTCTGGGCTCGCTTGGCGTGCAGAGATTCCAGAGTTCGAAGATTTCCCTTGGTGGCTTCAAGGGCCTTACCCTGAGGGATGAGGAAGTTTCGAGCAAAGCCAGCTTTGACTTTCACGACATCAGCCTCGGCTCCCAAGCCGGTTATTTTCTCGCGGAGGATGACTTCGGTAGTTGCCATGTCAGTCTTAATGATGGTGGAGGTCCGAGCCCTAGGGGTAGGACAAGCGGGCGCTTCAGATAGTAGCGGCTGGCGTTCCGGTCAAGGAGTTAATCGCTGTGGAGGCCTGTTTTCCAGCGATATCAGGGGAGGTCCCATGCCGATTTGAGTCGGCGGTAATCCTGTAAGGGGAGAAGGACGTAGACGGGTTTTTTGTGGGGGTCTAATCCCGCTATGAGAGAGCGGAGGTTAATTTCCCTGAGGGTAGTGCAGCCTGCGGTAGGGCGTGTGCCACTGCTACGCCAGATATGAAAGAAGATGGAGGAGCCTGCTCTGGGCACAGGCTTGGGTTCGGTATTGTGAGCGATAAAGAGCTTCAGTGAATGCGGGTAGTCATTTTGGCGCATTTGGGCCTTCTTCTCCCAAGACTCAAGAGGTTCGCGATTGAGAACAAGGTGCCTGTTGTAATGTGGCGAGGTAGGGTCTTCAACCCAGAGGTCGCGAGAGGTGATTTGGCGGTATTTCATACCGGGTCTCCTTTTCACGGACGTCCCATATCCCCAGACCCCGCCAAGGCTGAAGACTCCGGCGGGAGAGCGCCAGTCACCCTCGGCTTTAATCAACGAAGAGCTGGGTTTGGGGTGGAGACCACGACCCCAGGCAAGGCCCTTTTT
>MDSV01088721.1_pt1 | contig 11722 bp, 2 predicted proteins | sample 810851 | NCBI WGS metagenome assembly MDSV01 (sample SAMN05326640, study PRJNA326480) | marine metagenome | isolation source: seawater | place: Atlantic Ocean: North East | collected 2012 | reverse complement strand
TTCTTTCTTTCTTTCTTTCTTTCTTTCTTTCTGTTGTGAATTTTTTTTCTTTTTCATCATTTTTTTTTGAAGAAGAGATGTTCTTCTGCCGTCCACATCTTGGGGTCGTTGGTGGTGGTGGTGTTGGTGATGCCTTTCGAGGACGAGGACGAGGACGAGGACGAGGACGGCGACTGCATGAATACCAACAGAAGACGACTTTGGCGACGATAAAGAAAAAGGAGGAAAACGACCAAAGAAAACGAGGATGTCGACGACGTCACGCGTGTGTTTTGGCCGTGGTGGCAGCGTTTGCAACCGCTGCGAACGAAAACGATGGTGGCGCGAGTCGAGCTCGAGCGGCTTCGAGAGACGCGATTCGTATTGGAGGAGGCAAGAAAGGAGGAGAGAAAGTTGTATCAGATTTCAGCAACTTGAAAATACTCCTGTCCGAAATAAAAAGAACGGACGCGGAACTCTCGCAAATGATTGGCCTGCTAAAACGAGCGAGCGAAGTCGGGACGGACGTGCCTTTCGATTCCATGTCCTTCGTGTTTGAAAACAGAGACTCCGCGATTTACAATTTCCAAAACAACGCGTTGAAGTTGGACGCGTTCGTTGACGCGGAAGAGTTGACGCCAATCGAAGCCGCCGTGTGGGATTCTATACCGCAAAAGAACGGTGGAGGCGTACACACGCCATTTATAGTCACGCCGAACGAATTTGTGTGCGCGTTGTATTCGTGCGTGAACAGTCCCGATGCGCCTCCGTCGACGGAAGCGGCATTGACGATTGACATGTTGAGGAAAGGCGTGTCAATGGGAAAGAGAAAAGATAAACGCATCACGGCCGATGGTCTGTTGTTGACTGCGGAAGACGCGAGAGCGAAAGTGCAAAGATATGTAGAAATTTTAGAAAGTAGGAGCATTTTTAGTAAAAGCAGCAAATGAGTGAATAGAAGGCATAAATTACTTATTACATGCCCTCGGATTCTATGAGCGTCAGCATCGCTTTCACGACTTTATTGTCCATGGATATGGGACCAGGAGAGTTTACTTTATTCGTCAAAAGCTGATCGATTTTCTTCCGCAACTCTCGCGCTAACACGCCAATCTTTGCCGGGGCGTTAAATTCGCACCAATCGTCGAGAACGAGTTTACCTTGTTCGTGTTTGACGTCCAACTCTCCGCCAAACAAGAGCAGCGGGTAGCTTCCAACCATGGTGCAATCGCGAACGAAGACTTTCGCCGTTTGAACGCGATCACCGTAAACTAACCACGTTGATTCGTACTTACCGACGTTGAAATTTACACTCGTTGGGTGTAAAAATACTCTGCCGACGTCTCGAGAGTAGTATTTCATCTCTTTTCCCGAGGCCATTTTCTCGACGGCGCCGCCAAGCGTCTTGGCATATTTTGCAACCGGATGTTGCACTCGAACGAGTTTTGGGTAAAGACCAGCAACGAGCGCAGCTTTGATAATTCTAGAAACGTTCGAGTTTATGTCCACTTCGTCGTTCAAATCGACGTCTTTGTGACGAGTATTGTTCATATCGTCTTTTGCACGCCCAAATCGTTTGACGCGAAGCGCGTAATTTCGAGAAACGAATCCCAAGTCGGACAAAATCTGGGCAAAGTCCACACGCGATTGTAACACAGCCTCCAAAGCTTGACTCGAGAGATAGTTTTCGTCGCAAAAACGTCTCTCTGCACCTCTACCACTGCGTTTCTTGGCGTTCAACCATCCGTCAAAGGCATTAACGACTGCTAAGTGATCTGATTTACCAACCGCGAACGCCCTTTTTTTCTTGTCGGCGTCTTCTCGATTATCTCTTGGAGAATAAAACAAAGGACGTCCAGACATTGCGCTCGCGATGGTCAACATCGGGTCTAAACATCCCAACAAAGAAGCGTAGACGAGCATCTTACCCAATCGAGGGTCGCACGGCATGTGCGTTAAGTGTTTACCCAACGGCGTGACGACTTCTTCGTCATTTACAATTGCCATCGCTTTCAAGTCATTCAATTCTTGAACGGCGAGGTCCAAGGCGTTTTCGTCCGGGGGCGTCAACGCGAGCGATAGCGTTTCTTTCGCCGTTCCAGATTCTGGCGCCATACTTTTGATGTTCAAAACTAACGACTGAAGTGGTGTTCGCAACATTTCTGGTGCTTGCGTTTTCTCGAAATTGGCGAATTGCGTGCGCGAAAACAGTCGAAAACATGCTCCAGGCGTCGTTCTTCCGGCTCTTCCACGTCTCTGCTTCGCTTGAGCCTTGGAGACCCAGCAGTCTTCGAGGCAAGATAAACCTCTCTCCGAGTCGTATCGCATCTCTTTTTGCCGTCCCGTATCGATGACGTATCGAATATCGTCAATTGTAACTGAAGTTTCAGCGATATTTGTCGCTACGACTATCTTACGTACTCCGAGCCTTGGCTTTTGAAAAATTCGTCGCTGTTCCGCCGCAGAAAGCTGACCGTACAGGGGAAGAAAGTCCAACTCACCGACATCAGAAACTTCCAACAAGCGCGATTGCTCGAACACGCGTATGAGCTTCAAAATTTCAGCTTGACCGGGCATGAAGATTAAAAATGCACCGTACGTATCCTTTTCCATCAGCTTGCCACCTTTCGGGACTATGCTCTCCATGCCTTCTTTCAATTCTTTGCGAATAATCGCTGAAAGAGCGTTTTCGATTAGTTCGTAGTTCAATATAGACTCATCCACGTTTTGAATGGAACGTTTTACATCGTCGCTGTAGTTGTTTTCCAAATACTTTCTCGCTAAAGCGAGTTCGGTTTGACGTTCTCGCTCTTCCTCCTCTTTCCTTCGTTTCATGTTTTCGTCCGCGATGTCTTCGTTGTTTTTCATTTTAGTGCTGACAAGAGAAAGCTTCGGAATAGCTGCACGCTTTTCTGCCGCCTGCTTCTTATCAAGAGCCCAATTGTCTTCTTCTTCTTCTTCTTCATCATCATCATCAGACGAGTCTTCGTCGTCTTCGTCTTCGTCCCTGTCGCCTTCGACATTTTTCTTCTTCCTTTGTTTCTTGGACGAGGCGACAATTTCATCGAGCTCGGCTACGTCCCAACTCTCTGGGACTTCACGATCGGCTCGATGAGCATCGTCTTCGTCGTCATCGTCTGATGAGGAAGGAAGAAATGCATTCGGATCCACGCTATCTTCTTCGCTTTCAAGCAACGCTAGTTGTCGTTTCTTTTCGGCTGCGTTCTTTGCGTACTTTGATTTTTGACCGATCAAAAAACTCGTTTCGTTGAAAACATCTTCTAGGTAATACTCTTTCACTGGGTGCGTAAACCCCGGAATGGTAATTTTGGACGTTTTTACGGCTTTGATTCCGTTTTCCGTCGATCGTTTCGATGGAGTTTGAAAGTAGTCGGCGAATAAATCCGCGTCAGCAGTTGCTGACATGAGAACGAGTTTCAGTTTTGGTCGCTTTTGAACGACGCGTCTGAGAAGTAGGAGTAAAACATCCGAATCGACGGAGCGTTCGTGGACTTCATCTAAAATGACGTGCGTGACGTTTTCTAAAGTCGAATCACTCAGCAATCGTCTCAGTAAAATACCAGTTGTACAAAACAACAAGCGCGTCTCTTTACTCGTTTTTGATTCCAAACGCACAGAGTAACCAACGACGCCCCCAACTTTTTCGTCTCTTTCGTTCGCCACGCGCTCGGCTAATCCAATAGCACTAATCCTTCGAGGCTGCGTACAAATGATATTTGTTTCGCCACCTTTTTGATTGAAAATCGCGTGCTCGAGAATAAACTGCGGCACTTGCGTAGATTTCCCGCACCCAGTTTCGCCGGAAAGCACAACCACCGCGTTATTTTCAACGAGTTTCGTAATTTTATCTCTGGATTCCGACGCGGGCAAATTGTTCCGAACGGTTTGCATTTTGAATGCTGCCGAGTGTTCGTTGGATTTAAAATCACGTTGCCACAAATCGTACGCATCTTTCAATCGTGCGCTTTGTTCCTCTATTTGAGCTCGCGAAAGTTGATTGCCTAAGTTGTTGCGTTTCGCATTGTTGTTGTTTCTGTTTCTGTTTGTATTAGTATCTCCTTGCTGGTTTGCCAAAGGTGGTGGTGGTGGTGCTGCGTTAGTATTTCTTGATTTGGGTGCCGCTGACGACGACGACAACGATGAAGATAACTTTTGCGTTGCTTTCGTTGAAGACGATGTGGTGATGCTCTTGGTAGTTTCCTCTTTGCTTAACTCTGTGCCGATTGCGTCGATGACTGAATACATGCATGGCCCCGATTCACTTTCTATGCATTCCAAAGCGGTTGCGACCGCTACTTCCAAACACGTCGCGATCTTTTCCCTACTATTACTACTATCACTACTACTGCTATCCATATGAGATAAATATATCAGTGGAGGTGCGGTTTGAGGATAGCCAAACACATTCATAAATGTCACGAGCATTTTATTCTCCACCGATACAGATATTGCACATTCCTTATCGTCTTTCTTCACGTTCTCATCTCCGTATATTGATTCAATCGCGACGATTTCGTCGTCCCACTCATCGTTCGTTTGTTTCTCTAGACTGATCGTGAACTTTGGACCGAGTCTATTTCGGTACGCAACAATCATCGGCGATACCGGAGAAGAAGAGGCAGTTTTGACTGCATTCTTCGCTTCTTCGATGGAATACCCGCGTTCCCAGAGAAGTCTGATATCTCCACTATCCTTCGCTGGAACGCTATTCTCTTTTGCGGTTGTTCTCGACGATGACGTTGTTGTTGGCTTATTCGCGTTGTTCAACAAAACAATCGGATCGTTCATAGCTTTTGGTGCAAACTTTGCCGGTAATCGCGATTCTGGGATGTTGATGACTAACCAGTCCAAAGCGCTCTCGTAGGCAAAATCTTTCGATTGTTTCACTGCAATCGTCGCGTCTGATTTCTCAAAACCTAACTTCTCTAATCTCGCCGTCAGCGCTTCAACTTCCGGGTTTGCAATCTCTTCGTCTGTTTCGTGCAACACGGTAAAATCGTCATAAGAGCGATGATGTTCCATCGTCGAAGACTCTTCGCATTCAAATGCTTCTTTGAGTAACTCTTCGACCATCAACCTCTTCTCCTCGGACATGTGCAACGTCGGAATGATCCGTTTCGGTTTCGGTTTCCTATTTTTCTTCTCTAACTCTCTCTTTTCTCTCTGTTCCTTCTTCTCTAACCGCGTCTTTTCTTCTTTCTCGTAACGTTCAAATTTCTCCTTATATTCATGCGGAAGCAACCTTTGCAAGGGAAGATTCGTTGCGTATCTCGCCAACGCCAATGTCGCTCCTCTCTGAATCGCTTCTTCTTTCGAAGGCGCCGCGTCATTCATCCACAACACGATATCCGAATCTGGTTTATACTTATCCGGCAACACAACCTTGCAAATCCATTTATTCGCGTTCTCATCGGTGCTATCTTTCTTCTGTTGCGGCACGTACCGCGGTTTCCGGATGTCCTTTTTCTTATTCGCAAACTCGTCTAGTATCGTTCGCGGTTGTTTCACTGACGCTCTTATTACCGGCGCCGAATCTACAACAATTTTCTTTGCACTCCTATCTTTTACGTTCGTTGTTTCAGATGATGAATCGATGCCTTTCGCTTTATCGCTTCGCTGCTTACTCTTCTCTGCTAATTTCACTTCTAACAAATCTTTCTGCTTTTGCGCTAACATTTTCACCGCATCTTTCGCGTCTACTTTTCCACCTTCGCCCGATTCCTTCTCCAATTCCTCTTTGTGGTGTCTCTCTATGTGCATTTTCAGTCGGTCTCTCTGTTTAAACGGATCTCGATCGCAATACGGACACTGTAAAGACGTCGCGCTTTTCTTCTTCAGTTCTAAGAAGTTTGCGTCTGGTTTGCTCGACATGCCTCCCGTGGCGACGATGCCTTTTTTCTTCTTCATTAACTCCTTCCGAGGGCCACCCATCCTTGCGTTTCTTCTTCTTCTTCTTCTTCTGTTACCGCGTTCCGCTCGTTGTCATTCCCGAGCGCGTGTCTTCTTATTCTTTGAGAGAGCACGCGCGCGTGCGCGCGTGGGTGGGATTTTGTGGGCAAGTGCGAGTGATTGATTTTTGACAAAATGACAAAATGAACCCCTAGGTTTAAATTTCTTCTCTCTAATAAAAATGTGCTAATCTACAACATTGCGGCGAGTTCATCGGCCGCGTTACTCGTTTCCTCCTTCGCTTTAACTTGGTTCTTAATAGCCGTGAGATCTCTGGGCATTTCATCTTTCGTGAGAAACTGCAACCATTGGTGCAAAATGGCTTTCTTTTGACCGCGGTATCGACACATGGTTTTCAATCGCAAAGCTTTGAGTCTCGTTTCGTTGTCGTTATTAGTATCGGCGAGAAGAGACGCGCAATTTTCCATAATTTTCACGTCCTCTTCCATGGATGTTGGTAAGTCTTCTAACAATTGTGTTATCCTCCCGATTAGCACTTGTCGGTATAACTTGTTGTTGTCGTTGTCCGGCATGACATTTTGCGCAATGAAGGAAAACATGGCATGGTGGGCTTCGTCTCTCGCGAAATTCCATCCGGCGCGTACACTTTCGTCTAAACCGGACTTGTCCCAATCAAACTTGTTCACGTCGGCTTTGTTTTGACCCATGGCTTCTAAAATGTGTTGACGACGTTGTTCGACGATGGCATATGCAACACCCTTGGAGTATTCGAGAGGAATGGCCATGGCATTTTGTTCCGAACTTCCAGCATCGACGAGTTTTTCTGAGAGCCAGGTGGCGGCTTCCGGTAACGTGCGCCACAACTCGACCGTATCGCGAGGATTTCTCGATTCCGTGACGAAACCACCGAATAAGAGAAAGGTGTCTGAATCTGCGATGGCGTACGAGACGGTAATTTCATCTCCAGGTTCTAAATCTCTTCTGGCGACGAGTTCGACACCGTCTGGTTTGTTCTTTTCCTTTTCTTCTTCGGATACGGCTTCTTCCGTCTTTTTAGCTTCATCAATTTCCTTCTTCTTTTTATCACTATATGCAGGCCGCCAAAACGCCGCCGGATCGACGTGCGTATGATTACACATGTCTATAAACGGGGCCACGAACGCCCCGGACGGAGGCACTCGTCCTTTATTATTCCCAACGTCTCCAATGTCCGCATCAATCTCCACCGCCCTTGACCGCGCATTCGCCATCGCCCACGCCCACTCTTTCTTCGTCCAATTCCTGCAACTCGTCGTTGCCGTCGTTTCTTCTTTTTTGAAATAGGTCTCCACGTTCACCGAGTCCCTCGCCAATGTCTTTGCGCACGTACCGATGGCGTCCGCAAATTGCATCTCCTTAATCTCCTCCGTTGTCCACATCCCACACGTCGGCGAATCAATTACTTTCGGTAACGCGTTAATGTACGGAAAAAATTCTGATTTCTCCTTCAAATCTCTTTGTCTCAATAACTCTGCCGCTAACCGTTCTGACGACGTCGCTTGCTCAAAGGGAGGTAACGATTCACCACCAGCACCAACGCGTAAACCTTGCGTTCCGACGCAACATGAAAATGGAATGAACAGGATGCGCTCGCCTTTTTGAATGGCAACGGTGGTCTCCTCCTCCTTGCCACTGCTGCTCGTTCTCTCCCCGCAATGCACTCTCCGATCGAACTCTTTCTCTGCGTCTTCGTCGATGGAGTGTCCTTTAGGGGTTTTCACTTTATACGCGTCCACGGATTTGATTTCGACTTTGTTCAACTCGCATCCTCTCTGTTGGCACCAGAGCACGAATTCTCGGAGCCTTTCATCGTTCTCTGTGGCGGGGGAAGAGGAAGACATTATTATTTTCGTCGCGCGCGTTTGTGTCTTCTTCTTCTTCTTCTTCGGTCGTAAAATTGTGACGGCGGCGACGTGCTTCCTTTTGGTCGAAGGAAGAAGAGAAAATAAAAGAGAAAAATAGGCGGAAAGTACCGGTACATCATTTTTAAATACAATCATACACACGCGCGTCATTTTACGTTCGCGTCAAAAACTTAGATTCTGTCAACGGAGTGACGATGCTTGCATCACTCTCCTCTTGCTCCTTGAAAGCTTGCTTCATCCGTCGCATCTCCATGGAAATATTCTCGAGGGATTGAAAAGCAGCTCTCGCCTGTCTTTTATATATTTTGGCTTTTTCATCCGCTTTGCGCGAGTTTTCAAGAACGAGTTTGGCCGTCAAGGCGGTTTCGAGAAGGACAGCGGAAGAGGAATCCTCGCCGTTAGCAGTCGGAACGCCATTTTCAGGTGTCGGGTCTGGAGCTTTGCAGCCTTCGAGGACGTCGGAGGATGGTGATGGAGAAGATTGGTCGTTCTTCGCAACATTTTCCTTATTCTTTTCTGTAGTCGAGACTTGCGGCGTCTTGAACGAGAGCGATTGCGCCGGAAATTCCGTCCCTGTCGCGGCAGGAGACGAACTACTCTTCTTCCTGCTGCTCTTTTTCATTTTTGTCGACTTCTTTTCGACTTCTTTTCGTTCGCTACCTTTGACCGACGAAGCACGTTTTTCCTCCTTCAATCTCGCCAATAATATTCTCTTTTCTTGTTTCATGCAGAACAACTCTCGCTCTTCCAATTCGCACTCTTTTCGTAAACGCGTTCTTTCTGCATCCATGTGATAGCATTCTATGGCATTTCTGTGCAACGGCGGTAACTGTCCTTTCGGTGCGAGTGGATAAACAGAGACTCTTTGAGTGTTGCGAATTTGGTGGTGTTGCTGTCGATGGTTGTGGTCATATGCTTCCACGAAATCATCTGCGATATCGTAAAACATTTCATCGTCTCCATTCGTCGCCGTTCTTTTGGGCGGTAGCTGCTGCTGCTGCTGCGAATTTTGAACGTAAATGATCTTTTGTCGAACTGGCGCGGCATCAGATGACGTTGGACATTCATCTTCGATAGTATGCACAGACTGCGACGTCTTCTTCGGCGCGGGAGATTTCATCGCCTTCAACTTTTCAACTTCCGTTTTCAACTCTTTCACAACCACTTGCATCTTTTCTATTGTCGTTTCGTAGTTTTGGCAGGACTTTTCCAAGGCTTCCTTTTCTTCGATCGTTGCGGTTAATCTCTCTAATGTCGCTTTGTGTCGAACGGCGAGCTCGTAATTTTCACCTCGAAGCGTTTTCGCATCCTCTTCCGAACTCGATTTATTCTTCAGATTTTCAATTTCAGCTTGCATTTGCGTCAATTCATTCGTTTTGGAAGCTAAAAGCGCCGTCAACTCTTCATTTTGCGCCTCGAAATACTCTTTGATGGCGTTGTCGTCCTCTTCATTCTCATCGCCGGGATGCATTTCTTTCGTAATAGCAGTTGTGCCGTCTTTTGCTTCTTGAATCTCTCCTCGCGGTGGCGCGGCGAGTTGTTTTTCGAGCGTCTGTACTTGCTGTCTCGAAACCGCCAACAAATTTTCAAGCTTTTGTACTTCATTCGTCGCTTCTTCCAACTCGCTCGTCATTTGAGCCGTTTTCTCCACGGCGTTTTCAGTCATTTTTTGCATTTCGGAAGATTTCATAAACGCAGTCTTCGCTTCTTCTTTCAATCCATCGGTTTCGTGCATGATATTCTCGAGTCTCTGCGATAAATTTTCTTCCATGGCTTTCGAGGCGGTTAATTTCGCCATCAACTCGATATTCTCGAGCTTCAATTCTTCGTACCTCGCGGGAATCTTGGCATAATCGTACGAATCAGAGGAATTGGTATCATCGCCATTGATTTCACCGTGAACTTTCGTTTCTGTGCACCACGCCTCGAGTACTTTCACTCTCGAGTTTGCTTTGTCAACTTCTTTTCGCAAGAAATCGCAATCACTATTTGCGGATTCAATCTCTTTATCCAACTCCTGTACGCGCTCGTACGACTTCTTCAAGCGAACGTTCAACGTTTTATTCGTCGTGTCGACTTTTTCCAAGGTTTCTTCGAGCGCCAGCTTTTCTTCCTTGAGTTTCGCAACGTCTAAAATTAATTCTGTGCGCTCGTCCTGTTCTTCGTTGACGCGTTCAAGCTCGTCTTGTAAGCGTTCTATTTCATCCTCTAAATCCGCCGCGCGCGTATTTTCGAGCTCCGCTCTTGTCCACCAAATAAAACCTTCCCGTTCGTACATGTTCATATCATTCCCTAGATAGTTAATCATTTTAAGCATGTCCTCTTTCTCCTCTCGGTGTTGCACAATTAGTTCTTCGTTTTTTCGATACATTTCTCCATAGAGGCGTTCAAACTCCTCCGCCTCTTCTGCCAATAAATCTTTGCAACTTTCCATGTGCTCCTCTTTAGCTTCTAATTCTTCGAGAGAATTCTTCAAATTCTCGAACGCGGCGACTTTAAAGGACATTTCTGATTGCAAATCTTCGCATTTTTGTTCCCATTCTTTCTTTTCGGAGCGAGTGATGTTGAGCTCGTGCTTGCGTTCCGTCAACGCCTCCTTCAAAGATTCCATCTTCAACTCCATCTCGCCTCTACGTTCCGCTTCTTCTCTCAACAACTCTACCTCTTCTTCCGCAGACGCCAAAGCATCTGCGAGTTCGGAGCACGCGTGCGAGAGTTCGGAAACTTCGTCACTTTTCTCTCGGACTTCCTTCGTGAGTTCCGTAAACTCCGCGTTCTTCATGGACGTCATATCCGCCAACTCTTGCTGCAACTGAAGCATCTGTACGTCTTTACCTTGATTCTCTTCTTTCAGTGATGCCACTAAAGATTCATACTCGCTTAATTTACCATTAATGTTGTTGTTACTGTCATCTTCCACTTCTTCTGTTTGCACGGATACACTCGCGACGCTTTTCTTCTCCTTTCTTTCCATCTCCTTCATTTTTTCGTCCAATTGTGTCTGTAACGCTTCGTTTTTCCGTCTCTCGGTCTCCAAACTTTCCGCCGATCGCTTCGCTTCGTCCGTTTTTTCGTCCAAGAGCATCTGAACTTTATTCAAAGCTTCACTCGCTTTCTCGTTGTCTTTTTTGCGCTCGTCTTGTTCTTTCTGAAATCGATTTTGCACATCATCATCATTTGCCTTTTTGTCTTCCTCTTCGAATGTTTTCAGTAAATCCGATTTAACGCGGTCGGCTCTTTTATTATTAGCATTCGCTACTTTCGCGACTTCTTCGTCTCCTTCATTCTTATTGCTGTTGTTCTCTTTAATAAATAAGAGAGAAAAGAGCGATTTTAACGAATTGTCCGCTTTATCTGCAATTTTCAAAACTTCTTCTTCCTTGTTGTCTCCCGGCAGTTGTTTAGTTTGATGCTCACGAGCAGAAGTACTCGCTTCTTCGCCGCTATTCTTCGTTGTCATTCTCTCTCGAAGAGATAGAACGTACTCGTCCAGCGAAGCGAGCAAATTCTTAACTTCTTGTTCGCTGTTGGAATCTAACAAGGCGTCGGAAATGGAGTTTTGTGTATTTTCCACCGCCTGTACCGAAGGTTTCGTCGTCGTCGGCGTGGTCATTCTTTTATTACGATTGAAGTGTTGCGTCCGCGCGACCGTGTTCAACGCGTCGACAAAAATATCCTCGTCATCATCATTATCACCAGCGACTTGTGTTTTCATCGCTCGCACCTTTCCGCCAGTAAACGGCGAAACCGCCGTGCCTTTCTCGCTCGAAAGCGCTCTCAACCTTTCTGCCGTTTCTGTTGCTGATTTCTTGACCGCTTCCCATCTCGGAGAGGCAAAGATTCCAACGTTGTTGTTACCATCGTTTATTGTCGTCACTGCAAAGCTAAAAGACGATGCTTGCTTCGCT